>MDTE01015490.1_pt1 | contig 20367 bp, 32 predicted proteins | sample 811231 | NCBI WGS metagenome assembly MDTE01 (sample SAMN05326651, study PRJNA326480) | marine metagenome | isolation source: seawater | place: Indian Ocean: Red Sea | collected 2010
AATGGTGAATTTCTTGCTGCCTTCTTTCTTATGGACCAGCTTGGGTAGTTTTTCTACATGGTGCTTCTGAACAGAAAATCCAGTGCCACATCCACACAATAGAAGATACATGCACTCTTGAAAAAATCTTGGGCGATCTATAAAAGATGCTATACAGTTATAAACCCTAGCATTATGTTTTACAATTGGCGAGCCACCAAATTGTAATGCACGCTGAGAGCCTAGCACCCTTTTGGTGTGCATCATATCATAAGCCCACTCAATATCCTTTTTAGCTTCAGGATACTGGTCCAGCATCATTTGTTTGACACGATCAACTGACTCTTTCCAAGTCTCCCTTCTCTTCTTTTCCGGTATCCATCTTGCATATTTAGAAACAAACGTATAGCTCTCTAATTCTTTTACAGACATTGTTCCTACTGTTTATTTTTAGAACCCTTTTTGGGTCTTTTATTTTTTCTTGATTGATGATGGTCTTTGTTCTTCGCGTACCAGCCTTGCATTTCAGAACCAGTTCTGAAAGACTTTTCTTTTCCGTTAGCCAGTTTTAAGGTGAATGGCTTTTCCCTTTTAGTACCCTTAAGATTCATCTTTTGCAGTTGCCTTCCCAGCCTCTACCATGCGCTCAGAAACATCTTCCCCATTTATAAATAATCTTCCTAAAACTCTGTTGAAAGTAAAATTGTCTTTGATCTCTCCTTCTTCATCGGCAGGGATGAATAATGTTATCTTTTTTTTCTTCCTTGAAGCTAAATCGTTGTAGAATACTTCAGTCAGCATGTCGTGAAGATATTTTTTCGATTCGTAACCCCTGATTTTTTCTTCTCGGTCTGTCGTGCGAGTTTCTGGAGCGTAACAATCAAGAAGTCTCACACGTACTTTTCTAGTTATTTCTACATCTACTGTATCCCCATCGATTACTCTTACTAATTTTACATCGGTGGTGATACCTTTTGGGGGCTGTTGCATGCGTTTCTTTCTCGCCCACAGAGGTGGGCCGTTATGAAATATTCTTGATGCCATCTAAGATATTATACACTATATTGGAATCAAGATATGTTATTTCTAGACCATTATCTATAAGATGATCATATACGATTTTATCTTCTTCTGCCTCTCCATGAGCCTTTGAGTTTTTTGGAACATACCATTCCATGACGCCGGTTTGCCACAATAGTTTAGCACAATTAGCACAAGGAAGATGTGTAATATAAGCCTTATAGGAGTCTATCTGTCTAACAACCAAGTTGCTAACAGCGTTTGCTTCTGCATGCACAATAAAAGGATACTTGCCGGGTCTTGTCGTTGGCAAATCGTCCTCTTTAACTCCTGAGCAGAATCCGTTATACCCAACTCCGACAACTATATTGGGGCTGCCAACTATTACGCATCCCACTTTTGTCTGTGAATCGTGACTGCGTATGGACGCATAATACGCCATACCCATAAAATACTCATCCCAGCTTGGCCGGTTGTGCAACACGTCTTTTTTGCCTTGCTTGTCTTTTTAGCTTTTGCTGACGTTTTTCTTTTTTACTTTGCTTTCGTACTGTTTTACCCATACTAATATGCTCTTAAAGAATATGTAGCTTTAACATCCTTTATTAATTTGGTATGTCCTTGTTTCCTGACGATGCACAAATCAAACTCTTCTTCTACCATCCTGCCCACCTTGTCTGGCTTGCACACGGTGTACTCTCCTCTGAATCCTAAAATTTTTGCAGCCACTGACAAAGTGTTTATATCACTTTTATTGATTTCTAGAATCTTTTTGACCCCATTGAAACCAAAGCAGCCGTATTTAGAATCAAGCTTTTTAAATAGGGCTATGTCTTTTAACAAAGCCTGTTTTTTACCACCTTGAAACCCAAAGTGATTTACTATTCTATTTACTGGTTCTTCCCAGATTCCTAGATCTACTTCTGTAGTGTGCATCTATCCTCCCAAGACCGGCAGCGTAATTAGGAATTACAGAAGACGAAGTAACTGCCTTTTGTCTCTTGTCGTAAATTTTAATAGTTCCGTCTTCTAGAATATAAATACAATCGGCATCATTTATTGAAATTTGTTTAATGTTGTCTCTTCGTTGGACTAGCTGTCGATAGCCTTGCAAGTGTCCTTGGAAGCTTAGATTGCTTCTGTAGTAAACTGGTTGTGCTTGAATCGTCCAGCCGTGAGGAGTCCATACCCAGATCATTGGATTTGGATAGTAAAACTGATTAATATATAAGTGTGCTGATTGGTTTAGTCTGTGTGTGTCGATAGAGTGTTCAATGTTTCGTACAAAGATTTGAACATCGGCGGCTTCCGAAGTGTCAGTACCAATGAATGGAATAGTTGCAGCAGCCATGGCCCCAATCTTTAAAAATTCTCTGCGTAGCATTGCTATACCTCTAAAATTTCTAAACCGTGTATACAGTGTTTAATGTCTTCTTCTATTTGCAGTTGTTTGACAAATTCAAGCTTATTCATGTCAAACAATAACAATCGAGCAGGGGAAGAACCTACTATAGCATAATTTCCGCCTCTAGTCAACCCTCTATTCCAGTTATTTTCTGCTATCTTATCAATTGAAAATTTAGCATAATGGGTAGCTGGAATAGGAAAAAATCTAGATTGTCCGTCTTTTATAACTCCCAAGTGTTTCAGGCTTGTCATGTTAATTAATGAGCAGTCATCGTATTCGTAAAAGTTGTGCTGAAAGCTTTTTATTCCTTCTATTTCTGGCATAGGTTCTGCAACATCCATGGATTCAAAATCGTATAGACTAGTTATCAACCCAGAGAATACCAGTCTGCCAGAAAAGGCAGAAATTGAGTTAATATGATATTTGTCATCCGGTTTTGCTTCTTCAGGATCAATCTGTCTCTTACCAGTAAATATCTTGTGGTCGTCTTTGCTTTCCCCTAATATTTCCCAAAATTCTACCAAATTAAAATCTAAATCTATCTTAGCAACAGCGTCATATCCAGTGGAGGTGACCCAAATGTGTTTGTCAAAATAGCAAATTTCATGTATTGATTTGAAAAATCCTCTATCTCTCTTTTCTTTGGTAACCGTGTATGTTTCTTTGTCTAGTTGAATAAGTCCGCTAGAGTCAGCAACTATAATTCTGTCTTCTAGGACGGCTATTCCTCTAAGACCTCGTTCTCCACCTCTTGTATTCTCGTTATCGAAATCTCCAGCATATGGAACGTATTCCAGAACCTCATCACTATCTACGTCGATAACGTATAAGCCGCCGTGAACAGAGCCTTGTTCAGCAGCCCGTATAACTGTCGAGCAAATTACTTTCATCGAACCACTCTATAGTCTTCTTCAGTCCGTCTTGTAAGTCTGTAGAAGCCTCAAAGCCGAAATAAGACTTCGCCATTTGTGTGTCAAGACACCTTCTTGGCTGACCATCCGGTTTAGAAGAATCCCACACAATCTCTCCTTCGAATCCACACAACTCTGCAATAGTAGTGGCTAAATCCTTAATGGTAACTTCTTTGCCTGTTCCTATATTTACAGGATGAGGTTCGTCATATCCTTCAACAGCCGTGACTATAGCTTCTGCACAGTCATCTACATATAGGAATTCTCTGCTGGCTTTACCGCTACCCCAGACTATTACCTCTTTTTCGTTATTGGCAATTGCCTGTTTGAATTTTAAGATTAGGGCCGGAATGACGTGGCTACTATTGGGATCAAAATTGTCTCCGGGGCCATACATATTAACTGGTATTAATGTAACGCCATTCATTCCATACTGATTTCTGTAGGCTTGCAGCATCTCCATTAGAGCCTTTTTAGCAACCCCGTAAGGAGCGTTAGTCTCTTCTGGATACCCATCCCATATATCAGATTCTTTAAATGGAACCGGAGTGAATTTTGGGTAAGAGCAAACTGTGCTAGTTAATAAAAACTTTTCACAATTTTTCTTTCTTGCTTCTTCTATCAGATGAAGCCCCATAGCCATGTTGTCGTAAAAAAACCTTCCGGGGTTCTCTTTGTTCGCTCCAATACCACCAACCCTAGCAGCTAAATGTACTACTATGTCAGGCTTATGATAGTTGAATAAATGTGCTACATCTACGTGCCTAGTCAGGTCAAGAGACATTGGCGCGCGAGAACCCGGAAGGTCTATTACGTTCTTGTATCCAGAAGCTTTTAGCTTTCTGCACACAACACGGCCTAGAAATCCTTTTCCACCCGTAACTAAAATCTTACTTTTAGCTTTTATGCCCATTATATTCCTTACGTAGCTCTCAGACTGTCTCCAACAATCCAAGCGCCGCCTAGAAGGACGATGTTGTTAACTTGCTCTGGATTTAGATCTAGGCCAAGAATGTTGGTGGTGGTTACTAGAATACCGCCAACGGCGACCCAAAATCGTCGAGACTTGATTAACAGTGATAGCTTTTCAGACATCTTTACTCCTCAGAAAAAAAAAGATTATACGAAATCCATTTCATCGAACGTCATCCTTGGTGTAGCTAAACTTCGTATTGGGCGACCCACCTGAGCAATTTGGACACATGGCAATTCTTTGGGTCTTGTGCATGTTAAGCTGGTGCTGAACTCTCAATGTTTGTTGCAGTATAACCGTATCTCTCATGACTGCTTGCTTGTGGGCATTTTCAACAACAGATGCCAAAGCTGCTGTTTCAGTGAGAGACTTAGGTGACACTGACTGTTTTGTATTTTTGTTAGAAGGCGTCATTTCGAAGTAATACACAGTCAATCCTATATTGACTATTGTGCAAACTAAGAAAGCAACGAATAGACTACTTGCGCTTGATCTCATTTTTTTCACCACTTCTCAAAGGAAGAACGGGAAATTTTACAGAGTCCTTGGTAGTCTTGAGTCCGGGTGTAGTTTTAACCTTTGGGCCTTCTGCCGAGAGGGATGTGATATCTGCAATAGAGGGAATTTTAACGTCTGTATCGATAGCCCACAATACACCCTCTTTCTTAGCATAAGATCTCATTCGCCTTACGGGAACGATCAGGTTGAAGGTTTCCCCGGCACCGCGAACAAGCATACCCACATACTGACCGGCCTTTTCCTTGCTACGTTCGCTAAGGAATACTCCACCACCACTAGAACCGGGAAATGCTGTTACTGTTGTTTGGTCGAAGACTACTCCGTCTCCAGTGCCAAGATCAAGAACTCTACCAACTTGAGAGCAAATGCCTCGCGTCATCGAGTTGCTTCCAACTTGGCCTAGTAGAGAACCAACATGATATAGCTCAGTACCAATAGCGACTGGCTTGCCAGAATCTTTGTAGAAAGTAGTGGTCTTATCAATAAACCCCTTCTTCCTAACCATCAAGAGAGCCAAGTCTTCTCCGTTTTCAGCATCGGAGTATTTGATTACTTTGGCTTCCATCTTAAATTCGCCAACCCTGCGACCATCCTCTACTAATTCTTTAACAATTTGAGCGTCCTTAAACTCTACGACTGTTGTGGGTTTTCCATTTTTAATGACAACCCTAACTGATCTAAGGCCGTCTACAACATGAGCCGCAGTCCAAACAAAATTGACCTTCTGCTTGACGTTTGGGGAGACTTCGACTTCTCGTGTTACGATAATGCCAGAGCCTTCCCCACCTGCCGCCTTTACGGTAACAGAAACGTCTTGTAGATGTTGATAGAGTGCGTTGTCCTGTGCGTTTGCAGCGGTAGCAAACAAAGCTACAAAAAACGCAGCGATACAAATAGTCCTCTTCATCGGAATCCTTCCTTTTATATCCTAGTGTAATTAGCGGCTAGTTGACCACTTCGCCACCACCCTGCATACGTCTTTCGAGTTCGCGCTGGGGTGAGTCTCCATCATTCTCGACAACGCCGGGAGCGACTGGAACATTATTGGTGGCAATAGGTCTAAGTTCGTCTTCTGTAAACTCACTACCGAGAGCGGGATGTTTAATCCATTCGATAGTGGGGATATGAGAGACATCATAGTTGTCAAAATGCTCTGATGTCAAGAAGAACGGAGTCATATTGTCAAAAACCTTTTCCGCGTCGGCATAAGGAACCCTAAAGAGTTCTACGCACATAAGACGATACGCTTCACGGAATAGCTTCTTAATTTCGACGGCTGTAGACTCACTCCAGTCGTTTGACCAAGTGTTCTCGCTAAGCTGAACAATATTGCTCATAGCCTGCAAGCAAAGCTCGATCCATCGACGACAGTAGTCATTCTTGACATCAAAATATCTAATGGGGTAGACCTTGAATGCTCTACGCTCGTGCGTAATATGATGAGCTTCAAGACGTTCCACATTGTCTCTCTTGGTGTTAGCATCAATAAGATCGTTCAAACGAACAAACATATTATGGTGATGCTTTACAGCACCAAGTGTTGGTGGGCCGGGAACAAAACAGTCTGTTCTAATTGAGAACGCCTGTAGATGTTCGCCAACCTTGTCAAACAACCGGCCTAGAGCTAGGTTGTGAGTCTCTTTGTTATCTCCAACATTGGGGATAGCCCATTTTACACCCTCAAACATGTAAGGGATGATTGCGTCATGGGTAGGGGTTGATAAATTATCAGACATATTATATCTCCTTTACTCGATATTATACTTCTTCTTAAGTCTTTGACGTAACAAGGTGTCAATCTGAAACGCGGTCATAGTGTGATCGTCTCCGTACTCATTAACCAATTCTCCCAGAGTAGTCATAATCTGCTCTGAGCCAATAGACTTCCTTGAACCAAAGGGTACATGTGGCAATTGTGGTGCTAGTCCGGGGGTCGATACTGGGTTCGCCTTAAATCCGTAAGGGAGAAAATCGTTAGGCATTTCATCTACGCCTCTGCCTCTGGGGAGATCTCTTCGATCCATTACGTACTCTTCTGGATGTTCTGGTGGTCTCACGGGTCCACAATCTGGAATACCGTAGTGTTGATGTTCATGAACATGCCTCTGTACGTGATCTCCACAGCCGTCATCAGACGGGAGTTCTCTATCAATATCATACCCATTATCGTCGTTTTCGTCATCTTCTTTTTTTCTTTTTCTTCTCCTTCTGAGTAGAAACGGAACACCATATTTTAGAGCAAGCATACCTAAGCTAGCGCCGCCTAACGTAAAACTAACGTTTTCTACAGTGTTTCCATTTCCTCCAGTTGCATCGTCTAGGTAATGTCCTGAATTATCTAAGAGATTGTCTTTTTCTTCAACCAAATCAATTAGTTGAGAAATTCTAATTTCTAGATTAGTTTTTTGACCTTCAACCTTTCCTAGTAAATCTCTAAGACCATTAACCTCGTCTTGAGACTTGTGTAGATTACCTGTAGTTCCAGATAGTTCAGCTTTTAGACTTTCAGATAGAGCTTCTAAATTAGTAAGCTTTTCTTGAAGCTCAGCAATTTTGTTAAGATATTCTTGTTTCTCTTTTTCAAAATCGTTACTGGGAGGATCTGTAGGTCCACCATTATCGGGGTCTGGTCGTCCCGGCCAAGGGTTAAACCCGCCACCACCACCATTTCCTCCACCGTTTGGCGGTTGGGGTCCGGGTTGGGGTGGTTGAGGTCGATTAGGAGGACACGGATTGAGAGGACACCAAGGGAATAGACCATTACCTTCGTATAACTCGCCAACTCTAATTCCACCATAATACTTTGCTGTGTCTGCAATACCACCGTCTGGGAACTTGAGTTCTGGGCAAAACATGAACTCTCCCTTTTCGGTTCTTCTAAGACCACCATCCTTGGGGATAACAACATGGTCTTGAATTTTGTGTCCACAGTGTGGGCAAACTTTACTTAGTCTTTCAGGCTTGGTCTGTTTAGGAACATCAGAAATAATTTTGTAAGATGTTTCAATTGGATGTCCTTGGCCGTTTCCATCTAAAATTGCATAAATTTGTTTTAGAGATAGGCCAGCGCCATAATCTGTTGGGCCGTCATCGGTGTAGGCTCCGTCTCCCACTCTCCAAGCTAAGAGAATACCGATACGAGTTTGTTCTTCGCCTTTTTCATCTTTAATGATGACAAGTACGCCACTGCCTGATTGGCCGCCTATTGGGGCGGCGTTAAAGCTTACAACCGCTCCGGTATTTCTTAGTACTCTACCCTTCCAAGCACAAGCCCATTGCGCTGATGGACATCCTCCAGCCTGAACCAAATCGTTGGCTCTAATTTCTGTACCGCGAGGAGCCAGTGGGATCACTCTAGGGGGATATCTTCCGAAAAACTTTTTTTTAACCGATAGGACAGCTAGGTCTAACGCTGTGCCATCTTTATAGGCAGCATATTCTGTTTTGAATGGTATATTAGCAGATTTATAACCGTCTTGAAAAAATTCAACTGTTCCTCTTGATGACCTTCCTACCACATGGCCGTTGGTCATAATGTAATAATTATCTTCGTCTTCGGCAAAAACTGTGCCGCTTCCGCGACCACTGTTGGTGTTCACTCTGCAAACAGCTTCTAGCGACTGGTCTATAGTAAGACGTTGAGCATTCGCTGTGGCTGTGTTGAGTGCGACTCCAAGAAATAGAGCCGCTAAGAATAGAAGCTTTTTCATGGTTGTGTTCCTCAATCGCTCTTGACCTTCGTCATAGCGCCTAAAAATATCATTGAAATTGCAAATCCTAAAAATATAATCCCTAAATCCTGAAGTTGCATTTACCAGTCTTTTTGGATGGTAAATTTGTATTTGAAAAGACAAGACCTTGCAAGATCCGCAGGGGTGACCGCAGAGTCGGCAAGATATGGCACGGGATCTATGTACGCCTGTCTGTAAGCATAGACAACGGCTGTACTGCAAACAAATACGTTAGTAGGATCATTGTCTTTTATATTTTGCTCTGCCAATCTGCAAAATGGCAAATAGTGTTTTCCTAGTTTCCAAAAGTTTGTCCATCCATATGGTAGACCAGTAATACTTCCCATGACATCTGTTATTTCGTTTGCCACATCTTTAGTAAGTTTGTATCCCACATCTTCGAATTCAATATTACTGCACGCTCTAAAAACGTCGATATTGTCGGGATGGGTTTCCACTTGAGACTTCATAGATACGGCTCTTCCACCCTTGAATTCTCTAAATTCCACACACTGTAGGTTGTCGTCATCCCAGTGAGCCATTGCGGCATGGCTGTGAACTCCACTGCCGTATCTTTTAATCAGCCAAGAAATTAGTCCCTCACCGCGAAACAGTAAAACGTCTGCCTCTTGAATTTGGGACATTGCTTCGCGGTAGGGGACCAATAACATTTACTCGTTCTCTAATTTTTTTTCTATTCTATCTAATATGTCAGCTATCCTTCTCTGATCATTTACGATTTTTGTCATCACATGTTGCATGTCTTTTTGTATTTCTGCCCAACTTCTTGGGACATAAACCAAAGGTGTTCCATCTGTGTCACACTTAGACATGATTTCGTTAGTCTTTTTTATCCAATCTCTTTCGTCGTCCATGAGTACTGATTTTGGAGGAACTGATTTTAAAATTAAAACCTCAATAACCTTCCCTAAACCCATCACTATGGCAACTATCGCTGCCAACACAGGAACTGAAAGGATGCTTGAATCCATGATGACTCCAAGATAAAAAGAGGGGTCGGGGCAATTGACCACCGACCCCTCCGTGTTGTGAAATTGTCAATTAACCACCAGTCTTGGCAGGATAATCCTTGTTGTTGTTCGTAAACGTAACAAAGTCTTCCAAAATGGTGAATTCGCCGGGTACTGCACGAGTAGGCGTGGCAGCGTGGTCGGCATTGAACGAAACATTGTCGCCAGCATTTCCACCATCGGTTGCGATACCGGTGACGTAATTGATGCTAGTAATGTGAATTCGTTCAGTTTCAGACAAATCGTGAATGGCAACGCGCTCGCCAGTTTCGCTTCCGGGGAAGGTCAACAGGGTTGAGGCAACGTTGTTAATCTTTGAAGCATAGCCACGGAGTAAGAACTGAGGATCGTCTTTTTTGGGCTGATAAGCCAAAGTTCCAGAACCCTTGGAAGTTTGAACGCCGGGCTTCCACTTACTACCAGTTAGGGCGACTACCTTGCCGCCATAACCAACGTCGGGAGTTTCTGAGATGGCATTAGCCTTGACTTCAAAAGTTCTCGTGACAGGAGATCCCGCCGTGGTGGTGGTGGCAGAATTGATACCGAGGACAGTAGCCCCGTTGTTCTTTTTGCCTGTACCTGATACTGTAGTTGTAGCCATTTTAAAACACCTTTCTGTGCATGGCTATCAATCCTATTTTTCCTATTAATATGAATATCCGATCCTAGTATATTATACACCAATTCAAAGCTTATTTTCCCTAGTTCCTTTTACATATATCTTTAAGCTTTTCCAACCCTCTCTTTACGTATCTTCTAGCGGTTTCCCTGCTATAATTGTTCTTTTTGCCTATTTCTTCCATAGTAAGACCGTAAAAGAACCTCTGTTCGATAACCTTTTGCAGTTTTGGAGATAGTGTTTCTATAGCGTCTAGAATCTCTGTTGAATCCTCGTCAAAACATTCAGACAAATCATCATTGTATGCGAGGCCCCTTCGATACTTATTTATAATGTATAGTTCTTTTTGACACTCCCACTTGATGCTATTGTACAAGTACGAAGTAAATTTTTGACCACAAGAAGGATCAAACTTAACTAAAGCCTTCCATAGAGCAACTAATTTACATCTATGCAGATCTTCCGTTGGGATGATATTTTTATAAAAACCACACACCTTGTTCATTATTTTTGCGTTGTTAGTATTTTTAAACGCTATGTTGAATTCCTCATCGTATATTTTCCTCTCTGTCATGATGTTTTTGATGTCCTATTTTTAACTCGGTCTACAAAACAGCCAGACTACTCTAGAAAATCGTTTGATTGTATTAGAGTTCCGCCTGATAGCATTTTAGCATTTTTATATAGTAGAACGGTTTCCTTCCAGTCTTCATCATTGACATCATTGGTGCCGATATGTGCCATCTCTCCATTAGGAAATATAAATATGGCCCAATGTTCGTAAATAGACAGTTCTTCTTTTACAAATTCTCGGTATTCTTCATCTTCTTTTTGCTCTGAAGTTTTACCACATGTATAATTTTCTATATTAACTCTGACATCTCTGAAGCTAAATAGCTTTCCAACCCCTAAAAAGAATCTATATCTTGTTAAGATTACTAGAACTTCTACCCCAGATATAGATTCTATTTCATTTTTAATAGAGTCTGTGATATCAAAATTGGTATGACCTAACCAGCAATCAAACTGTTTGATTGGGTTCATTCTGTCGTCTATTTGGTACATACCTACCGGAGTATGTACCAACTTAGGCATTTTGTCAAAGAAATCTGATAAATCAAACTCCGTGACTTCTTCTCCTTCCCCAATCTCTGTACTCATGAATGGGTTGGAGTTAGTTGCCTCGGGAACAGGGGGTTCTTCCCATTTTTCCCAAGCTATTGTTCTTTCAGCCATGTTTCCTCCAAGACTAAAAGTAATGAGGTGTATTAGCCACCATACTGTGGAAAAACCTGTGTAGGTTTAACAACGGGTCTGCTATCTTTGATGCTAGGTAGATCTGTGTCCTCTTTATCGAAGAACAAATCGTTCATTTTTATTACTATCTCACGATATTCTAATTTTTTCTCGTCAGTGACGCACTGTTCTCTAATAAACTCTAGAGTGCTCTCTAACAACTGGCCGGAATGCAACTCGTACATCATTCGAGAGAATTCTTGAAGAGCTTTATCGTCACCCCATCCAGCTTCTAGCCATATAGTACCGCTAGAGTCAACTGCGTAAGATACATATGCGATCTGATTTTCTACTATTTGTTCTTTACTCATATTATTAGTGTACTACCAGACTCATATTTTGAATAATATTGTTACATGTTTCTATAGCAGACAAATTTTTTCGATTGGATTGAAAATAATCTGAAATTCCAACCCATCTACCTTGTATTAAATCTATATCACTTGGTATCATAACTCCATAGTTTAAATTTAGCTCACGACCTTTGTCTGTATCTTTGTTGACTACCCCTAAAAGTCTGGTGTCCAACCACTCCGGGTCAATCTCTAAATATTTCTTAGATATTTTAGTTAGAACATCTATAGGCTGTTGGGGTCCATACATTACATATGAAGGAATGGTGCCTTCATCAGAAACGACTATTCTGTAGCCGGTTTCCATGTCGTGAAGGTCTATAGATAGGATTCCCAGAATTATTCTGGATTTATATCTTAACGACATTTGATTAATTTTCTTTACTAACCGCGTCTAGAATTTCGATGCAGCTTACTGCGCTTTCATAATCTTGGGTCGCTTTCACCACCTCTTCCACGACGTTAGAATGATCTCCAACTGCCAGTGGATGGTTGGAGTAAAGATCTAGTCTTACCCTAGCCTCCGCAGCCTTAGCGTGAAAATGTTCTCTAGCAGCTTTCATTGTCGGACTCATCGGTATCCTTCCTTTAGTTCTTACGTTAAATATTAGCGGTTATTTTACGAGACACGCCCCGCAATTGCAACCACCATCATCACATTTACATACATCGCAAGCACAGCCATCACAGGCACAGGCGGTCTTTTCGCCACCGGCGACAGGACACTTGCCAGCGCAGTTACATAGAATCGGACAGAAGTGTAGGCAGTAGCCAATACCAATTCCGATTCCAAGACATAGAAAATGTTTTTTGATAAAATCTAGCATGTTACTTCTCCAGTAAACTTATATTCAACCTCTTGGTGACATCCTCTCACATTAGAGAAGTCCATAGAATCCAAATCTATGGCGCGTCCTGATAAAAATAAATCATTTAATTCCTCTAAACCCATCCCATATTTCTTACCGGCTTTATTAGCTGAAGATCCAACAATGTTGACAGGGCTATTGACAACAAGGCTTTGGTCAAAACAAGCCATGAAAGGAGGGAGGTCTACATCAAATTTTCCAGATCCCTCAAGCCCGTTGGGAGTGTCAAAGTCGTAAGTCAACATTTGTAAAACTTGATCTGTTTTATATATATGACCATCAACAGAAAAAGGGTATGCAAAATTGGTGTGGGGTTGCAGCCTAGTCCAATCCCAAACTATGTACTTGTCTTCAACCACCATCACCTCTGCTGGGAAATCGCAGAGCGTTCCAGCATATTCATTTTGTATTCTAGTATTAGCTCCTAATCTTAATGACAAACACAGTAGGCGGATAGAGTCTTCTTCTTCGAAATATTCGAATAGACTCCTGACAGACTCTGTTGTGGTGTTTATATCTTTATAAATAATATTGTCGTCTACAAAAAAGCAAATAAACTCTCCAGAGTTTTTGATTGCTTTTAAGGTGATCTCTCTAAAATCTGAAGGAGGCTCTTCTTGTTTAATCCAATGTACGTCAGTGTATTTTTTAATCAGGGAGTTGTAGCCATCTTCAAACGTGGATGAAGAGGCGCTGTATATAACAGTCACATTGAACAGATTAGACCCGTTCTTGTTTATGCTTTCCAGCAATAGATTTAATTGACAGGCACGATCTTTAGAAAAAACTATAGATGAAATCATTCTTTGTTATCTTGATTTTTCTTAGAGATATAATTTTCTGCTGTCTTGTCTAGGATGGTTTCTGCTCTAGACCGTTTAACAAAAATTAAAGTTCTACCATTTTTTCTATGAGCGCCTCTTCTTGAGTAATGAAAAAGCTCACCGGTTTTAGGATCTTCATATATAAAGATGGCCGCAGAAGACTTGCCTCTGTTTTCCCATTTACTATTACAAAAAGCTACTCTTTGTTTTGTGTCTGGAAAATCTTTTTTAGCTTCTTCGCTAGACATGCACCTTGAAACATAGTCTTTTTGTTGTTCACCTTTACGCGGAGATGGCATTGATAATCTCCTTTGCTGTGTTACCCCAAGAAAACTTCTTGGATGTCTTTATGCATTCGCTATTTATAAAAAGGTCATTTCTTCGTTTAGCTCTGTGTATGGCACTCATATATACAGACATTTGTTTTATTTGTTTTTCTCCAATTTTAGCCCACTGGCCTTGGCCAAAAAACCACTTATTGTCAACCGCGTCTTCTTTGTTATCTATATCTATAAGCATGCAGTTTTCTTTGTTGCAAAATTGGGTATGTCCAGAGTAATTAGTAGCAATTACATGTTTTCCGCAGGACATTAATTCAAGCAATTCTAGATTCCACCCCTCCGCTCTGGATGGGAAGACCCCGCAATCAATTTGCTTCATTATATTATACACCTCTTTTTGTGTAGTCTGCCTAGGAATTATCCTAATCTTGTTTCCAAGAGGAGACTCTTTATATAGACGTTCCCACTTCTCATTTTCTTCGCTGCTGTAAAAGGGGTTGTTGCACATCATCCAGAGTTCTACATCATCTTCGTCTGAGAACGCTTTGTTGAAGGCTTCAACAAGAATGTCGTGACCTTTTCTTACTTCCCATTTTCCACAATTGAAAAATATAGTTTCTTTTCTAACCGATTTACTTTCTTGAAATATTTCTCTATCCACTCCGAGAGGAGCTACAAAAACTTTTGGATTTCCAGAAACTTTATCTTCACATATCTTTTTAGCCCATTCGGAGCATACTATAATCTTATCCAGCGAACTGAGATGATGTTCTTCCTGAGTGGTAAATGTGTCTAGTTCAAAAATAGGTAGGCCAATTTTATCGCCCCTTCCTACGAACTGACTCATGTCATGCTGATGCCATATTCGTAAACAAGGGGCGTTGAAGTCTGGTAATTCAGATCTTGCTATACACCTTTTTATTGTAGGTATATAAGAATTGTCACATTCTGGCTGCCCTATTGGCCATAGCGATACCTCGCAAATCTTGTCAAGAGACGAGATTATATTTAGCCCAGCTACGCCATACCCCAGACTATTGATCGGGGATATTAGATTTATCGATTTGTTGTTGGGCATTGATTAGTTCGCTTTCTATAAAAACCCAATCTATGTTGTTTATCATGTGGTGTGTGCAAGATGATATGAACGGATGTATATTTTTTGATTCTACTTTTAGCAACCTCATATGTTTTTTTAATTGATCTATGTTGTGATTTGATCCTATATTGGAAGACATAAAATACTGATATGCTACCATAGTGGACATGTTAGGAAACTTCATTTATAGCTTTCCTCATTTCACCGCTCCAATAAGATAATTTTGCCTTGTCTAGAACTAATCCATTTCTAAAACGAGACATAGTTTCGTGATATTTTTGTTCTAGCCACCCTAGAGAATTAATGGCTCCCCAGCCTCTGATTTTTACTATTGGCAAGCCGTCCAGATATCTCATAGCAGGGCAGTCTTGAACGATAGGTATAGCCCCTAAGTAAATAGATTCTAGAATCCTATAACAATCAACTCCATTTCCCGGTGGGCAAGCAACGAATCTATGTTGCGACAACTCTGAGAGATATTGTTCGTATGGGACGTTGGGGTCTTCGTGAGCCGTAACCCAATCCCAGTTATTGTTTATAAAAAATTTCTTTATGTGCATTCTGTCTGTAGTGTAGTTTTGCCAATTAACGTAAAGCCAGTTTTTTTTATCTTTTTGGTGAGGGGTTTTTGATATTGCGTCAGCAGAGTCTTTGCCAACTCCTATCGGTATTCCTTGAATTTTGTTTTTCATCAATAGTGGGTTTACCAAAAACCACTTAACTACATTTTTTGGTATCTTGTTAAAAGTTTCCATTGTAAAAGAATAACATTTTATAGAATATCTATCTTCCTCGTTGCATTTTTCAACATCGCATCTGGGAGCGACCTGAAGGGATTTGTATCCTATTTTTGCTATTTCTGAATCTATGAACGGTAGCCACTTAAGCATGTCCATTGCCACTGGGTGTTCTTTTTGGTAGCCCAAACCAAAATCACTAAACCCGCTAACAACAACGTACTTGTTGTCAGTTTTTTCACATTTTTTAAATAGTTTTGTGATGTGCTCTATATTGCAGTAGACTACTCCAGTTGGAGGTATATTGTCTTCCTCTGGGTAGTCATATTCATAATTGCAATCTGCTATGTCCATCCAAGACTTGCAGTTGATTATGTCTGATTTGTCAATGAGGGACATCTATATCTGATCCGCCATAAAGAGTCATTGTATCCATGCAGAACACAGGTCTTTGTGTGTTTTTCCATATCTCGATAGCTTGCGCCTGTTCGCTTTCTACAAAAAGAATAGCCTCTCGGCAACCGTCATACATCTCTGACTTCCATTCTCCAAAACCATTCTTTTCAAAACGCTCTTCTATCGAATCGTATGGACTCATCAGAAGTTGTTTGTATTTAATCTTATGAAATGATAGCCATTCCTCTGTGGTTTTTCTGTGTTTGTGTAGTCTAGCTGTGCATATTTTCATCAGCGGATATTTAGGAACATAGACAGTTGGGGTGCATGTCTGTATATGTCGGATATATTCTTCACCCTCATTTACACCGCCAGTATAATCTGGACAGAACACGCCGTCAAGATCGCACATGTACGCTTGACACTGTGGATCTCTCAGGAAACTCCACTCCCAAGAATGGTATACAGTTGGTAGTATTCCATAAAACAAGTCAACGTCTTCTTCTCGTTCCTCGTTTATATACAAACAGGCGTATAGAAAATCTCCCTTATTTTTTAAGTAGGCTTGCGCTCTCTTTAATGAAGCTCCACTCCAACAGGTGTCATCCACAACTAATATCGGACCTGATGGAGTGTTTAGCGGTCTGGATATGTGTGGCCTCCAGCAAAAATTCTCATTCAATATTCCATCTATTGTTAACAGTGGAATATTTCTATACTCAGATATTACAGCAGCTATAAACGAGCCGCTTCGTGGTATGCCACAAACGCCAGATACTTCTGGTATAACATCACACCAATGTTTAATATCTTTGACAGCGTCAGCATAAGACCTGTATACAAATTTGTGAGACCCGTCGTTGAATGGCGCGTAAAAATTAAAATCTATTACCTCAGCAATTGACTTTTCTTCAATATTAGATTTGCATATAAGTTGAGCATGCGAATCGCTGGGGTATTCTTCTCTAGCAAATTGATCTATATTGCAATTCTCCATTACGATTTCAAAGCTAGGATCTTCTTGTATTATTTTCGCAATATTATCAGTGTTTGGACTATCCATATAACATCTGGTCGAAAGATATAGACTGGATGTTATCTTGGATAAATCTTCTAAAAATGCCCTTACGTGGTCTGGGTCTGTTAAGTGTTGAAACACATGATATGCTATTACAAGATCATATTTCTCTTCTTTAATCCTATCCCAGTCGCTCGTTAATAGGTCTATTTTAGTAGAGCATAATTCATTACATCTCTCAATCATTTCTGGTGTGTCGTAACCATGAACCTCTGTAGCAAAACTTTTGAAATATCTAAAATTTCTTCCAATGCCACATCCAAAGTCAAGTATCTTATATTTGCGACGTTTCGTATAAAGAAGATCTAGTTCGTCATGTGGAAGATCCTCAACTTCCCCATAACCCCTCATGAGGTATTCTTTTAGCTCCACGTCATTCGTAGTGGATGCTATCTCTGACCATGTTTCATTTTTTAGATAGTCTAGATTACTCATAGTTCAGTGTAATGCACTTTTGAGTATAATATAATTTGGCTGGGATTCATATATATATTATCTATCCCGACTTCTATTAAGTCATTATGTAAACCAACATGCTCGCATTCCGGTCCTGCGTACTTGGCCCCATGTTTAAAAACACTGGATTTGTATATGCCAATCCCGCCGAAGCAGGACCGAACCTTGAATGGCTCCTCGCCTCTGTTGTAGGCTACCACGTTGATCTCTGAGTGCCTGTGGGGCTTAGGATGACCCAATCTTCTGAAGGCGTGAGCGTCGTAGTACACCCTCCTCATTAGGGGTTGGCCGTCGTCGTCCGTCATTGTTTCGGAAAGGCCGTAGAGCAAGCCGTTGGACCCCATGACGCTCCAGTTGTCATATCCAAAAGTATTGCATATGCCCTCGTAACTCCAACCCCCCGGAAGATCCAGATCAGCTACTAGAATATAATCTGGTATAATATTTTGTGATAAAATATAATCCAAATACTTGTTTCTATATACAGCTAGATCTGTCATTCTGCCAAGACTATCGTCTTGTTCGTGTTTGACGGCATTAAGCTTTTCTGTGATTATTTTTACTTTATAATTTTGACTTTCCCATTCTTTCAGAACTATGTCTGTTCCATCAGTGGAATCATTTTCATATATAACTACCCTATAATCTAAAAACATTTTTCCTAAACGCTCAATACGAGCGAGTGTAGCCATGATGTTTTTAGAAATATCTCTAGCTATCCCACAGATAACCACTGTGGATTCAGCCATCTTCTGTCTACCCCCAATTACCTTTATATTATAATTCTGCTGTGTATCCTTAGCGCAGGGATATAAAGATTCTGGGAACTTAGACGTATACCATTTAATAGCATTCATACACTAAAACTCTTATTGCATCCACAGCTTCCAGTAGCGTTAGGGTTATCAAACTTAAAACCTCTTTTCATTACATCTTCAATCCAATCAACTGTACAGCCGTCGATAAATGGCTCTCCTTTTTTGTCAACCACAAACGGAACACCTTCCTGTTTATACTCAGAAAAAGTATCGTCAACTTCTTCCCGCTCCATAAAACCCATCTTGTATTCAAAACCACTACACCCTCCTCCTGCAACACCTAATCGCAAAACAGAAGTTGGATAATCTTTACTAAACTCTTTTACTTTTTCTAAAGCTGTATCTGTAAATTTTATCATTTTATTGATCTTTCTGTTTTTTACTCGGCCTCAAAAATGGCCAGACTACTCTGCATATAGCGGGGAAGATAGCAAAAGACAAAGTCTTATTACTTATAGAATTGTAATCTACTAGTTTTAGATCTTTTAGGATCTGATAATCCAGAGTCTAACCTATTTCGATATGTTGTATAATACCCGTGTTCGTCTTCTAGGACAACCATGTTTTTATCTTCTAGTTCAGCAGTTTTTTCTTCATCAATCATAGAAGAGTGGCTGCCATACCTAGTGGGGTATTTGTAAGGTTCCTGTTTTGTGGGAACCCTGTTAGCTCGTCTTTGTCGCGCCATAGTATATTATACTCCGTACACTTTGTTAAAGTCGAAAAATCTCCAACGGTTCATATGGTCTACTCGTTTGTCTGAATTTATGTGGTGTAGGTACTCCATCAATTGAAACCAGTTACTAAAAACCATCTGGTGTGGCATAGCCCCAAACATCCAGTTTGGTAGATTATGCTTTCCCTGCTTGCACATAACTAACACAGGTTTCTTCTGCCCAACAGCAACAAAAGCCTCATGGTATGATCCACACATATGAACATCTAAGTCAAGGTACATAATAAGAAAGTGTGCTATGTCAACCATTCTTAAGTCAACAGCACATATCGGTTTCATTATCTCAGAAACCTCAAAAAACTTAAGATCTTTTTTGTGTCTTTCTATTAACTCTCTAGTGTCGTCGTCTTCTGTTGCGTACTCGCTTGGCTTCTTACATGGGTCCAGAACACCAACCCCCAACTCTTTAAGCTGAGGCGTTATGTCTTCTCGCCAAACAACGCCACCGTCTGGAACCCTGTCCATTGGGCCGCATAAATAACACGCCATACCTTTAAGTCTATTCATAATTTACTCCAAAAAAAAACACGCCCCCGGTTAAGGAGGCGTGTTATTCTAACCCTTTAGTATGTGGGTTATTAAGCTATCTAAGGTATCAAAATCTTTTTCTGAAACAACTTTTAGTACAAGGTCTTTAGCTTCGCCTCTTTTGTAGCCCATAGCTTTGACTAAGGTTTTTATAGCCTCGTCTATTATGGACTTATCCGTTTTTACATCTTCAGTTACCTTTTCTTCTGTTTGCTTTTGAAAGACATGCTTAGTAACCCATACTCTTGCGGAGGCATTGCCTTCTATAGCTTTGTCTATAGCAGATTGGCAAATAGCATCCCAATCATTAGTTATTAAATCGCTCTCTTCTTCTGATATTTTAGGTGAAGAAGATGAAGCTCCAAGCATATAACACAAAGAGCATAACCCACCAAGAAAAAAGGATAAGATCCAGACCACCTCCCAAAAGGTGGTTTCCATTAACCATCTCCAAGGTCATTGTTGGGATCTTCAAGATAATCCTGCTCGTCGCCTTCTTCGACACTGGCAGTATCCATAAGAGTCGCCATAAACTCGTTAAACTCATCTTCAGTCCATGCCCGACTATCTTCTGACTTATGAAGAAGGCTCTTAAGCGGACCTTCGTAATCGGCAATAACCTGATACTCACAGGTTCGGACCTTCTGACATTCACAGTCAGTTGGGACCGACACAACGTCCTTGGGGTTAACCTTAACAATGACT
>MDTE01080735.1_pt1 | contig 20367 bp, 25 predicted proteins | sample 811231 | NCBI WGS metagenome assembly MDTE01 (sample SAMN05326651, study PRJNA326480) | marine metagenome | isolation source: seawater | place: Indian Ocean: Red Sea | collected 2010
ACCCAGCCAGGTCACAAATGCGCATGTGGCGGAATTGGTAGACGCGCTAGGTTGAGGGCCTAGTGGGGTTATATCCCGTGGAAGTTCGAGTCTTCTCGTGCGCACTTCCCCATTAATCAAATCCATTTTATTTAATTTATTTTGAATCAAATTTTAGTACTTTTACAGTGATTATTTTTTGAAATGAAAGAGCTCTTCGATACAGTTTCATTTGAATGTAGCAAACTTGTCACTAGACATTACAGTACTTCCTTTTCAATGGGTACAGCTCTTCTTGGGAATAAAATAAAAAAACATATATATAACATTTATGGCTTTGTTAGGTTTGCTGATGAAATAGTTGATTCATTTCATAAATTTAGTAAAAATGACCTTCTAGATAAATTTGAAAATGATCTCTTATATTCAATAGAAAATAAAATAAGTTTAAATCCAATTCTAAATTCTTTTCAACACACTGTAAATGAAAATAATATTGAAATTGAATTGATTAATTCATTTATGAATAGCATGAGACTTGACCTTCATAAAAAATCATATAAAACAGAATCAGAATATAAAAAATATATATATGGTTCGGCAGACGTAGTTGGTTTAATGTGTTTGAAGGTTTTTGTTAAAGGTAATAAAAAGAAATATGACCAGTTAAAACCACATGCAATGGCTTTGGGAAGTGCTTTTCAAAAAGTTAATTTCCTAAGAGATTTAAAGGTAGACTCAGAAGACTTAAAAAGAAATTACTTCCCTGATGTAAATGTTTCAAACTTCGATGAAAAAACTAAACAAAAAATAGTTTTTGAGATAGAGAATGATTTTAAAATTGCTCTTGAAGGAATTAATAAACTCCCTGACGATTGTAGACTAGGAGTATATACTGCTTATAAATACTATAAAAAATTACTTTTTAAACTAAAGAGAACCTCTTCTTTAAATATTAAAAGAATAAGAATTCGGATACCCAATTATCAAAAAATTGTTGTTCTTGCTAAATCATACCTGAAATTTCACCTAAAACTTATATGATGGATATATTAATATGGATAGGAATTGTAATTGGAACCTTTATTTTTATGGAATTTAATGCATGGTTTATGCATAAATTCATAATGCATGGATTTTTATGGTCACTCCATAAAGACCATCATAAAAAAGATCATAAGTCATGGTTTGAGCGAAACGATGCCTTTTTCTTATTTTATGCTATCCTAAGTATAGCCTCATTTTTTTTATGGGAAACAGGTGTTCTTTCAATAGGGCTTCCTATTGGAATCGGTATTTTCTTGTACGGACTAACATATTTTTTTGTACATGACATCTTTATTCATCAAAGGTTTAAATTTTTTAAAAAAACTAATAATAAATATGCCAAAGCTCTAAGACGAGCTCATAAAATTCATCATAAAAATATTAATAAAGATAAGGGAGAGTGTTTTGGTATGTTGTGGGTCCCTTTAAAATATTTTAAAGATTAATTCATCTTTTAACCCATTTATTTTTAAAATTACAGTTTTTATAGTCTGAGTTAATATTGATGTAAGTTGATTTAATTTTTTCATCCATCCACTCCTTTATTTTAAAAACTTGTTTTTCTTTAAGAGCAAGTTCTTTAATTTTAGTATAGTCTTTGGAATAATTAGCTTTATGTTCGTCATACCTATTTGTTACCTTAAGAATCTTATATTTTTTTAATCCTGAACGATCTTCCTCAAGAAAAGGAGCAGATATTTCATTATCCTTTAATTCTCTCACTTGATTGTAGAGTAAGGGGTCCATTTTAGTCAACTCAAATCTTTTATCGCCTGTTGCAGGATTTATAAGGGCTCCTCCATTTAATCTAGTTTCTTTTTCACTTGAAAACTGATAAGCGGCATTTTCAAAAGTGATTTCACCAGCATTTATTCGTGTTCTCAGAGTGTCAATTGTTTTCCTAGCGATATCTAAATCAGAAGCATCCACTTTTGGGGTCAACAAAATATGTCTTATATCTATCTCTTGGCCCCTAATTTTATCAACAACTAAAATATGCCAACCAAAATCAGTTTTGAAGGGTTCAGAGATTTCTCCTTCTTGAAGAGCAAACGCAACATCTCTAAAATCTTTTACCATTCTTGGTCTTTTTCTGTTTAAAGTATATTTACCTCCATTAGCTCTAGATCCAGGATCCTGAGAATAAAGAATTGCTTTTGATGAAAAACTCAGTCCCCTTTCTTCTACATCTGACTTAAAAGATAATAATTGATTTATTATTCTCTTTTCTTCCTGCTCTGAAACTTTTGGTTGAATAACTATTTGTGATATTTCTAATTCCGTTCCAAAAACTGGTAGATCTAATTTAGGAATTGATTCAAAAAACTGTCTTACCTCTTCAGGTGTTATTTCAACATCATCAACTATACTAGCTTGCATAAGTGAAGAAAGTCGCTGTGTCTTATTTATTTCGAAAAGTTCTTGTCTGAATGATATTTCACTTGGCTTTTTATAAAATTCAAGTACTTTTTCAACACTGCCAAGCTGCTCTACAAAATATGAAATGCTTTGATCTACATAATCATATACTTCTTGGTCACTAACTTCAATACTATCTTGAATTGCATGATGAGCATATAATTTATCTTCCATCAATTTACCAAGTAGTTCACACCTTGTTATACTCTTTGAAGAAATCCCTTGAGATTCTATTTCTATTAACATTTTATCAATATCAGAGTCAAGTATGACATAATCTCCAATAACAGATGAAACACCATCTATTTTAATTCTATTTTCTGTAACCTGAGAAAAACCAATTTGATTAAAGATTAAGAAAGTAAAAATTAAAATGCTACTCAATAATTTCATAAACTTCAAACTTTTTAGTTTTAATAGCATCATTTAAAATTTCTTTGTTAAAATTTTCAATTAAATTTAGCTTTCTCTTATTTAAAACGATGTTTTCAACAATGCTTTTAACGTAAGAAAACGGAGCATCTTCATTAGAGTTTAAAGATTCAACAATATTTAGCAAAGATAAATCTGTTTCTCCTTTAATTTCAAAATATTTTCTCCTTTTTGAAAAAAAATCTTTAAAATTATCAGAATTAATAAATGAAATATTTTTAATAATTTCACTCTTATTTAACCATATAGTGTCAGCTAAAAAGGAATCAAGGAATTGAAAAGATAAAGAATCAATAAATCTTCTGTCTTCATAATTAAATCTTTTAAAACTTCTTATTATATCTCTTCTATCTACATTATTTTTGAGAAAATTTATGTACTTGACTCTATATATGGGTTCATTTAATTTAAAATTATTAATATTTTTTCTGTAAAAGTTAAAAGTTTCATTAAAAGCTATAATTGTATCTAATTTTGAACTAACAAGAAACTCAGTATAATTATTTGTTATTAAATCAAATTTATAACTTTCTACAAGGTCATCAATTTTATTAAGCTTTTCCTCCGGTAAATTTATTTGCGACTGTCTCAATAAAATTTGTCTTAGAGCCCATTTGTTTATGAAAGAATTAATTACTAGTAAACTGTCTTCATTTGTCTTAAATGAATAGTTTGTTTCTTGAAAATCAGATAAATACAAATAGCTATTATCCACTCTAGCAATAATCTTGTCATTTATATTAGTGTTAAAATCTTCACAAGAGATCAAGAAAAAAAAGAGAAAAAAAATATTTTTATAATTCAAAAGTATTATTGTTGATTTATCTATAATTATGCAACGCTATATTAAAAAAATATTGCTGGTATTTCTAAACATTTAAAAAAAATTTTATTAATAAATATTGTAAATCATTGATTAATAATAATTTATTGTGTTAATATTTTTTTGAACAAATTAAAAATTTATGTAAATTGCGATCATTATCAAAAAGCAATGAGAAATACAATCCTTATTTTTTGCTTTTTTATAGCTTTTCAATCCTTTTCTAATCATAAGGTTAATAACTCCTCCCTTTTTGCTGAAATAAAATTAAATTTTGAGATTCAAAACAAACCAATCGTTTTGTATGAAAATGGTTTTATCTATGTGAAAGAGATAAATGACTCTGGTAAAATTGAAGTTTTTACAATAATTGGAAATAAAATTTTGAGTGCTAACGTTCAAAATTTTCAAGATTCTAAAATCCCATTATTACTTGAAAATCATAACATGTATATAATCAGAATTCAGACTCAAGAAAAGGTATATACTTTTAAAATAGTAGCTTAATTTATGGGCTATAGTTTGGTGCCTCTTTTGTAATTGTTATGTTATGAGGGTGACTTTCTCTTATGCCTGAAGGGGTAATTGTGATAAACTTACCTTCTTTTTTTAAAGATTTGATACTTTTAGTTCCGCAATAACCCATTCCAGATCGAAGACCACCTACAAACTGGTGAATACTCTCAATTAATTCACCTTTATATGGTACTCTCCCGACTATTCCCTCAGGAACTAATTTTTTCATATCGTCCTCCATGTCTTGAAAGTATCTATCTTTGCTACCCTTTTTCATAGCTTCAACAGAGCCCATACCTCTGTATGATTTAAATTTTCTTCCCTCAAAAATTATAGTTTCTCCAGGCGATTCCATAGTTCCAGCGATTAATCCGCCCAACATTACCGAATCAGCACCAGCAGCTATTGCCTTTGGTATATCTCCTGTATAACGTATTCCTCCATCAGCAATCATTGGGATATTTTTACCTTTCAAAGCTTTAGAGACATCCATTATTGCAGATAGCTGAGGATAGCCAACACCAGCAATTACTCTTGTGGTGCAAATGGAGCCAGGACCAATACCAACTTTTATGGCATCAACTCCTTGATCAATTAAAAACTTTGCGCCGTCATATGTTGCAATATTACCTACAATAATGTCAATTTTTGGAAACTTCTTTCTGATAGATAATAAAACCTTTGAAACGCCTTTAGAGTGAGCGTGAGCAGTATCTATAACTAAAGCATCAACATTTGATTCCACAAGTGCCTCTGCTCTTTTTTCACTTTCATTATTCACTCCTATAGCAGCAGCAACAACAAGACGTCCATATTTGTCCTTGTTTGAGTTTGGTTTTGTTAGATGCTTTGTTACATCTCTGAAGGTTATAAGCCCAACTAAATTATTTTTTTGATCTACAACAGGTAATTTTTCAATTTTGTGCTTCTGTAAAATTTCTTCAGCATCTTGTAAAGAAGTGCCTTGTTTAACAGTAATTAGATTTTTAACAGTCATAATTTCCCTAATAGGACGAGATTTATTGTTTTCAAAACGCAAGTCCCTGTTGGTAACTATTCCGAGTAATTGCTTCTTTGAATCAACTATAGGAATTCCACCAATCTTATTTTGTGACATACTTAGTTTTGCATCTCCTACCGTGGAATCTTCAAAAAGAACAATAGGGTCCATTATCATTCCAGATTCAGCTCGTTTAACCTTTCGAATATTTTCAACTTGCTTCTTTATTGTCATATTTTTATGCACAACTCCAATTCCGCCTTCTCTTGCCATTGCAATTGCCATTTTACTCTCAGTAACTGTATCCATTGCTGCAGAAACGATTGGTATGTTAAGAGATATGTTTCTTGAAAAGCGGGAGGTTATAGAAACATCTTTAGGAAGAATTTCTGAATATCTTGGCACTAAAAGAACATCATCGTAAGTAAGTCCTTTCCCAATAAACTTTTTGGATTCCATTGCAACTAATTTAAAACTAGATGCATGCAAATATAACAAATTATATCCTGATAATCAATTAAATATGATTATCTAGTAAATTAATCAATTATCTCTTTATAATTTTATAAAGATGTCTAATATAAATTTTAATATTAGACCAAAAAAATGAAAACTGATATGATAATTAAAATAATTCCCTGCAGTTTTAAAATAAGTTTTCTGAGAATAAAAGATTTTTTTAAAGATTTAAAATAAAAACTTGATGAAATAGTTACAATTATAAAAACAATTAGTGCTTGAATAAAAAAAATACATCCTAAAATCATGAATTGAAATTGCACTGACAAACTTTGACTAAACAAAAATCCAGGAAATACAGCTAAAAAAAACAAACTCACTTTTGGGTTCAATAAATTCATTATTAAACCTTTTAAAAATCCTCCATAACCTTCTCTAGTATAAGATTCAATATTTGAACTTATAATATAACTTTCCCTAATGCTAATAAAACCTAGATAAGCTATATAGATTGATCCAAGTATCTTGATCACAAAAATAATATTTGGATAAATCTTTATTATTGAAGCAAGACCGAAAGCTACAATTAAAGTGTGAAATAAAAGACCTGTTACAAGTCCTAAGCTAACTAAGAATCCTCTTTTTTTGCCATATAAGACACTTTGTGAAATTAAATATAAAATGTCAGGCCCTGGCATCAAGGTCAAAGCTGTTGAAGAGAAAATAAATACAACTAAAATCTCTAAATCAATCACTTTTTTTTCTTTAAATTATTGTTAATATAAAGTTATATTTGCATAAGATTAAATTAATTGTATTTAAAAAAATTATGAGATTAAGCTTCGTTTTATTGTTATTCATCAATTCAATCCTTTACGGTCAGATAGATTTATCTATTAAATATTCGAAATCAATTACATCTAAAGAGCTCAAAGAGCTTTTATATGTTTATGCCTCTGATTATTTTGAAGGGAGAGATACTGGTGAGAGAGGACAAAAGATAGCAGTGGATTTTTTAAGTAATTATTATAGGAAACAGAATATAGATCCAGCGATAGATACTAATAATTACTTTCAAGAAATGATTTTAAAAATAAGAGATAAAAATGTGGAAACTGAAAATGTTGTTGCAATAATTCCCGGTTCTGAAACACCAGATGAATTTATTGTCATTTCTGCTCACTTAGATCATGTAGGAGTTAAAAATGGTGAAATATATAATGGTGCTGATGATGATGGATCTGGAAACGTTGCAATGCTTGAAATAGCAGAAGCTTTTCAAATCGCAGTAAATGAGAATAACGGGCCCAAACGATCAATAGTGTTTCTTCATGTCACAGGAGAAGAAAAAGGTCTTTTAGGATCAAGATACTATACTGAAAATCCCATTTATCCGCTAGAAAAAACTGTTGCAAATCTGAACATAGATATGATTGGAAGACTTGATCCAAAAAGAACAGATAAGGACCCTAATTATATTTATTTAATTGGCTCAGATAAACTAAGCATTGAGCTTCATGAAGTTTCAGAAAATGTAAATAGAAAATACACAAATCTTATCCTTGACTATACTTTTAATGCAGATAATGATCCCAATAGATTTTATTACAGGAGTGATCATTATAATTTTGCTAAAAACAATATTCCAGTAATTTTTTATTTTAATGGGACACATGAAGATTATCACCAACCCACTGACACAGCAGATAAAATAAATTATGACATACTTGAAAAAAGAACTAAACTAATTTTTCATACTGCCTGGGAACTTGCAAATATGCCAAATAGAATTCAATTAAATACTAATTAATTTCAAAATCATGAATAAAAAATTTGCTCTTCTATTTAGTTTATTTTTTTCTTTCTCATTAATGGCACAAGAAATTGAAAGCGAATCAAAATCTGATACTCTATCTTATAAAGTAAAACATATTTCATTAGGAGCAAAATTAGGTATACCTAATATTGCAGCTGGAAATCTTGAAGTTATAATTCCAGTTCTAAATAATCATTTTGCACCATTTATAGATTATAGTAAATTTAAAGTCTCTCCTAAACAAAAGGGCTATATTAAAGAGGATGACACTGAAGTTAGTGTAAATTATTTTGAATATGGTATTAACTATTATTTTAGGAAAAATGGAAAAGGGGCATATTTAAGTATTGGTATGGCAACTCTTGATACTGAATTAGAATTTAAAAATTTAAGTTTAAATGAATTAAGAACCGGGAGTGGAAAAACAAATATTAATCTAAATACAACTAACTTAAAATTTGGTATTAAAAGCGCAGGAAAAGTTTATTTTAGATTCGAATTAGGTTATGGATTTGGCGATATACCCTCTCAAATAACTTTTACTGCTGTCGATGACATAGATCCAAGTTACTCTGAGCAAAAAACAGAGGAATTGCCCAATATTCCAGGTGTTGCAGATAATGCTATAATAGTTGCAAATATTGGATTTGGAATTTCTTTTTAAAAAAGATTACTTGATTTTCTTAAATTTATAAAACCCCTAAAATTTTAGGGGTTTTTAGAAAAATGGGTGGAAGACCGGATTCGAACCGGCGACATCTAGAACCACAATCTAGCGCTCTAACCAGCTGAGCTACAACCACCAAATAAACGAGCAAATTTATAATTATTTAAGCAATAATCTAAAGTAAAGTATCAAAATCTTCAATAGCCATAGTACGTTCTGAGGTAAATCCCTCAGCGGCATCGGAAAATATAAGCCGGCCAAGATTATTTGCTCTTGACTCTACTGAATTAAGAAAATTAATTGAACTTATTGGAGTTTCAGTCTCAGAAGATTTCTCATTATAAACTTGACTTTTAAATGCTTTAACAGCGCTCATTTTTATTTCAAGAAATCCAGAAATATCAAAAACAAAATCGGGTATTATATCTTCCCATTGAATGTAATGAAAAACATGCTTTGGCCGCCAAGAAGTATTTGAAAAATCTTTTCCTCCAGCTGTTTTTAATTTTTCAAGCCCGCTAAGAAAACATGAACTACTTACTAAATCTGAAGCTCTTGCATGATCCACATGCCTATCTTTTATTGCATTACACAAAACTATTTCAGGTTTATATAATCTAATAACTTCAATAACTTTTTCCTGAGATTCTCTATCATTAAAAATAAAACCATCATCTAAGAATAAATTTTTTCTGAATTTAACACCCAGAATTTTCCCTGCCTCCTCAGCTTCCCTTTTCCTTATATCTTTATTACCTCTAGTACCAAGTTCACCTCTAGTCAAATCAATTATTCCGACTTTTTTTCCTTTTGAAACGGATTTTGCAATTGTTCCTCCACAGCCAAGTTCCACATCATCAGGATGGGCTCCAAAAGCTAAAATATCAACTTTCATTCGATGCAGTATTAATTGAGTTTTGTAAATCTAACTTTAAATCACCTGGATCTTCAATTCCAACTGAAAGTCTAATTAAATTATCAGAGATTCCTTGATTGAGTCTTTCCTTTTTTGATAATAAAGCATGTGAAGTAAATTTTGGTATTACCAATGTACTCTCAACACCGCCAAGGCTAGTTGAAGGCTTGATTAACTTCAAAGATTCCAAAAACTTTGAAGTATTGATGCTTTGATTCATTTCAAATGAAAGCATTCCTCCAAAGCCACCATGCATTTGGTTTTTTGCAATCAAATAATCTGGATGCGATTCTAATCCAGGGTAGTGTACTGAAGAAACATATTTATTTTTCTGAAGAAATTTTGCTAAATTCATCGCATTTCTATTTTGAGCTTCAACTCTTAAAAAAAGAGTCTTAATACTTCTCTCAAGTAACCAAGAAGAGTACTCACTTATATTTCCGCCAAAATTTTTTGCATGGTCATATATTTTTTCTATGAAAAAATTATTTGAGACAACTACTCCAGCAGAAATATCACTATGCCCTCCTAAATATTTTGTAGCACTGTGAACGACCATATCAATGCCAAAACTTATGGGGTTTTGATTAACGGGTGATGCAAATGTATTATCTACAATAGTCCAACACTCTCTATCCTTAGCAAGTTTAGAAACTTCTTTAAGATTGATTATTTTAAAAAGTGGATTACTTGGAGTTTCAATGTAAATTCCCACTGTATTTTGTTTTATTTCTTTTTCAAAATCTGAAACTCCTAATCCCTTAGAAAAAGAGAATTCTATTCCATATTTCGGGAATTGTTTTTTTATAAAATTACTTGTTCCGCCATAAAGATCATTTTGAAAAATCACATGACTCCCAGACTCTAAATTTGAAAATAATGATGAGCTTATTGCAGCCATACCAGAACTAAAAATTAGAGCTTTTTCGCCTTTTTCTAGGATAGAGATTTTTTTCCCTAAAGCAGTTTGATTTGGAGTGTTAAAATATCTGGGGTATAGATTAGATTTAACCTTATCAAAGGCATAAGAGGTGCTCATGTAAAGAGGAGAAACTGCTCCATTGTATTCAAGGTCTTTTAGCTCCCCAGCATGAACGCAAGATGTTTTGTTTTTATAGACCACTATTTTTCATTTTTCTTCAATCCAAGATAAAATTTTATCATCAAATGGGGTTGTCCATGGAGATACAATTTTTTCAAGCAAACCATTTGAATTAATTAAATATTTTTGAAAATTCCACATAACAAAGGAATCTTTATACCCATTAAGCTTCTTTTTTGTTAGAAAATTAAATATCGGATGCATATCTTTTCCTTTAACTGAAATTTTTGACATTATAGGGAATGTTACACCATAATTCTTTTTACAAAAAGATGCTATTTCATCATTTGTTCCAGGTTCCTGGCTTAAAAAATCATTTGCAGGAAATCCTATAATTATGAAGTTATCATTTTTATATTTTTCATATAACTTTTGTAATTTATCATATTGAGGTGTTAAACCACATTTTGAAGCAGTATTTACAATCATTATTTTTTTTCCTTTGAGATTAGAGAAATTGAAAGTATCTCCATTGATATCTTCAATAGAAAATTGATAAATTGTTTGATTCATTAGAGTAGAATTTTGAGAATAAATAAGGTTAAATAATAAAAAAGTAATAAACAAGGTCTTTGACATATTAGTTACAGATTTTAAGTTTTAACTAATTTCAGCTGAAAGATCAGCTTGCAATAATTTTAAACAAAGAGGTTCGAGGTAGCTAAATTTTCCCTTTTTAACCGAACACTTTCCTGAGAAATGGACAATGTAAGCACATTGTTCAGCTTGCTCATATGTGTGATTGCATACGGAAACTAAAGTCTCAATGACATGATCAAAAGTGTTCACGTCATCGTTAAATAAGATTAGTTCATGCTCCTGACCCATGTCAGTCATTAAAATTGTTTCATCCTCCTCATTAATCTTAGGTTTTCTATTATAAAAAATATTATTATGTGAATTGATCATCATATGGATTCAATAATTTTGACAAATTCACTAAAATCTAATGAAGCTCCACCAATAAGGCCCCCATCGACATCATCTTGAGAAAAAATTTCTTTAGAATTTTTTGATTTTACACTGCCTCCATACAGAATAGAAATTCTGTTAGCAAGATCATCATTATAATTTTGTTTAATTAAACCTCTTATAAAAGAATGCATTTCTTGAACTTGATTTGGAGTAGCTGTTTCACCAGTTCCTATAGCCCAGACAGGTTCGTATGCAAGAATTATTCTCTTCCAGCTATTTGATTCCAAATGAAACAGAGGGATTTTTAATTGATTCTTAATGAGATCAAAATGCTTTCCCTTCTTTCGGTCTGATAATTGCTCACCGAAACAAAAAATTATTTCAAAATTGCTTTCTATTGCTGCTTTAATTTTTTGCTTAAGAGAATTCTCGGTTTCGTTGTAATAAATTCTTCTTTCTGAGTGACCCAGAATTACTTTACTAATTCCAATACTTTTCAACATCTGTGGTGAAATCTCTCCTGTATATGCGCCATTATTTAAAAAGTGCATGTTCTGAGCCAAAACATCAATTTTATGATCCTTTAGCATCTCAGCAGCATCACTGAGGTGGATATATGATGGAGCAATCATTACTTTTACGTCTTTAGAAAATGAAATTGATTTTAATGAATTTATAAGAGATTTTGTTTCCTCTTTATCATTATTCATTTTCCAATTTCCAGCAATAATTTTTTGTCTCATTTAATCAAAATTTATTTAAATACTCCAATATGAATTAGTGCAAAAACTGCATAGTTAATAATATCCTGATAATTCGCATCGATTCCTTCGCTTACAATAGTATTACCTGAATTTTCTTCTATTTTTTTTACACGAATAAGTTTTTGAATAATTAAATCAGTTAATGAAGTTATCCTCATATCTCTCCAGGCCTCACCATAATCATGATTTTTTGCAAGCATTAATTCAAAAGTACTTTCTACTTTTTCGTTATAAAAAGATAAAATTTGATTAGGAGTAAAATCAGGTTTATCAGAAACTCCTTTTTCTAGTTGTATCAATCCCATAATTGAATAATTAATTATACCAATAAACTCAGGAATTTCATCCTCATCAATTTTTTTATTTTTATTTAATTGCAAGCTCCTAATCCTTTGAGCTTTAATATAAATTTGGTCTGTTAAAGAGGATATTCTTAAAATTCTCCAGGCAGAACCATAGTCCTTCATTTTTTTTTCAAATAAGTCCCTACATTGATCTATTACCTTAATATATTCAACTTCAGTGGCTGTCATGGAATTTTTAATATATTTTGGTGTAAATTTCGGTAATTTTTTTAAGTACTTAAAAAAAGATTCTAAAAGATTTGAAACATATTATTAAAAAATGACTATCAATTGCAATGGAAAACTAGTTGATCTGTCAGTTCCCAAGATTATGGGGATACTAAATCTTACTCCAGATTCATTTTATGATGGAGGAAAACATAATAGTCTAAAAAAATCTATTCTAAAAACAAATGAAATGATTAATGATGGAGCTTCCTTTATTGACATAGGTGGACAAAGTACAAGGCCTGGAGGAAATAAAATTTCAATTAGAGAAGAAGAAAAACGTTTATTCCCAATTGTTGAATCACTTATTAAAGAATTTCCAGATACGATTTTCTCAATAGATACATTTCATAACTCAATAGCGAGGAGATGTGTCGATATGGGGATTTCTATTGTAAATGATATCTCAGGTGGGTATTATGATCCTGAAATCATTAAAATTGCTGGTGAAAAAAAAGCTCCTTATGTGCTAACATATAATGAAATAAGTCCATTTATAAATGATAAAAAAGTAAATTTTGAAAATATTGTTCAAAAAGCTTTATTTTATTTTTCATCAATGATAAAAAAGGGCTATGAAAATGGATTAAATGATATAATTATAGATCCTGGTTTTGGGTTTTCTAAAACAATGAAAGAAGATTACTTTATAATGAAGAATCTTGAATTTTTTAAAATACTTGAACTCCCTATTCTAGTTGGTATTTCAAGAAAATCAATGATATATAAAAATTTAAATATCAATCCTGAAAAAGCATTAAATGGAACCTCTGTTTTGAATTCAATAGCATTATTGAAAGGTGCAAATATATTGAGAGTTCATGATGTTGTTGAAGCGAAAGAATGTATTGATTTGTTGCAATCACTTCAATAGTTTTATAATTTTACAAAAAAGCTAGATTGAATCAATTCGATTTTATAGATATTTCAATTACAGATGTACTAGACATTCTATTGGTCGCTTTATTGCTTTTCTACCTGTATAAACTTGTAAAAGGAACTGTAGCGATCAATATTTTTATTGGCATTGTAATCATTTACTTCATATGGAAAATTACAGATTTATTCAAACTAGATGTCTTATCTAACATTCTAGGAAATTTCATTAGTGTTGGTTTTTTTGCATTAATCGTTGTATTTCAGCAAGAAATTAGAAAGTTTTTACTACTAATTGGATCTACAAACTTTGCTTCTAGAAGAAATGTATTTAAATATTTTAATTTTTTAAATCAAGACAAAAGCTTATTAAAACTTAATCTTCCTATCCTTTTAAGTTCTTGTGAAAAAATGGCTTCTGAAAAAACTGGAGCTATTATAGTATTAGAAAGAGAAAATAGTCTTGAATTTGTTCAAGAGACAGGGGAAAAGGTAAACATAGAGTTAACAAACGAAATCCTTGAAACAATTTTTTTTAAAAATAGTCCTCTTCATGATGGCGCGATAATTTTAAAAGGTAATTATATAAAAGCAACAAGAGTTGTTCTTCCAGTTTCAGAATCTGTCAGTATCCCATCAAGATTGGGCTTAAGACATAGAGCAGGATTTGGAATTACTGAAAAGACAGATGCATTAGTAATAGTAATTTCTGAACAGACAGGTAAAATTTCATATATAAAAAATGGAGAATTTTACTCGTTTAAAAATATTGATGATCTAAGGATAAGAATTACTGAGGATCTATTAATCTAAACGGCCTCCTGCAAAAATTGTATTTGATATAATTGGGAATAATATCCTCCCTCGATTGAAATTAATTCTTCATGATTACCAACTTCAACTATTCTACCTTTATCCATAACTACAATTCTATCTGAATTTTTTATAGTTGACAATCTATGCGCGATAACAATAGCTGTCTTATTTTCAGTTATTTTTTTTAATGCTATCTGAATTAGATCCTCAGAATAAGAATCAATTGAAGAAGTTGCTTCATCCAGAACTAAAATACTTGGATTAGATAAATAGACTCTTAAAAAAGCAATTAATTGTCTTTGCCCAGAGGATAGCATGACTCCTCTTTCTTTAACATTATATTGATAACCACCTGGGAGAGAAGAAATAAAATTATGAACACCAATTTCATTGGCGGCCTTATAAACATCTTCTTCTTTAATATTAGTGTCATATAAAACTATGTTATTATATATTGTATCTGCAAACAAAAAAACATCCTGTAAAATAACTCCCAAGTGTTTTCTTAAAGATTTAATAGAAAAGTCTTTAATGGATATATTATCAATAAAAATATTTCCTGTTTCATATTCATAGAATCTTGATAGTAAATTAATTATAGTTGACTTACCTGCTCCGGTAGATCCGACTATTGCAATTTTTTCTCCTTGTTTTACATTTAAATTGATTTGATGAAGAACTTGCTCGTTTGATAAATAAGAAAAATTAACATTTTCAAATGAAATGGATCCTTTAATCTTTTCAACTGAAATATTTCCTAAATTTTTTATTTTTTCGTCACGGTCAATCAGTTTAAAAACTCTTTCTGCAGCAACCATTCCCATTTGAAGAGTGTTAAACTTATCAGCAATATGTCTTAAAGGACGAAATAACATTTGAGACATTTGGATGAAAAGAAAAATAGTTCCCAAAGAAATGATCCCTTCAAATATAACATTTAGACCTCCAAACCATACTAGAAGACCAATTGCAATAGATGAAGAAAATTCAGCAATTGGAAAAAAAATTGAATTATACCAAACTGTTTTTAACCAGGCTTTTTTATGTTTTTCGTTAATTTTTTCAAATTTCTTAAATTCAAGTCTTTCAGTATCAAAAAGTTGAACAACTTTAATCCCATTAATCCTCTCTTGAACAAAAGAATTCAAATTAGCGACCTGCAAACGAACTTCCTCGAATGCTCTTTTCATAGAACTCTGAAAAAGTCTTGTCGCATATATAATTATTGGCAATATGGAAAAAACAATTAAGGATAGTCTCCAATCAACAATTAGCATGACAATTATTATTGTCCCCATTTTTAAAAAATCTGCTAAGATCATAAATAATCCTTGAGAAAATATACTTGCAATTGTTTCCATATCATTAACAGCCCGAGTTACTAATCTGCCAACTGAATTTTGATCAAAAAAAGCCATCTTAAAACTTAGAATTTTATCTAGTAGCTTTACTCTTAAATCTCTAATAACCCTTTGACCAAGCCAATTTGCATAATAAACAAATAAAAATTGAAAAATTACTTCAAAAATCAAAGCTGTGAACATTAATGAAATCATTGAAACCATGCCATTAAAATCACCAAGACTTATATAATCGTCAACAACTGTTTTCAATAGATATGGGGTGACAATTGAAAGTACTGACAATAAAATTGCAGTAATTAATACAAAGTAGAAAGTACGCTTATATGGACTAACAAACTTCATTATTTTCGAAAATAACTTAAAATCAAAAATATTTCCCTTTACAGAATTCATCGCTTAAATATTTTTTTTGGATAAACTATGTCTGTTAAAAATAGCCCTCTAGCAGGTACTGAAAAGCCAGCATTTTTCCTATCTCTACTTTCAATTAATTTTTTAAAATCATTTATTTCTCTCTTTCCCATTCCAATTTCAATTAAACTTCCTACAATAGCTCGAACCATGTTTCGTAAAAATCTATCTGATTCAATCTTAAAAATATATCCATTTTTTGTAAAATTCCATTTTGCAGAAATAATTTTACAAAAAAAGGTTTTTACATCAGTATTTGATTTTGAAAAAGACTTGAAATCTCTGTAATTTAATAATATTTTTGATGCTTTATTCATTAAATCAATGTCAATATTTTCTTTAATAAAATATGTCAAAGGAAAATGAAATGGATCTTTTTCCTTAGATATTTTATATTCATATGTTCTTGATATTGCATCAAAACGAGCATGAGCTTTCGGGATAACATTATATAAATTTTTAACTACAATGTCCTTAGGCAAGTAATTATTTATTAAGTATTTAAGTTCATTAAGTTTTTTGTCAGAAATTTTCGCATCAAAATGAGCAAACATTTTTAGTGCATGTACTCCAGCATCTGTCCTTCCAGCACCAACCACCGAAATTTCATCAGATAATAAATTTGATAAAACTGTTTCAATTGTTTCCTGAATTGATATTGAATTTGGTTGTTTCTGCCAACCTGAGTATGCTTCACCATTATATGCGATTTCAATAAAATATCTTGAGTAATTATTCATTATAATTAACAAAGATATCGTTTTATAATTTCTTATTTTAATGTGAAATTTATAATACTTAATCTCATTTTTGATTATTATTTTTACTAAAAAGATGAGAAAAGTATTACTTCTTTCCGATTCACATGGATATATTGATCAAAAAATTCTAAAATATGTTGATGAAGTAGATGAAGTATGGCATGCAGGTGATATAGGGCATATTAAAGTTAGTCAAAGTATTTTAAAATTAAAACCCCTAAAAGCTGTCTATGGAAATATTGATGATATTAAAATAAGAGAAAAATTTGAGGAGGATCTTACCTTTTGTTGTGAAGGATTAAAAATTTATATGACACATATAGGGGGATATCCTGGAAATTATAACAGAAGAGCAAAAAAAATAATTGAAGCTTTTAAACCAAATATTTTTATTTGTGGACACTCACATATTTTAAAGATAATTAATGATAAAAATAATTCACTTTTACATATGAATCCTGGCGCATGTGGTATTCAAGGATTTCACAAAAAAAGAACTATGATAAAATTTAATATTGAAAATTTAAAAGTAAAAAGTGTGAACATAATTGAATTATCAAATAAAATTATCTAATTCGATCGATGGATTTTATCAAATCCTCATCTTTTTTAATAAAATTATTAGCAAGAAAAAGAAGTATCAGAGGGAAAATTGGAATTAACAATTTGTATATAGAATTTAAATGCTGGGAAGCTATTAATTCTAAAAGAAATAATAATAAGGATATAAAATGGAAAAAAATTTGAATTTTATTAAGAAATAATTGAGTCGTTCTGTTTTTAAATAAAAAAATACTTATCAGTGTTATCAATGAACAAAAAATTAAGTATAAATTGATGTTAATTAAAATTTCAAAATTAAAAATGTCCAAAGCAAAAGATTTTAGCTCAAAAAACAAATACAAAGTCATTAGAAAAAAAAGGTTTGTAAGTAAAAAAATAGTTTGAACTCTTTGAATCATATAAACAAAAATAAGTTTTTATTTTTTTTGATTTAAAATAAAATTTGTAATATTGCTACTCTTTAAACTTCCTCTTACAAGTTATATTTTTCCCCGCCAAAGAAAATTTTTGAAAATAATCAATATCAATTAAAATGTATGAAATAGAAAAGCTCAGAAGTAAAAAAATTAATGACTTACAAGAAATTGCTAAAACTTTAAAAATTAAAGTTTCAAAAACTCTAAAAAAAGAAGATTTAATATACAAAATTATTGATCATTTGTCTTCTGCTCCAAGTGAGAAAAAAGAAACTATACCTCCTAATAAAAAAGAGGTTTCTTCTGCATCATTAGGAAATGATAAAAATTTTAAGAAAGATAGGCCTGTTCCTAAAAAAAAGGCTGAGGATCCGCACAATAAAGACAAGAGGAATAGATATAGACAACCAGATTTTGAGTTTGAGGGAATTATTGAGACAGAAGGTGTGTTAGATACTATGTCTGAAGGTTATGGTTTTTTAAGATCTTCTGATTTTAATTATTTATCTTCTCCAGATGACGTATATGTTTCTCAATCTCAAATACGCCTGTTTGGACTTAAAACTGGAGATACAGTTCATGGAGCTGTAAGGCCTCCAAAAGAAGGTGAAAAGTACTTCCCACTTATTAAGGTAAATAAAATTAACGGTATCGATCCTAAAATAGTTAGAGATAGGGTGTCCTTTGAGCATTTGACACCATTATTTCCTGACGAAAAGTTCAAAGTTGCTGAAAAAAATAATACTATTTCTACCAGAATAATCGATCTCTTTTCACCTATTGGTAAGGGTCAAAGAGGGATGATAGTTTCACAGCCCAAAACAGGAAAGACAATGCTGCTTAAAGACATAGCTAATGCAATAGCTGCAAATCACCCTGAAGTTTTTCAGCTAATTCTCTTAATTGATGAAAGACCAGAAGAAGTTACAGATATGCAAAGAAATGTTGATGGAGAAGTGGTTGCGTCTACATTTGATGAACCCGCAGAAAGACATGTAAAAGTAGCAAACATAGTGCTTGAAAAAGCAAAAAGATTAGTTGAATGTGGTCATGATGTAGTGATATTACTTGATTCGATCACTCGTTTGGCTAGAGCTTATAATACTGTTCAACCTGCCTCTGGAAAGATTCTTAGTGGTGGGGTTGATGCCAATGCACTTCATAAACCCAAAAGATTTTTTGGTGCTGCTAGAAATATTGAAGGAGGTGGATCATTAACAATTATTGCAACTGCATTAACAGAAACAGGTTCAAAAATGGATGAAGTTATTTTTGAGGAGTTCAAAGGAACTGGTAATATGGAACTTCAATTGGATCGAAAAATCTCTAATCGGAGAATTTTTCCTGCAATTGATTTAATTTCATCGAGTACAAGAAGAGATGATATGTTACTGGACGAAAATACCATACAAAGAATGTGGATAATGAGAAAATATTTAGCTGATATGAATCCTGTTGAAGCAATGGAATTTATTAATGATAGGTTTACAAAAACTCAAAATAACGAAGAGTTTTTAATTTCTATGAATTCATGATCTAAAGACTTGCTATATGTTTTGCAAGTTTGGATTTTAAATTAGATGCTTTATTGTCGTGAATAATATTCTTCTTTGATAATTTATCTATCAAGGAAACAACAGCTGGAAATTGTTTTTTAGCTTCTTTACTTGAGCTTGTTGCTCTAAGTTTTCTTATAGCATTTCTAGTAGTTTTTGACTGAAAACGATTTAGTATTCTTTTCTTTTTACTCGATCGAATTCGCTTTATAGCAGATTTGTGATTTGCCATTTATTTAAAAAATTTTGCTTGCAAATTTAATAAATCTTCAAATTAATTAGCTATTATTTTAATAAAACTTATCTAAAAGCTTATTTTATATTTAAACTATGCTTGCCTCCTTTTTATAATAGTTTGAGATAATTATAAATAAACAAAGTATAAACATAATAGTTGCAGGCAAGGACTTTATGAACTCATCTCCAATTTTTAAGTGCATAAATACTGCTGCTATCATTAAAAAAGAAATTACATAGGCGGAAAATACTAATAATTTATCCCAAAAAAGCCCGAAAATCAAACCTAACGCGAAGAGAACTTTTATGGTTCCTACAATATATACCAAAGACTCACTCAGACCATATGCGTTAAACTCTTCTATCATATTAGTTGCGTCTCCTCCCCTATATATTGATGGCTTATTAAATCTAAATAACCAGACATTTATTATGGTAATCGAGACTGTAAATATGGATGATAATTTTATAAATTTCATGCCTCAAAAAGTTTTTCTGTTTAATTCAGGATCATTTTTTCTTTCTTTTTCTTGGATTTTATGTTGTCTAGCAATTACAATCAATAAACAAGCCATATAGGTGACAAAAATAATTGTCCCAACTATAAACATGACTGTTTGACTCTTATCAAAATTTGTAATTGAAATCATAAACCTAATTATATTTATTTATTTGATCTTTGTCTGATAGCAATTGATAGAGCTAAAATAGATGGCACCCAAATCCCAACAAAAATGCCTTCCAATTTATTTCCTGTAAACCACAAACTAACTGAATACAAAAAAGAAAGAAAGGCTAAAATTATTGGGTAATATTTCAAGAAAAAACTTCTCATAATAATTAATTTATAACATTTTAAAATTAAATAAACATAAAGTGAATAAATAAACTAAACAGTTAAATAAGTTTATAATAGAATAAAAAAAACTTATAGAAATC
>MDTE01063437.1_pt1 | contig 20366 bp, 17 predicted proteins | sample 811231 | NCBI WGS metagenome assembly MDTE01 (sample SAMN05326651, study PRJNA326480) | marine metagenome | isolation source: seawater | place: Indian Ocean: Red Sea | collected 2010
CGAGATTGTCTGACGGAGCCCCTTGTGACCAAAAAGACCAGTAAAGGCATCATTCTTGCCGGCGGCACAGGGACGAGACTGCATCCACTGACGATGTCGGTGAGTAAGCAATTGATGCCTGTCTATGATAAGCCGATGATCTACTACCCGTTGTCGACTTTGATGTCTGCGGGTATCAGGGAAATCCTGGTAATTACGACGCCGGACGATCAGGCTGCATTTCATAAATTACTGGGTGACGGTAGTCAGTGGGGCATCAGTCTGGTTTATGCCGTGCAACCAAAGCCGGAAGGTCTTGCGCAGGCATTTGTCATTGGTGAGGAGTTCATTGATGGCAATTCGGTCTCGCTGATCCTGGGTGACAATATTTTCTTCGGCCACCGCCTGCCCGATAATATGGTTGAGGCCACACAAGTGAATAAAGGCGCTTCGGTATTCGCCTATCGTGTGAAAGACCCCGAACGGTACGGTGTGGTGGATTTCGACAAACAAGGCAAAGCACTCAGCCTTGAAGAGAAGCCACAAAACCCACGTTCGCACTGGGCGGTGACGGGATTGTATTTCTACGATAATCAGGTGGTAGATATTGCCAAAGACCTCAAGCCATCGGCGCGTGGCGAGCTGGAAATTACCGATGTTAACAAGGCCTATCTGGAGCAGGGCAACCTGAATGTGAAGCTGCTGGGACGTGGTGTTGCATGGTTGGATACGGGTACGTTTGATTCGTTGCTGGCAGCTGGCCAATTCGTACAAACCATCGAGGCGCGCCAAGGGTTGAAGATTGCCTGTATCGAAGAAGCGGCCTACCGTAAAGGCTTCATTGATGACGAGCAATTGCTGCGTCTTGCGGCCGATGTGGGTAAGAATCAATATGGCGAATATCTGCGCACGATCGTGCAGGAAGCAAAGGAACTGGCTGCGTGAGCATTCTCGTTTTTGGCCGTAGCGGCCAGATAGCGCGTGCATTGCAAAAAGCCATTGGCCCGCGTGGTATTTTTCTGGGACGTGACGAAGCCGACCTGTCTAAGCCAGACACATTGCACGACATCATAGAATCGCATGCCCCGCGTGCGGTGATCAATGCGGCGGCCTACACGCAGGTGGACAAGGCTGAGGAAGAGGAAGCGTTAGCCACTACCATCAATGCCGACGCACCTGCCGCTATGGCAGCTACATGTTACGAACTGGGGATTCCGTTTGTGCATTACTCCACCGATTATGTGTTTGCAGGCGACGGTAATGCCATGCGCGATGAAGCGGAGCCAGTGGCGCCGCCCAATGCCTATGGCCGCAGCAAATTGGCTGGCGAATTGGCGGTGGAAGCCGAAGGTGGGCAGTTTCTAATTTTCCGCACCTCATGGGTGTATGATGCAGAAGGCAAAAACTTTTTCACCACCATGTTGCGACTGGGCGTAGAGCGTGAAAGCCTGAATATTGTGAACGACCAGATAGGCGCACCCAGCTATGCTCCGCATTTGGCGCAGGCCACGATGAAAGCGCTTGAAACGGCTATGCAGATGGATGCATTCCCCAGCGGGGTGTACCATATGTGTAATGCGGGCGAGACCAACTGGTGCGAATTTGCGCAAAGCATATTTGAGGGCGCACGTCGCCATGGCGCTATTTTGGCGGTTGGCGATGTGCAGGGCATTCCAAGCAGTGCCTATCCGACACCGGCCACGCGCCCCCTTAATTCGCGCCTTGACTGCACCAAGCTACAGGCTATCTTCGGCGTAACCATGCCAGACTGGCGTGAAGGATTAAACGCATGTTTGGAGCAGACCTATGAAACTGCATGATTGCCCCATTGAAGGGCTGAAAGTGATTGAGCTGGCTGTGCATGGTGATGCACGCGGCTTTTTTGTAGAACGTTACCACAAAGGCAAGCTGGCCGATTCTGGCTTTACCGAAACGTTCGAGCAGGATAACCACTCGCGCTCTGCACCCGGTATTTTGCGTGGTCTGCACTACCAGCATACGCCCGCGCAAGGCAAGCTGGTGGGGGTGACACGCGGAAAAGTGTGGGACGTGGCGGTGGATGTGCGCCCTAATTCGCCTACTTTTGGGCAATATTATGGCGTGGAATTGTCTGACGAAAATGGCCGTCTGTTCTGGATGCCGCCGGGCTTTGCACACGGTTTTTGTGTGCTGGGCGATGAACCTGCCGACATGTATTATAAATGCACTGGCGTGTATAATCCTGAAGGAGAGGGTGGCATTCGGTTTGACGATGCGGAGATCGGCATTGAATGGCCGATAGATAATCCTACGATTTCTGAGCGCGACACCAATCTGCCAAGCTTCGCTGAATACAAGGCCAACCCACCACAGTGGCATGGCTGAAACGCCTGAACATAGCTATGATGTAACGGCGTGCATTGTCACGCATCATAGTGATATCGATGGCTTGCGCAATGCCATAGAGAGTTTCAACGCCGCAACCTGCAATGCCCATCTGGACATAGTCGATAACGCATCATCTGCTGACTATCGCATGCAGCTGGATGCGCTTGCATGCAACGTGATAGATGCGGGTAGCAATGCCGGGTTTGGACATGGCCATAATGTAGGGCTGCGCCACGCCCCCTCCAGCCGCTATCATTTGGTGTTGAACCCTGACGTTGTGATTCACAAAGACGCATTGGAAGACATGGTGCGTACTATGGACGCACATCCAGAAATAGGCCTGCTTGGCCCAAAGATACTGAACCCCGATGGCAGTATTCAGCCGCTTAACAAACGTGCACCTACGGTGCTGGATTTGTTTCTGCGGCGTTTCGCGTTCGGCGGCCTGAAGCAATGGGCACCGATCCGCAAGCGGCTCGATTATTTTACCATGCAGGATGTTGGCTACGATGCGCCATGTGAGGTGGATTTCATGAGCGGGTGTTTCATGCTGTTCCGCCGTGACGCGTTGGAGGCGCTTGAGGGGTTTGACGAACGCTTCTTTATGTATCTGGAAGATGCCGACATTACCCGCCGCATGCATGCGCGTAGCAAGGTTATGTATTATCCGGACGCTAGCATCACCCATGCATGGGCCCGCGGCTCGCATAAAAGCTTCAAACTCTTCTGCGTGATGCTGCATTCGATGTGGGTATATTTTAATAAATGGGGGTGGCGCTGGTGGTAAAACGCGTTGCAGTCACAGGAGCAAACGGGTTTGTAGGCAGTGCATGCTGCGCGCATTTGCGGGCGCAAGGCGTGGAAGTGGTGCCTCTCACACGCGAGCATATTTCGCTGGATACCGACATCGACATACGCCCACACCTGACAGGGGTGGATGCAATAGTGCATTGTGCGGCGCGTGTGCACGTGCTGCAGGAAGATGCCGAAAATCCCGCCGAAGCTTTCGTGCGCGCCAACACCGAGGCCACACGGCTGATGGCTCAGCAGGCAGAGGAGAAGGGCGTTAAACGTTTTGTGTTTTTGTCTTCTATAGGCGTGTTGGGCAACCGCACTGCCGCTGGTGCACCGTTTGATGAAAATACAGTGCCGCGCCCGCATTCGGATTATGCACGTTCGAAATGGCTGGCGGAGCATTACCTGCAGGAGCACACCAAAATGCAGGTGGTTATTTTACGTCCGCCTTTGGTGTACGGGCCTGAGGTGAAAGCGAATTTTTTGAAACTATTGAAAGCCGTCGATGCCCGGTTGCCTTTGCCGTTACGATCCATCCATACGCCGCGCGATTTTTTGTATGTGCAGAATTTATGCGAGGCAATACACCAGGCATTAACCGTACGCAAAGCGGCAGGGAAGGCCATAAATCTCTGTGACGGAGAGGCCATCGGCGTCGCTGAGTTGGTGCGAGCGCTGGCAACCTATATGCATAAGACGCCAGTCCTTCTGCCATGCCCCGAAATGATGCTGCGGGTGGCAGGCAAAGTGACAGGCAAAAAAAACATGATCGACGGCTTATGCAATCGATTGGAAATTGATAATCAGCACGCAACGCGTATATTGCAATGGACACCTGGCACATCGCTGCATGATGGGCTGAAAGAAACCGTAGCGTGGTATAAAACACAATGAGCCGTATTTCCTACGTAAATGGCGCTTATATGCCGCATGCTTATGCGCATGTGCCGATTGAAGATCGTGGCTATCAATTTTCAGATGGCATTTATGAGGTGGTCGCTTATTACAATCAGCGCATGCTGGATGCCGCGCCGCATCTTGACCGTATGGAACGCTCACTCAGCGAGCTGAACATTCCAATGCCGATGGCACGCCGTGCATTTGAACTGGTGTTGCAGGAGCTGATGCGCCGCAATCGCCGTCGCAATGGCTTGCTTTATATTCAAATCACGCGTGGTGTGGCCGCCAAACGTGATCATGCGATGTCGGGTGACATGATGCCTATGGTTACACTCAGTGTGCTTCCAGCCAAAATTCCACCCGCATGGATGCGCGAAGATGGCTGCAAAGTGGTGACCGCGCCTGATCAGCGTTGGACGCGCTGCGATATCAAATCCATCAGCTTGCTTGCCAATATTTTAGCCAAAAAAGTATCGGCCGATGCGGGCGTGCGCGAAACATGGCAATTGCTGGAAGATGGCACTGTCACAGAAGGATCGCTGTCTAACAGCTATATCGTAAAAGATGGCGTGGTTCGTACACACCCAACCACCCACGCGATTCTGGGCGGGGTGACGCGTAGCGTGACGTTAGAGCTGGCGCGCAATGCAGGCATTGCGGTTGACGAAACGCCGTTCACACTTGAGGATATCAAAACTGCGGATGAAGCGTTTTTGACCAGTGCGACCTCTAATGTCCTACCTGTGGTGCAAGTGGATGACATGGTGGTTGGGGACGGAAAGCCAGGCGCTGTAACGCAACAATTGATGACATTGTTTGACGCGCATATTGCCGAACAAGTAGGAGAGATTCATGCCTAAAGCGATTTTGTTTGATTGGGATAATACGTTGGTCAATACCTGGCCGACCATTCACGCATCACTAAACCATACGCTTCGCACCATGGGGCACCCTGAATGGAGCTTGGAAGAGGTGAAGGCCAGTGTGAAGCGCTCCATGCGGGATAGCTTTCCCGAGCTGTTTGGCGATGCATGGGAAAAGGCCGCCAATGAATATCAGTCCCATTATCGCAGTGTGCATCTGGAGAATCTGGAAGCCTTGCCTGATGCTGAGTCTATGCTGCAATGGCTGAAACAGCAGGATCGTTTTGTCGGTGTGGTGAGTAATAAGAAAGGCAATAATTTGCGCGATGAAGTCGAGCATATTGGCTGGGGCAAATATTTTGATGTGGTCATCGGCGCGCAAGACGCGGAACACGACAAGCCGCACCCCGCGCCTGTTAATCATGCGCTGGAGCATGCAAGCCTGCCTGCCAATCAGGATGTCTGGTTTATCGGTGATACTACGATTGATCTGGAATGCGCGCAGAATGCAGGTGTAACGGGCGTGCTATACGGCGATGTGGCAACCGAAAATAGCCGCTATCAGGGGGTGCCATTTGTGCATCATGCAATCAGCCACACAGCGTTGCAGGACCTGTTGAATAAAGCATTTAATGCTGCGGCATAACCATCGATTTTGCCACGTTTTGACGCTCGCGTAACAGCGCAAGCAAGGCATCGCGGTCACCTTCAACAATAGCGTCATAAAGCGGGCGCAGCTCGCGATCAAATGCATCCAGTTGTCCGGCCACTGCCTCGGCGTTGGCGGATATTTGCTTGATGGTTGCCTCAGGCTCGACACTGGCGGGCGCAACAAAGTCAATAAAACCGCCCGCTGCAAAGTTGCGTAGGCTGATTTCCATTTGCTGTTCCAGCATATAGATCTGGTTGATTAGGCAGGACGCCGTAACATGTGGCACCAGCTGCGTGGTGATGGCCAGTGGCTCTAGAATCTCGGCATCTTCATCCTTTTCGCCTGTGCGTAATTCCTGCGCCAGATGGCGCAGCAAATGCTGGTAATTATCGCAGGCTTTCAAAATATGCTCTTGGTTGGAGAGAAAGATATCGCGCCACATTTCGGGGTCTGAGCGGCTGGTGCGCATATGCGCCCAGAGCGTTTTCTCATTAGGTGACAGATGCACATGCTGGCTGGCCATGAAAGCGCCATTGGCAAAATTCAGCAATTGCGGCAGATGCGACATATGGGCGTAAATAACATCGTGTGCGAGCGCAGGCAGGAATGCAATGCGCGCCTGCATATGTTGCCATAGTTCTTTAATGGCATCGATATCTTCGTCGGTGGAATCTTCCAGAGGCGTTATCACCATCAGATGGTCTTTGAAGAATTCGGGGTTGGCGCTTTGCGGGCCAGAGCGTTCCGTGCCAGCAATCGGATGGCCGGGAATGAAACGGCAATGCTCAGGCTTGTGGCGGAGCACCTGCGTAATAGCCTCCTGCTTGATTGAGCCGACATCGCTCAACATACAATTTTCAGGTATGTGAGCGGCAATTTGCTGCATTACATCGCCATAGGTGCCGACAGGCGTGCACAGCAAAATCAAGTCTGCAGTGGCGACGGCTTCTTGGGCGCTACTGGCAGCTTCATCCAGCCAGCCTTGCTCCTTGGCGTAGGCTGTGTTGTTTTCATTAAGGTCGAAGCCAACCACGTGGAAGGCGTGCGGGCGATGTTGCAAAGCAGCGGCAATGGAAGCGCCGATTTGCCCCATGCCAAGAATGGCAATACGAGAGAAATGCATTTAAGCGGCCAGTCCTTTCAGCGCTTCGAGCGCATGCAGAAATGCGTCATTTTCTTCGCGCGTGCCGATGCTAACGCGTAGACAGGTAGGCAAGCCATAATTGGCTACTTCGCGCGGAATAATGCCTTGCTGCAACATATGGGTGTTCGCTCCACTGGCTTGAGCCTCACTGCCAAAATCCACCAATATGAAATTGCCGTGGCTTTCAAAGACATGCAGGCCAAGTGCCTGCACCGCATCGCTCACCCGGGTGCGTTCCTTATTGTTGAGCATGCGCATTTCGTCGGTGTAATGAATGTCTTCCACCGCCGCCGATGCGGCAGCAATAGCAGCAGACGACACGTTGAACGGGCTGCGGATACGGTTGATCACGTCGACAATATGTTTGGGCATATAGCCCCAGCCGATGCGCAATGCAGGCAGACCATAGATTTTGGAGAAAGTGCGCAACATCACCGTGTTGGTGTCGTTCACCCATTCAGCGCCATTCGTATAATCGCTGGCTTCCATATATTCCGCGTAGGCGCCGTCGATGACCAGAATAATATCCTCGCGCAAGCCTTCGCGCAGGCGCGCAATCTCGCTAGCAGGCAGGTAGCTGCCAGTAGGATTGTTGGGATTCGCCAGAAAGACAAGACGCGTCTGTTCGGTTACATTGCCAAGCAACGCATCCACATCGGCGCACAGATTGGTTTCAGGTGCGCTCACCGGCGTTGCGCCACAACCAAGCGTGTAAATTTTATACATCAAAAATGCGTGCTCGGGATACAGCACTTGATCGCCTTGCCCTGCATAGGCGGCAATCAACAGGCCGATCAGTTCGTCAGAGCCGGCGCCGCACACAATTTGTTCGGAGTTCAGATCATACACCCGGGCAATGGCCTCGCGCAGTGCCGCCGCGCTGCCATCAGGGTAGCGGTGTAAATGGCTGCTGGCCTGTGTGTAGGCGGCCATCGCCTTTGGGCTAGGGCCATACGGATTTTCATTCGACGAAAGCTTGATTACACGTTCTGCACCCGCACTGCGCGATTTGCCGCCCACATAGGGCTTGATATCCATGATACCTGGTTTCACGCGCGGTTGCATTAGCTTACCCTTTCGTTTTTCACAATGTCCTTGAAGTGCAGAGGCGCTGGGTACGTGCCCAGATAATTGATGCCATACAAAGCATCCCCCAACTTGTCTTCAAGGGTCTTTATACTCTCATTGTTCTCATCAATAAACCCGTCGATGGTCAAAAAGATACGGCGCAGATTATTCTGCATGTCCATGTGACGCCACACAGCATTCAGCTTCACTTCTTCGAACAGGCTATGCAGACGGGACGTGCTGACATCGCTGCTGACCTGCAGGCCAAAGCAGCTAATATCCTCTTCGCCCGGCTCGCATTTCAGCTTGGCAATCGCAAAACCATACGGGTGGGTGAGGCGATGATTGGTGGTCTGGATGAAAGGAATACAGGCGAAAATGCGCAAGTCCTTCGCTTCCGAGGTGCATAAATGCGGCCACCAGGATTGATCTTCTTCCATGCTTGGCTGCGGCAGCACGCCTATCATGGCTTTGTCTTCCAGCAAGTCAGAGATAACGCGGCCCGCGGTGGGTTGCGTAGTCGTGGGCACATAATTGCCGAAATATTCACGCGCCTGCCAGTAAAGGCTGGCAGAATTGTCGAGCAGTACACTCACGCTCAATGGCGATTCCATATGGGTGGATGCGCTGATGATCTGACGCCAGATATTCACCGCGCAAACCGGGTGGAAATCCGTGTCATTGAAGCGATGATAAATATCGCGCACCATGTCTCCTTCGCGACCAGAGCGGATGTGGCATTGTTTGCCAAAATGCTCGGTTTTCATGGCGCCAACCTGCTTCACTACGTCTATGCGTTTGTAAAACAAGTCAATAATCTGATCGTCAAGCGCGTCAATATCGGCGCGTAACTCTTTTAATCGTGCTTCGGGATCTTTGGTCATTGCCTATCTCTATAGTGGCTTCTAAGACAGCTTAGAAAGCAAAAACCAAGCAACTGTGCAAGCATTTTCCATGTAATATGAGTTTGGCGTTGCAGGTGTATGAAATCTGCGCTTAATTGCCACGCATGACAGACTTATCCACATACACCGTGCGCCAGACATTCGGCCCCGCTAACAGCGAGGCTGAGGTGGGGCATTTGGTGGATGTGGCGGGCGAGCGTGGGTTTGTGTTTGACTGCGGTGCGCAGGTTAAAAGCCTGCCCGTAGCGTTTCAGACCTATGGTACGCTAAATGCAGATAAATCTAATGCCATTCTCATTTGTCATGGCTTGACGGGCGATCAGTATGTGAATGGTAGCCACCCTGTAACCGGCAAACCGGGCTGGTGGGAGGAAATGGTCGGCCCCGGTAAGGTGGTAGACACCGAACGCTATTTCATCATCGCCACGAATGTGGTGGGCGGATGTATGGGATCATTTGGCCCGAAAACCCCTAATCCGCTGACGGAAAAGCCGTTTGGTATAGATTTTCCGGTGGTGACCATTTGCGATATGGTGCGAGCGCAGGTGCGACTGATTGATGCGCTGGGTATCGACACGTTGTTTTGCGTGATAGGGGCTTCGATGGGCGGTATGCAGGCGCTGCAATGGTCGGTGCATCATGCCCACCGCGTGCACGCGGTGATACCGATTGCGACAGCTGCACGCCATTCGGCACAAAATATCGCATTTCACGAAATTGGCCGTCAGGCCATCATGGCTGATCCGAACTGGTGCGACGGGCATTATTACGAGCATAATGCATTTCCCGCTAAAGGCTTGGCTGTGGCGCGTATGACTGCGCATGTCACTTATATGTCCGAAATGGGGCTGCAGGAGAAATTTGGCCGCCGTTTGCAAAATGCGGATGCAGTGTCCTACGGTTTTGGCGCGGATTTTCAAATTGAGAGCTATTTACGGCATCAGGGCACCAGCTTTGTTGACCGATTTGACCCCAACTCGTATCTCTATATCACGCGCGCGATGGATTATTTTGACCTCGCGGCCGATTTTGAGGGGCAGCTAAGCAAAGCCTTCACCGATTCGGATGTGCGTTTCTGTGTGATTTCGTTTTCGAGTGACTGGTGTTTTCCTACGTCTGAAAGCCGTGTGTTGGTGCGTGCTATTAACGCTGCTGGCGCAGAGGTAAGCTTTACCGAGGTGGAAAGTGATCGTGGGCACGATGCGTTTTTGCTGGATGTACCAGCTTTCAAAGCTACGTTACGCGGTTTTCTTTCGGGGCAGGCAGAACGGCTGCAAGTATTTAGGGAGGAGCGATGATAGACGAGCAGGATAGATTGCGCCCTGACTTGCAGGTGATCGCAGACCATATTCCCGAAGGGGCAAAAGTGTTGGATATTGGCTGTGGCACAGGCCAATTGCTGGGCTGGCTGACGCGTAATAAAGGGGTGCAGGGCCGTGGCATCGAGATGAATCAGGAGAAAGTGCATCAGGCGCTGGCTTCGGGCGTGTCGGTGGTGCAGGGCGATGCGAATGCGGATCTCAGCTATTATCCAAATAACGGGTATGATTACGTGATTTTGAGCCAGACGCTACAAGCGATGCAAGAGCCAAAAGCCGTACTGGACGAGTTGTTACGCATTGCCGAACATGCGATTGTGTCGGTACCGAATTTCGGGCATTGGCGCAACCGGCTTTACCTCGCCTTTAATGGCCGCATGCCCGTCACCAAAACCCTGACCTACGAATGGTATGACACGCCAAACATCCATTTTTGTACTATCACCGACTTTGTGATTTTGTGTGAAGAGATGGGTGTCGCCATTGAAGAGCGTGTATTTATCAATAATTACGGCACTAAGATCCAGTTTCGGGGTAAAGGTAAATGGGCTAACCTGATTGGCGAGCAGGGAGTGTTTCTGCTGAGTCGTCGGCGCTAGGCGTTTCATCGATCTGAGTTGCGTTGTTGCGCAGTTCAAGCGCAATCTCGAATCCTTCTTTACCAGCGGAATGAATGCTGATATCGCCACCGCAAATCGCCATCAGCGAGCGGGCAATGAGTGTGTTGGCATGTTGTTCCAGCAATTGCATCAGGCTGGCAATGCCGTCTTTTTCAAATTGCGGCATAAACATGCGATAATCGCGCATTTCTTCTGGCAATAAATGATTTTGGTATTGGTCGACTTGCAGGCGAATGCAGGCATCGCCTTTGCTGTTGCGCTGTAGGCTAATGAGGAAGCTGCTGTCGTCGCGTGCAAAGCGCACGGCCAGATAAAAGCTCGCCCATAAGATATGATTCAGTAGTGTGCTGTCATAATGAAGGTGCAGCGGCTGATTTTCCGTCATCAGTAACTCGAGGTTACGGCGCTCAGCATAAGGGTAGAGCAGTTCGACAACTTCACGCACAGCCTGCTGAATATCGATCTCTTCAATGGCGGGCGCGACGTTATGCTCGGCATATTCAATGATAAGATGGTAGCTGTTAGCGATGCATTTCATATTTGCGCCAATCTCATGCACGTCATCGAAGCTATATTGGTGGTAAGGGTCGATCTGGCGCGTGAGCACCTGATCTTCCAGATGTTGTGCGTAGGATGTGATGGCCATAAATGCGTGGTGCAGCTCGTTACGCGAGGCATTAAAGAAGGTTTGCTGCTGACGTTTCACTTCATTTAAGTGTTGTCTTGTTTCTTCTAACAAGGCATCCCGTGCCGCATCGTCTTCGCGTTTTTCATCGAGTTTTTGCATGGCGCGCTGCAATTGTTCAAGCTGGGGAAGTAAGCCTGAGGGGGAGGAGTCCAGACTGAGCGCTTTGCTCAAATGCTGGACAGGGCGGGTGAGGCGCTGGCGTATGAAGTACCAAACCGTCAAGATGGTCAGGTTCACCAATATCAATACGACCAGCCCGACGATAATGCTTTCCTGCCGCAACGTGTTCAGCGCAGCAGGCGATAATACGCCTAACGCGCTAAAACGTAGTGCGACGGTGCCTTGCGTTTGTGGCGTAGGCATGTCGATTTGCGTGATAGCGTCCCCATTGGCATAAAGCAGCTCGCCACGTGGGTAGAATACGGCATAGTCCGCCCGACTGAAGCGCATAAGCTGCGTGACATAGGCCTGCAACGCAAACTCATTATAGGTGGCAACTAATGTTCCGTGGTCGCGGCCCTGTGCGTCCTGCAGGCCCAATGCGAGCAAAAATAATCCCTTACCCGTGTTGACATGGTTTAGGCGTTGGCTGGCATGAATTTCGTTTGGTGCTTCGCGTGCCAGCGTATAATAACCCCGGTGGGCAACGGAGGCCGGTGCGTCATGGATGCCTTTAACAGAGCTGACCTTGAGTGCTCCGGATGCATCGGACCAGGCAAAACGTACAACGCCCTTTCCATCATCGACCAGCTGTTTTAGCTCTGCATATATCGCCTTGCTATCACCATTGGCTTCGATGGCCGAGGGCGCGAGTCGATTCAGTTCGTCTATGCCGAATTGCATTAAATTATTAAGGTGGAGTGTCAGGGAGCTGATTTCTTTTTCTGAGATAGAATGTGCCTCAATGACACGCTGGCTATGCAAATAGCTGAGTGATGCAACCGCCGCCGCATTGATGATAACTAAGCTGAGCAGCCACCAGACTGCGTATCGCACCTTCAATCCTAACCACCCTTCCATTAAAAGTATAAGTTGTATTCTTAATGGGGTTTGTCTTACTATTGTTACTAGTATAAGAGGTTTAAGTTAATAAATTTTTAAACCTGAAGATGCGTTATCCCGCAAGCTGCAAAACCCATTTCTTCGTTTACCCAAATAGTATAAATAAATAAAAAAGCTATACAAAACAGCTGGATAAATCTATTTTAACCTATTTGGTAGCAACCAATAATTTAGCAGTCGATGAGTTGACTGTAGGTTAAGTTGTGTTATAATTATTAAAAATTGTCGATAAATCAGAAATACAATTCAAGGTTGAGATTGCGATGGGTTATTTAGACGATGAAAAGCAAGATGATTCTCCTCATCCGAGCTTTGCCGCGTGGCTAGCTGCTACTACTCGTTCTCTATTGACCCAAAATGCAACGGATGCTGCGGCACCCTCTGATGATCTGCAGCCCGTTATCGATGCTATCAATGCGTATCTTCGTCTGGATGGTGAGGAAGAAGTGACGTTGGTTCCATGCGACACACAAGAGGTGGTGCGTGGCTTATCCGCCTTTCTGGATATTAACAGGCTGAACCAAACACAAAATGTATTTAACTGTGGTGCAGATGCGGAGCGCCGGGTCGAGTCAGCAGAGCATAATGTAGCGTTGGCCAATCTTGTATCGGCGCTTGATGACGCGTTGCGTAAACAGAAACATCCAATCATGTTGGAAGATGGTGTGATGGAAGCGCATGCGTTGCCAGCGGACAATGACGACGTGAAGGTGTGGAAACGTACGGTGGAGAAAATGCCTGATGGCACCTGGCAGTCTTCGATTGAAGAGGTAGACCATATCGATTTTGAGCATACGCCTATTATATGTGCGGGCGGTGCGCGTTGTTTACACGCCAATCCTAAAACCATCAATGGCTTTATGAAGCAGGCGGAGCTTGCCTTGGGAGGCTTGGAGATATATCAGCCAGGCATTACCGAAAAGCCCATAGAGCTTTATGCGGTATCCTATCCGGTGGCGCATCGCACACGCATTAATGCGCAAACCTTTGCCTATAATGCGGATCCTGATACCGAAATCAGCGAGCAGGCGCAGGCCTTCTCAGACCGCTTTATACTGCCGTATCTACAAGGGGAGGCGGGAGAGCGACTGCCTCTGAAAGAGCTGAAGCTGCATTTGCGCAAATTCAATTTTTTTGCTTACAGCTATGGCACGTGTTTTGTGAAAGAAGTGTGCAACGCACTGAGCCAGGGGCTGCTGAATAAGGGCTATAGTGCATCTCAGGTGCGTGAAGCATTGGCAGAAGTCTATGCGATGAATCTGAACGCCACCTGCCGGTTGGATGATGAGAAGCCGTGCGGCAATTTCAGCTCGATTTATGTAGTGTCCAAGCAAGATGCTACAGCGCAGTCACGTGCCAATTATGCTAAGTATTTCAAGCATAAGGAAGCACAGCTTCCTGCGGTTTATCCGGTAAGCGAGAATGAGTTGCTGATCTGGACGAACCATCCGAAGGTAGGCAAGGTGTGGCAAGCGCTGAACGATGTAGAAACCACGGAGGCGAATTTATTATACCCTAACCCCGCACCTGTGCTGCCTGACGGTAAAAAAAAAGACGATACCTCAGGGCATGATGTGCGCTTAGCGACCAGCCGCACCGTGACCCGCCATCCCGAAGACCCGGTGGCAGATTATTACGACCCTTCATTCATCGAATATTCATTGAGGCATGCCAGCTTGCGACAAGATGCGCTTGGCGGGGTGCATACTACCTTCACGCCTGTGCGGATTATTGATGGGCCAAAAGCCAGTTTCACGATGCCGGGGGTGCAAATGCGGCTGGATGGGAAAGCCGTGGAAGTAACAGTGCGCAAATATGCTGCCGTAAACGATAATGAGCAATCACCCGCCCGATGATCCACCCTGCTTTTTAATGGTGCTCACAAACCCTTTGAACATCGCACCGCGGTCTTGTGTGTCGACCTTGAGGAAGTTCTGAATCAGATGTCCGACATTATCTTCGTTCACATCGCCCTCGGCAAGTCCTGGCAACCCTTCATAGAAGAAGTTGGGTTCCACATTGAAAAAATTAGCTAACCTGAAAAGGTTAGATGCGCTTATACGGTTCGTTCCCATTTCAAACTTATAGAGTTGTTGCCCCGAAATACCGGTATGTTTACCCACCTCACGTGCGCTCAAGCCAGTGCGTTTACGCATTTGCCGGATTCGCCCGCCAATATATGCATTTACCTCCGAATCGCTTAGTTGCATGTGTGTTTCTTCCATAACACTTTACTATATCATAAATCAGTGTTTTCAGGTAGCGCTAATACACGTAAACGTGGCATGTAACAAAGCTTTTTGTCATCATGGGTAGTGGCTTTCTGCCGCGACATTTAAGCATGGTTTGGTCTGCCAGAATATCCTTTTGTATGACATGGCGTTGCAAATTGAAACGTTATCGCCTACATCTATATGCACCACATACGTGAATGACAGTAGGAAAGTATGCGTTATAAAACGGCAATTTGTGGTTTAGTTATTCTTCTTGCGGCGTGCGGTGGCCCTATCAAAAAAGAGCGTAGCACGGTGTGGGAATTATACGATGTGCGCCATCCTGTTCCTGCTCACTCAACCGTGCCGCAGTCGCGCGCGGTAGACGCCCAGCGCTATTATGACAATGATGCATTCTACACCCCGCCACGTTTTGGCATGTGTGGCACATCTGACATTTCGTCTATTGGGTGTGATGACTAGCGCAGTATTGCTTCGTTAATATCCAGCGTGTTATCGCCAAGCATAGCGCGATACACTGTGCGGTTTTCCAGTACGCGTTGCACATAGTTGCGGGTTTCCGAGAATGGAATGGTTTCCAGCCAGTCAAGACGTGCCTCCAGCGAAGCGGGTGGTGGGCCAAAGCGCTTTATCCAGCTGCGCACATTGCCGGGCCCAGCATTATAGGAGGCAATTGCTAGAATATACGAGCCATCATAGGCATCTATACGTTCTTGCAGATAGGATGAGCCCAGCACAATATTATAGCGTGGGTCAAATAACTTACTGCGGCTGTAGCGGAAATTAATATCGCGTGCCACTTTGCGGGCGGTGGCGGGCATCAGCTGCATCATCCCGCGTGCGCCGGCATGGCTTTCGGCCTTTGGATTAAATTCGCTTTCCTGCCGGGCAATGGCAAATGCCAATTCAGGTTTAAGCGAAATATTCTCTGGCAGTGTAATTGTAGGCCAGCCTGTTTTGAGTAATACCTGATTCTCGCGCAGGGCCTCTTTGCTGGCACGCACACCGTGATGTGGCTGACTGGCGGCATGCCCGAGCTCTGCAACTAACAACCGTTCTTTCTCGCTTTTGGCATGCTCAGCCATATGCGTCAGCACTTCAAGCGCGGTCTGATCATAGTCCAGTTGCAGCAGCATGCGGTAAAGCTGGGCTAACTCGCTATTGGCGAATTGGTTGCGTTCGCTTTGCGTCGCACTTAGTTGGTCAGGCAGGCTCAACTGCGCTATGCCAAGCTTGCGCATAGCCAGCTGGCCATAAAAAGTAACACCATATTGCGCGGCTTGTCGGTACCAGCCTTGCGCAATGGTCGGATTGCCATTTGCCTCGGCAGCGCGTCCCGCCCAGTATGCACCACGCGCGCGGCTGATGGGGGTGCTGACATTTTTATAGAGGGTGAAAAACTTTTTATAGGCTTCGTCGGCCTGATTCATAAATGACAGCTCCACCCAGCCTTGCAACCATAGCGCATCGGCATATTCCCAGCCCTCGCTCAGACCATGATGTTGCAGAAATTGCAGCGCTTTGCGGTATTCGCCATCTTCAATGGCATCGCGGGCATAGAGCACCCGGTATTTCCACCATTTTTTAGGGTTCGGAGGCGCGCTTTTTTGTTGCAGGAGCATAGATTCAGCGCCGCTGCGCAAGCCACGTTTGTGCCGCCAGCGCATGCGGTCAAACACAATGCCTGCATTGGCACGCTGGCCGCTGCTTAGCTGGTTGATCAGCCCATCCACATTGCTTTTGTTGCGAATCAGCGCAATCCGCGCCTTATACATGGCGTGGGTGGTTTTGGGCGTCAGCGACAGCATCTGTTCTGCGGCGTTGGTCTTGTCATCCCAAAGCAAATGCTCAATGCGTGCCAGATGATCAGTTGCATCCAGCAAGTGGCCATATTGTGTGCGAATCATCAGCTCGTGATCAGCGGTGAAATCACCCTGCACCCATGCTTCTTTGATAAGCTGAATCGTTTGTGGATGATTTTTGCCAAGCGCCATGGCTTTGGCAAGTTTGCCGCGCCCTGTCAGGGGAGGACGCGCCTGAAAGAATGTCAGCACCTGATCGGGCGGCGGGTCGTCATCCAGCATGGTGCTTTCTGCCCGCACGCGTAATGCATCCTGCTCAGGCCAATGTGGCTGTGCCAATATAAAGGTGGCGATTTCGGCAAAGTCGGCGCCGCTATTCTTATTGAGCGCATAGCGCCAATGCATGAAATGTTGTAACAGCGCATGATTGCTGCGGCCTACAATGTCCAGTGCCGCCTGCCAACGATCGCGCTCGGCCTGTTTAATGGCTTGTAGCCCCGCTAATCTGGTTTTTTCGTCAAGCACACCTTGCGCCAGCGCATGCGGGATATGCAGCAGGCTCAGAAGCATAATAATAGGAATAATCAGGTTGCGCATTTGGTCTTTCACTTGCTGCGTGCTATCATTCAGACACGTGTTCTAATATGTCAGTGACGTGATGATAAGTGAAAAGATAGCAAGTGGACATGTTTTACTGTCGGTGGCGCAGATGCAAGCCTGCGACAGTCTCACAATTGAAGGTGGCATTAACAGTTACGCCTTGATGCAGCAGGCGGCTGCCACCGTAGCAGATTATATTTTGAGTCATTATGAGGCGCGACCGGTGCTGGTGCTGATCGGTCCGGGCAATAATGGCGGTGACGGGTTTGTCATTGCGCGCGCTTTGCAGGCCGCGAATTTGCCTGTGCGGGTGACCTGTATGGTGGAAGAGTCTGAATTGTCGGGGGATGCCGCAAAGGCCGCGCAGGATTGCACCGTAGAGCGCGTGCCATTTGAAGTATCCTCATTGGGCGAAGCCGCGTTAATTGTTGATGCGCTGTTTGGTACCGGCCTTTCACGCCCAATTGAAGGTACCGCGCGTCAGTTGATAGAGGCGATTAATAATACAGAGATTCCAGTCGTAGCCGTAGACATACCCAGCGGCATCGCTGGCGACAGCGGCGCCGTGCTGGGCGCAGCTTTCAAGGCAGAACATACCGTTACATTCTGCCGCGCACAATATGGGCATGTGCTGCTGCCGGGGCGCGAGCATTGTGGCATGTTGCACATTAGCGATATTGGCATCACTGATGAAACTGTCAGCAAACAGCAAGCGATAGTGTGGCACAATCATCCCGCTTTATGGGAAGCAGCACTGGCAGCGCCAGCGCCTGACGGGCATAAATACATGCGCGGCCATGTGGCTGTGTTGGGCGGCGCAGAGTCCCCCGGTGCGGCAAAAATGGCGGCTCATGCGGCGCTGCGTGTCGGGGCGGGAGCCAGTAGCATTCTGGCAGAAGCGCAGGCGTTCGATCGTTTCGTGCAGGACCAACTGGCGGTGATGGTAAAAAAAGCCGAGACAGATTTCGATGTGTGGTTTGATGACAAACGCCTAAACACCGTGATTGCCGGGCCGGGTGCGGGCGATCGGGAAAGGTTGAGCGCGTGTATTGAGCAGGCAATCGCAACGAAAAAACGGTTGGTGCTGGATGCGGACGCAATAACGCTGATGGCAGAAAAGCGCGATGCCTATGCTGGAAGCTTGCCATCGGAAACAATTCTCACTCCGCATGAAGGAGAGTTTGAACGGTTGTTTGGTGATGCGCCTAACGGGAGTAAGCTGGAAAAGGCGCAATGGGCGGCAAAAACAATAGTCGGTGTGGTGGTGTATAAAGGCGGCGATACGGTGATTGCCAGCCCCAATGGCCAGGCGGTGATTAATTCGCATGCCTCTCCCTATCTGGCAACGGCTGGTTCAGGCGATGTGCTAGCAGGCATGTGTGCTGGCCTGATGGCGCAAGGGATGCCGGCATTTCAGGCCGCATGTGCTGCGGTATGGGTGCATGGTGATTGTGCATTGCGTCTGGGGGCAGGGGTGATTGCAACCGACCTAATCGGCCAGATTCCCTATAGTTTGCGTCAATTTATATAGTGCCGAAAACGAAAAAGGGCGCGGAAAAAGCCGCGCCCTTATGTGCTTCCAACCATTGCTAAGGGAGTTGAAATTCAGCACATTCAAAATTTGTGTGATTAAGCAAGCAGCGCTAATAGCAGAATTGCTACAAGGTTTGCAATCTTTATTAATGGATTTATTGCAGGGCCCGTTGTGTCTTTATACGGATCGCCAACCGTATCGCCTGTGACGGCGGCTTTGTGAGCATCGGATCCTTTGCCGCCATAATGGCCTTGTTCGATATATTTCTTGGCATTATCCCATGCGCCGCCTCCGGTGGTCATGGCAATAGCCAGAAACAGTCCCGTGATGATAATGCCGATGAGTAACGCGCCGAGGGAAGACAGGGCGGCCGATTGTCCCGCCAAATAATCCACCGCACCATAGAGCGCGACAGGCACAATAACCGGAAGCAAAGAGGGGATGATCATGGCTTTAATGCTTTTTTGCGTGAGCATGTCGACACATTGGCCATAGTCGGGCTTGGCGCTGCCATCCATAATGCCGATTGTCTGGCTTAGCTGGCGGCGCACCTCTAGCACAATAGCGCTGGCAGCACGCCCCACCGCCATCATCGACAGCGCGCTGAAACAATATGGTAAAGCGCCGCCTACTAACAAGCCGATCAATATATATGGATCATTCAGCTGGAAGCTGATGTCTAGTACGGGGTTGTCATAGGTATTTTCTGCGCCAAAATAATGCGTTACATCTTCGGTATATAAGGTGAAGAGTACCAGCGCGGCCATGGCTGTCGAGGCGATGGCATAGCCTTTGACGATGGCCTTGCTGACATTACCGGCTGCATCCAGCTGATCGGTAGTGGCGCGCACTTCATCGGGCAAGCTCGCCATCTCCGATATGCCCCCTGCATTGTCGGTAATGGGGCCAAAACTGTTTAGGGTGAGCATAAAGCCTGACAGGCTGATCATGCTGGTGGCGGCCATGGCAATACCCAGCAAGCCTGCCAGATAATAGGCGCCCAAGATGCCAGCGCAAATCACCAATGTGGGGAGCAAGGTGGCTTCCATGCTGACCCCCATTCCGCGTATGATAGTGCCCGCATGACCCGTGACAGCTGCTTTGGCAATGCTGCGTACGGAACGGTAATCGGCGGAAGTGTAAAATGCCGTGATCCACACAATCAGGTTGCTTGCAGCCAGTCCGATGAGTGTGCACAGATACATATCCATACCGCTGAATGCATCGCTTTCTGACAGGCCAAACATGCGATGCAGGCCAAAAATATGGTTGGTGAGAATATACAGTGCGGCAGCGGTGAAGATGCTTGTTGCCAGCAGTCCGCGATAAAAGCTGCGCATTATCTGACCATTCGCGCTTGGGCGCACCAGCAACACACCTAGGATTGAGGTGAGTATGCAAATGGCGCTTACGGCCAATGGGTATTCAATGAAGGCCATTTCGGCGCGGCCTGAAAAATAAATAGCTGCGAGCGAAAGTGTGGCGGTAAGGGTAACAGCGTAGGTTTCGAATAAATCGGCAGCCATGCCAGAGCAATCACCCACATTGTCGCCCACATTATCCGCTATTACTGCGGGGTTGCGAATATCATCCTCGGGAATGCCTGCCTCGATTTTTCCTACCAGATCAGCCCCGACATCTGCTGCAGTGTTAAAGATGCCGCCGCCTAATCGTACAAAAATCGAAATCAGTGACGCACCAAAACCAAATGCCAATAGGGCAGTGGTGAATGTGCGTGTGTTTTCATGGTGTTGCTGTAAATAAAGCGTGAGAAGGGTAATGCCCAGCAAACTCAGCGCCACGGTCAAAATGCCGCCGATGCTTGCCGCGCGCG
>MDTE01090931.1_pt1 | contig 20366 bp, 4 predicted proteins | sample 811231 | NCBI WGS metagenome assembly MDTE01 (sample SAMN05326651, study PRJNA326480) | marine metagenome | isolation source: seawater | place: Indian Ocean: Red Sea | collected 2010
AGCAGCCTGGCAGCTCAGGCCAGGTAGTTTTGTTGCGAGCCGTCGCTCTTGTTACATCTATCGCTAAGGCTAGTTGAATAATAAGACTACGTGTATAATACATGTCGCGGGTGAGGCCCGGGGGTTGCTCACCTCGCCCCTTCCCTCAACCGATCACGTCGTTCACCGTGCGCTCAACCTCCACCCGCTTCCGCACAAGCTCGCCAAACGTCTCGTTCCACACAAGCGCGGATTGCAGGCTGGCCACCGGCAGCAGGGACAGCGCGAACAGCAACGCGAAGATGACAGCGCCGCACGCCTTATCCATCTCGCAGTACCAAAAGTCCGCGAAGTTCCTGAGTCGCAGCAGCGCGTGCCGCAGCAGCATGACGAGCGGCTTGGCAAAGACGTATCGCCAGTGCGATTCGCCGTGTGCGCTTGGTCTCGGCATGAGCCAGTCGAAGACGTGCTCCACGTCGCGGTTTCCGATCATCACCCAAGACTCGATGAGCAGCGACGCGATGGCGACGCAGCCGAGGATCGTCATGACGAAGGTTCTCGACGCGTCCTGCTTCGAGTGGAAGCTCTCGTCGTAGGAGAAGACGGCGTAGCACCCGACCCAGACGAGCGCCGTCGCGACCCTGGCCAAGCCCCTGTACACGCTCAGCTTCCAGAGCTGCTCGGGAAAGGCTAACCAACGGCCGCGCGCGAGGGTCTCGGAGCGCATCGCGAGGTAGTAAATCGCCGCGACGACCATCGTGAACGAAGCCGCGACCGCCATGCGACCCGCGTTGTGACCGAACTGGTGCCGCTGCTCGACGCCGCGGGTCTGCGCTCCGTTGTTGAGGCTCGCGACGCACACGAGCGTGAGGATGATCCGACCGGCGCCGGACGTGCAGACGGTCAGCGCCTTGTACCACGGGGAGAGCATCTCCCGCCAGTTGGCCATCATGTGCGCGTGCCAGCTGGCCCACGACCCGTGGCTCACCCTCGGTTGGTTGAAGTTACCGTCGATCCACCGGCGCCAGTCCAGCCACGAGTGCCGCATCCAGAATAGATTCGTCGCCTGCGGGCTGAACCACCACGGCGCGATGACCACGCACAGCGCGAACATCCACACAGACCACGAGTACAAAAATGAAACAGGCAACTGCGTGTTCAGGTGAAACAGCACAAGGTACACGAGCAGCTCCATGCCCTGGTACAGATGGGATTTAGCGTAAAGCCCATACAGGACAACCATGCTGGCGTTCATCAAGACGTAGCCGCGCTCGGTGGCTATGTACTGCGCCTGCCCAAACAAAAGCGCGCGCATGTAGTTATACCCCTTGGTGGTCATGGTGAATATGTTGAACGCCCAGCTGCCCTGTACCAGCGTTGAGACGACGTAATTGAACCCGTCGCGCACCCCGCGGTCCACGCACATCTTCAGGAACAGCGGGAGAACCGAGAGGAAGCCGAGCTGGATGGCGTAAATTGAGTTGTAGTACCCTCCCTCCTCCCTCGATAAACTGAGGGAGGTCTGGGTCTCCGTCATCTTGAAGTAGCGGTAGACGCGGTAAATTTCGAGGTCCGCCACCGCGAGCGCGGCGTGCGCGAGGATGTAAAGGTACACACACCAAGCTGTCTGCATCATGCTGATGAAGAAACCAGGACCAGAGAAGTACAGCGAAAACACCCTCAAAGCGTCCATGCCCTTGTGCAGCCGGTACAGGTCCCTGGACATGGAGATCGTGCCAGAGCTTCCGGAAATCTTCTGCTCGAAGCCGTTTACAGACGTGAAACCCATGTCGCGTCCTTTGCCGCACTCGATGAACTCCTCGAAGATGACCTTGCCGCCCCTCGCAACCGCATTGACTCCGCCAAACAAATCCTCGGCGACGTGCAAGGCTCGACTTGCCTTGCTCACACCCCCGTTGGTCATCGTGAAGGCCTTGTCCCAAACATCAGGGTGGCCGTAGTGGAACCTTACCATGAGTGGCCACGTCATCAGTCTCTGAAACGTCTGGAAGATGAACTCGGCGATCGCGGCAAACTGCGCCACCGCGCCGTGAGTCTCGGAGAAGATTGTCTCTGGGAAGCCCACCAACACGACGCCGTCGGATTTGAAACTGTCCAGAAGGTTCCTCATCTTGTACGCCTCGCCCATGTAGTTGTCCTGGTTCATGTCCAGCGTCTGAAGGTGCGCGCCTCTGGCGAATATGACCGCGTGGTTCTGGTTCTCCGGTTTACCCTCGCCTATGACGGGGTTACCCGGGAGCTTGACTCTGTAGTCAATTTTGCACTTGCCGGTTGACTCGTCAACGCCGATGAGACAGGATGCGTAATCCTCCACCGACGGGTCCTCAGGGACGTGCACGAAGCACACGCGCAGGTCGCGATTGCTCACGATGAGCTCCTCGATCGCCTGCGCCTTGAACCTCTCCAGAGTGCCCGGCCGAGCAGATCGTTGGGTGCCAAAGATCTGCGCCGACACCAAAAATTCATACTTGCTCCGAACCAGAGCCTCCACCTCATCCTCCGCGTGGCCCTCGAGCCTCGCGAGAAGCCTGAGCGCGCTGCCGTAAAGGGTCACGCCGCGGACGCAGCGCGCCAGAGACTGACTCCTGTCACTCGCCCACGCCTGCGCCTCCGTCCAATGGTTGCGCAGGACGGCGTCGTCGTCGGCGCCGAGCACCCCCAGGCGCTCCTTCAAATTTTCGTAATCGCTTGGGAACGTGGCCACGATGAGCGAGAAGAGCGTCTTCTCATCCTCCAACGGCGTGGTGAGCTGGCTGAAGCTGTACTTGACGTCCTCGGCGTAGTAGGGCGTGAACGTTGTCCAAGATTGAACCTGCGCCATCGGTGTCGGGGTCCTCAGCGAGGTAAACCGAAGGGAGTTGCAGAAGAACATCAGCTGTCGCTGCGCCTCCTCGCTCCGAGGCTGACCGCCGGGGTTGCCGCTGTTCACCGATCGAAGCAGGCACGAGCACACGGAACGCGCGAGCGGCGTGGTTGCTGCCGCCGCAACCAGACGCATGTGCTCCGGATCGCGAAGCACGTCGGCGCGTATCGCGTCGAGCAGGTTCGAGTACAGCTGTGAAACCTTGTACTTTCGCTGGTTCGCCGCCGACGAAAATCTCGCATCCTGCTCAAGCGCAAACGAGCATAGCTCCCTCACCGCGAGCAGCGCATCTCGAAGCGCGGAGGAGACGCGCGCGCCGTGCGTCTCCATGAGATCCGCGGGCGTCTCGATGCGGCTCCATCGCCGCTCAGCCTCGCGCTGGTCGCGTTGGCGGCGACGCCGCCGCCGCTCCCGCCGACGCCGCCGCTGCTCCTCGTCGTCCTCCCCCCGAGCCTCCGGTCCCCGCGCCTTGCTCTTGGAGCTCTTGGAGAGGAACGGCGTGCAGCCGTACTTCACCTCGAGCTGCATCGCCGCTCGCCTCGGATCGGTGCGGGCGGGCGCGGAGGAGGCGTCCTCGTCGTCCATATCGTCGTCCATATCGTCGTAGATATTTTCGTCGACGCTGGCGGCGTTTTCGGCGGGTGTCGCGTCGGTAGCCGCCGCGAGCGACTGAAGCGCCGCGGCCAGCGCCGCGACGGCGTCCCGGAGCCTGACGTACCCCTCCACGTCGTACATCCTGCGCTGGGCCATCTGCTCGCCCTCGATGTTTGCCAGCGCGGCGATCGTGCGCATGAGCGCGTGTATCTCCCTCGGCCGCACCACGCCCATGACCTCGGTGAGCAGCACGCAGAGGAGGTCCTTGGCCTGCGTCAGCGTCCGCGCGAAAGAGGTGTACTCGGACCCGCCCCCCGTCTCGAGCGAAGACGTGGAGAACACGGGCGAGGTCATCATCGCGGGCATGACGACATATTCGGGGGACTCGAAGATGTCCTCGACGTCCTGGCCGCGGAGGAACACGAAGGAGAGGTCGTCGCGCTCCGAGTCGCTGAGGTGATCCCTCGCCCTCAGGTCCTTCACGATTGCGTTCCAAGCCCGAGCGAAGTGCTGCCAACGGATGTCGGTCGCCTCGGTGAGAAAACCGGCGGGGTCGGCGCCGGTCGCGTCCGACGGATCCTCGCTCTCGCCGGTCGCGTCGCGCGGCAGCTCGAGCACGACGTCGCGGCGGCCGATGAGGGGTTCCATGATGCCGACGCTGCCGTGCACGGCGGATGAGGCGTCCTCCTCCGAGGCATCCTCGGTCCTGATAATCTTGGGCTTTGGCCACGCGCGGTTGAGGAGCTTGCCGCAGAAAAGCGCCGGGACGGAGCCAAAAGTGCGGAGCAACACCGCCCAGTTCTGCGCGTGCGTGATTTTCCCGCGCCACTGAAGGAACACGGTGAACACGGTGGCGAAGAACGTGTACCACAGGAAGGTGTCGCAAAAATACGTCGTCACCGCGGGAAGAGCCCTGACGGCGGTCATGATCCACATCAGCTCGACGGACGCGTGAACATCGTAGTATGCCTCGGGGAGCTCGCCCTCCACCTCCCGCCCGATCATGCCGAGCTGAGGGAGGTCGAGCGTGTTGCGCACGTCGAGGCCAGCCTCAGCCTGATAGTCAGTCACGAGGAAGCCATTGGAGAGAAGGCTGCGGCGACGGGACTTCAGCCTGACTCCGCTCTCGAGGTGGGAGGAAGACAGATCGAGGTCATGAATGCGCGACTCGATCGGATCGGGCTCATTGGCTTGTTGTTCGACTGCGGGGGCTTCGTAGTCCGCATCGGCTTCGGTCTCAATGTCCGCCGGAGTTTCCGGCATCTTCACCGAGAATGAGTGCTCGTGACCGGAGACGAAATAGCTCTGCCTCGGCGTGAACCGCAGTGCGTTCATCAGCGCCTCTCCCTCGAGGTGGATACACGAGGTGTACTCATCGCTCTCCTTGTTCCAGCACAGATCGGGATGGTGCAGCGCCATCACCGCCTCTCTTAACGGGCTGACGAGCAGGTAATGACCGAACGTCAGCTTCACCGAGAGCACCGTGATCCAGAAAAGCGTGTAAACAATCCGCTCCTTTATCGGTGTCGCGAGCTGCGTCGAGGATCCCATGTAAGGCTCTCGGCGCACCGGCGACGACGCCAGCCCCGCGAAGGCGAGAGTGTACACAGCGGCGAGCGCCTGGAAGTAAGGCACGTGCCCGTCGCCGCGCCACCACCGCTCGGCGAAGTAAACCAGCGGCGTGACGGCAAACGCCACGCACCGAGTGACAGTCACCGCAACGTCGCCGCCAGGTTCCTTGGGCAGGTTTCTGAAGTGAAGCGAGGCTACCTCGGCGAGTAGCTTGACGACGGAATGCGTGATGACCGCGGTGGACACGTACTCCCAGTTGATGGTGTTTCCTGCGAACACGTACGCCGCGGAGAGGTGGAACGCGACGGCGTGGAAGAGGAAGACGGTGTTGAAGTTGACAAACATGCTCATCCATCCGGCAACCTCCTTGTGGGTCTTGAAGAACACGCCAGAGAGCGCGGCGGCGGCGCCCTGGGGGTGCGACGAGGCCCGTTGGAGGAACGCTCGAAGATGCGCGTACATCCGTGACTCCATTGGGAGCGGCCGCATCTCCTCGGGGACCGAGACCTCGGACTGGACGCGGCCGTCCTCGTGGGGCATCATCGCAGCGAACCGTTCCGGCATCCAGAAAAATTCGTTGAAATCGTCGTACATCACCCTGTCCTCGATAGGGGAGCTGGCCCGGCCCTGTATCTCCCTTTGCAAGAACTGATAGAGCGGCCGGACGATCGAGTTCAGGTAATCGTCCTTCGCGTGCGGCATCTTGCATCCCGCCACCGGTTTGGCGAGCACGAGCTGGTCCCCGACGGGCTCCTTGTCAGTCATGGGGCACGGCGCGGGCGCACGGTCCTCGAGCGTCACCGCACACATGGCAGCGTGGAATATGAAACACATAGCTTCGGGCGCGTGCCTGAGGTTAGCACTCTCGCCGTACAGCAGGAACCAGAGGCACAGTTGGTGCAGTCTCGCGTTGTGCGTCACCGCGGATTTGTGTTCCCTGCTGCCCTTCTCCCACAGGCACAGGCCGTCAGCTTCGGCGGTCATAAACGTCGCCAGCGTGAATTCTTTGGCACGATCGCGGCGGGCGCCGGCTGCGCCGGCGTCGAGCCAGCTGCCATCGAGGGAGCCGGTTGCCTTGGCGCGGTCTAGCATCCCGGTGTACTGGCCCCAGTGGATGTAGTTCCTGAACACCCTTGCGTGCAGGTCCGCGACGGTGGCGCGGAACTGGGCTTCAGTCTCGAAGCCCCTCGCCGCCTCCGCCCTCGCGTCCATGGCGTTGCACAGCCAGTGGGACAGCGACTCGATCGAGTTGGCGAGGTTGGACGGCACCTCCACGGGCTCGTCTGTGAAGGTGCTGTCCACGCAGCTCTTCTGAAAGCCAAAGTTAGTGGCCAGCGACTCGGCGATGGGCCGAAGTCGCGCGGCGACGCGGGCCTTCCTCTCGTCGGGAATTTTCGGTCCGGGTTTGCACAAGTCGTCGTCGAGGCCTGGAGCGCACGTCGGAGCCGGCCTCGCGAATTTGACCGTCACCGCCCTCAGGCCCAGCACCCCGCGCACGAAGTTGCGAAAGCGAAGGTAGCGCCGTCTCGCCGTCTTGGACGCGCTCGCCGCGTTGATGCTGGCGATGACACGTCGCCGCCGCATCTCGACGCCAAGCACGGCGGCGTACGCCCCGTTGAAAAGAATTTTCCCGTGAAGGTAGGAAATCGGCAGCAGGGAAATGGTGAAGAGAACCGCGTGCAGCAGCAGGCCCTGCACGATGTCCACCTCTCGCAGCATCGCATCTGCGAAGTGGCGCACCGCCAATGCGACGGGCCTCGCGCCGCGCAGGCGCGTGGCGTCGCCGACGATGGAGGCGGCGCCCACCAGGATGCACACGGCAAAAAATCCAGAGCAGAAGAAGACCACCCTGTTCGCGAAATTCGTCGAATCGATCGAGTCGGCGAAGAGCTGCGCGCAGAGCACGTGGTGGAACACGACGAGGGCCAGCTTAACGACCAGGCCGTACGCGAGGACGAGGCAGTGCCTGTCCACCACCGTGAGCCGTGGCATGGCCCTCGACGCGAGATTGAGCACCCGCTTGGGCCACATGAACGAGGGCGATGTCGCCCAGTAGCACATCACCGAGCACACGATGCCGGCGACGGCGGCTGTGAGCACGATTATGCCGCGGAGCGTGGGCTTGGCGATGTTCTCGTCGATTCGCAGCGCCGCACACGATGCCATGAGCAGAAATACGGGTACGGGAAGCACGCGGTAGAGCACAAAGTCAAACTTTGCGTGCGACGGCATCGCTCGCAGCGCGTGTAACCTCTGCTGATTCCAAACCAGCCACGAACCGGATCCCTCCACCCTCAGTTTGCCGTCGAGGCCGAAATCGAGCCAGCACGCCCATTCAGTGAAACCCCGCCAGGTCATCCCCTCTTTGAACGACTGAGGGTGGAACAACCACGGCGCCAGGCTAAGGCACGTGATCGCGAACCACACGTGCCAGGTTGTCATCACGAAAACGTACATGGGCCCGAACCGGGACAGAGCTGTGAGCATGACGACGTAAGCAGCCATCTCCGCACTGGGAGTTATGTGGCTGACTGCGTATCGCGTATACAGGCTGACGAAAGAGTGCCGCATGCGCATGCCGCGGCGCGTCACCTGATACAACGCCTTACCCGAGGTCACCGTGTGGTCAATGGCGTACCCCCTGGTTTTGGCGATGAACATGTTGAACACGTGAGCGCCAGCAAGTGCGTGCTGAAAAAATCGGGTGAACATCTTGGCGAACCCGCCATCAAGCCAACCCTCCAGCATGGACGGCCAGGCCATCACCAGCGTCGCCTGGATCATCCACTGCGACGGATAGAGTACCTCTGTGCCGGGCTCGTCGTGGAATCCGACGGAGTCGAAGGCGTCGCCCGCGCTGAAGAAGGTCTCCACGTGCAGCATCGCGATCATGAGCTTGCAAACAACAAACGCAAAGAGTGACGCAAAGAGCATCCACTCGGTGAAGAAGATCCCAGCGCTGGACTGAAAGAAGGAGAGCATCCGGAACAGGTCGAGGTTCTTTGCGAGGCGGTGGAAGTCGCGGCTAATGAGCTGCATGCCGTTCCCCGACGAGATCTTGAAGTTGAACTGGTTGGTTCCGTCGAAGGAAACCTCCCGCGCCTTGCCCACCATCTTGAATCCAAGGTACTTGACCCGCCCGCCGCGGAGCATCAGGTTCATCCCGCCGAAGATATCCTCGGACAGGTGCAGCTGCTTAGAAGCCTTGGACACCCCGCCGTTTCCGCGCACCCACGTCAGGTCCCAGACGTCGGGGTGCCCGTAGTGGAAGCGCACGTTGAGCGGCTTGGCCATGAAACGCTGCACGATTGTCCCGAAAACTTGCTCGGAAAGCGCCGCAAACGACGCGACAGATCCGCTTCTGTCAGTGATCATCTGCTCAGGGAAGCCGACGAGCCTGGTGTTTCCAACGAACTGCGCCAACACGTTGCGCAGCTTTAGTGCCTCCGCGAGGTGCGCGTCCTGATTCATGTCGATGGTCTGCACGTACATGCCCGTCGCCAGCGCCATGCCGAGATTCTGGTTCTCGGGTTTGCCCTCGCCCACAATGGCGTGGCCGGGAAGTTGGATCCGGTGCGACGATACGATCCCGACTGGTGCGCCCCTCGCGTCAAATGCCGCCCTTCGATGCGTCATGTACCACCGTACCCCTTCCGGACGGGCGATGCCGTGTTCGGGTATGGTGCTCTCGTCTTCGTCCTCGAAGTGTGCGGTGACTATGCTCATGTGGGGGAAGGTCATGAGGAGCTCGTCCATCTGGTCGTCCTTCTCCTGGTTCCCTTCGGAACCGTACACCTGCGCGCAGACCAGGTGGTTATACTTGGCGGCAACGAGGGGTTCGATGTCGGACTCGGGAACGCCCTCGAGCCTCGCAAGTACGCGCGTCGCGTCGGCGTACGACGCCATGCCTCGAACAGTTCGCATGAGCGTCTGGCTCCGGCCGCTGGCCCACCGGCAAATTTCGCCAAGAGTTTTGTGGTCCTCTGCGCGGTTTGACGAGAGCTCGTCGAGCAAACCGTCGTAATCCTGCTGCGGGAGACGAATCTTAGTGCGCTGGAGCATCGCGCTCCACTCGTGCGGCATCATGCTGATTATGAAGCGGAGCGTCGACACGCTTTCACCGTCAATCGTCGTTCGCAGGTCGTCAACACTGTACGTCACCTCCTCCTTGTACATCGGGGTTAGCGTCACCATCGAGGGGGCGCGGGCAACTGGCGCGCCCCTCGTCAGCTGGGGATCCGTGAAAGATTCGAGGAAGAACCGCAGAACGTCCCTTGCCTCCGCGCTCGAAGGCTCCGCGGCAGGATTGGACGTGGACAGAGCGACGAAGACGTGTTCAACGGCGGTGCGGCCTGGAAGAGTCGCCAGCGCGGGAGCCACAAAATTTCTCGCGTGATCCGAATCGTCCAGCCTTTCGAGTCGCAGAATCGCGCGCAGGCGGTCAACCAGCTTTCGCAGAAGGGCGTTACACTCCTTCCCGGTGTCATCCTCGAGGTCCCGATCGTCTGCGAGCTTCACGAGTAGGAGACGCATCGCGCTGTCGATGGCGCGCCTAACAACAGCTGCCTGGGGGATGAAATTTCTCAATTCGTCTGGCGCGTTTTTGTCGACCGCAAGCGCTGATTTCAGCGCGGTGAAAACCGTGAGCGCGTGGCCCCTCAGGGCCAAGAGGTGATCCGCAGCGGTGGCCTGTCGCCTCGCCGCCGCACACGCGACCAGATCTGCCGTCGCTTTGAGCGTGTCCGCGAGCTCCGCCCTGAGTTCACCGTCACAAACCCCGAGGACGGAGACAAAGACGAATGTCACTAGGTCGACAGTCTGGTTCACGACGGACTTCAACATGTCGTAGTCCATGTTGACGTTGCGCGACGCGCCGTGCTTGCTAAAAACCGGCGCCGTGACCATCGAGGGGAACATGAGGTACGCGCCCGCGCCGCCCCGCGCCGGTGCACCGGCGAAGAACGCATCGATCGCCGCGCCACGAAGCCTGCGAAACACCAAGAGGGAAACTTCCTCATCCGAGAGCAGGTCCCGGTCGCGGAGTGACCGGACCACCTCGTTCCAAGCCCTGGAGAACGTGCCCCAGCCCTCGGCGACAGCCTCGGGGCACATCACGGTATCGACCGACGGCTCGACGCGGTCACTCACGGCTTTCGTGAGGATCCGAGCCTCGAACGCGGCAACCTTGGCGGGTAAATTTCTGATAACCTTTGACCAGCCGTCGGCGACGCCGCGCCATCGAAGCCTGTCAAATGCCGACGCAAATCCCAAGACGGCGAGGTAGTAAAAGAAGGTGTTGCAGTAGTACAACATCAGGTTGGGCAGCCACCGCTCGAAAAGCATGAGCGCCTTGTACGCGTACCGGCGGAACAGGCGCAGGCCCTGTATGAGCGCCAGGGGGAGCGAGTCGGTGTAATCGTACGCGTCGCAGTCTTCGCCGGCAAAGTTGTAGTTCCAGCAGAACAGATCGATCTGCATGATGGCGCGGCTGGGTAGCACGAGCGCGTGAACGATGAACACGTAGTCCATCGCGAACTTGATAGCGAGGATGACGAGCCAAAAGATGACGTACGCTCGCCTGTCGCTGGGATCATCGACGGCGAGGTCACCCCTGCTCCGCTTGCCGACAAGGTCCGACTTGGACTTGGGCTTCCCGGTGACGTACTCGCCGCAAATCTCTGTAAACGAAAGCATCAGATACGGCGCGCAACCCAGGCAATATGCCTCGGCGCTCAGATACCCTCCCGCGACGAGTACGGACGATGCAATCAGACCCATCGCGACGCTCGCGCGAACAGCGCTCACCGCACGGTTCCACAGCAGCTCCTGCTCGTGAATGAAGAGGCAGTGAATCTCCAGAGTCAGGTTACAAGCCGCCGCCGTGAGACCCGCGCTGAAGAAAAGGTGAGGGTGGCTGAACCCCGCGAACGCGTGCACCACGAGAAGGTGGAAGCACACGGACAGGAAAGTGAACATGCGGTGAAAGTTGCAGAACACCATACCCCAGCCGACGTGCTCGCGGAAGGTTTTCTGGAACATCGCAGCGAGTCGACCATCGCGGTGCTTCGCGGCGCCAAAAGTACGCAAAAAGTGTCTGTACCTCGCGTATGCCGAAGCCGCGCCGTGGTACGTGGGCTCCGATCGAAGCATCTTCTGCATGGACACCTTGTCCCAGAAGAACTCGTTGATGTCGTCGTAGCCGACGCGCGCGTGTAGCCTCTTGGTGAGGGTCATGGACTCGGTGATTGCGCCGTGAAATGGAATCACCACGCTCTCCACGAAATCACCCTCGGGTAATCCCCCGCCGGTGTTCCCCCCAGGTGACCCCGGCACGGACAGCTCGGCGTTCATGCTGAGCGCCAGAGCCACTCCACCGTTCATCGGTGACGGTGCAACGACGGAGCATGCCGCCACGTGGTATGTGAAGCTCAGCATCTCCGGCAGCAATCGGCAGTTCGCAGCCTCGACGTAGATCATCTCGAAGAGCACAATTTGGCACAGCCTCGTGTTGTTGATGAGCACCCTGTCGTCGTTGGCGTGGTTCACGTGCGTGGAACCCAGCGTGGGCGGCGCGCCTTGCGGGGAGAGATCGTCGAATTTCGTGTGTTCCAGCCATCGCTCGTATCCCGCGAACGTACGCTCGTGCAGCTTCGTCACGGCGAACCGGGCGGATGGGCCCTTGGCGCAATCCGCGCCCTGACCCGCGTTGGGCGACTCCGCGAGCTGCGTCATGTTCCAAAGATTCTTGGCCATCTTGTCGACCACGAGCTCGCGTGTGGCGCCCGGCACGTCCGGATCGTCTGCGTTGGACGCCCTGGATTGGAACCCGAACATGCCGCCGATGTTATCGGCGATTGGCCAAATCCGCCTTCGCCACGCGTCGATGCCTTTTTCGATATCGGAGTCGCCCGCGGGGGGCGGGCCGGGTCGAGACAGCCTCGGGCCGTCGCCCTCCGCATCCGACGACGCCGCCGGCTCGCGACACAGCTGGACCTCCGGCGCGGCGCAGAGTCGCAGCTCGCCACTGGCGAGGATGTCGGACGCCGCGAGCTTCGCGGATGCTTCATCCGGGGACGCGGGAGTGGCCAGGTACTTGGCCAGAGGGAACCCAGCGCGAGCGAGCGAGACCATCGCATCCTGGAACCACCGCCAGAGCTGCTTCCGCTTTATCATCAGCGCCACCACGACGTACGACACGGCGAAGGCCACGAGGACGGTGTGAATCTCAACCTCGAGCTTCATGGCGTCTATCTGCTCCTGCTGCGGACAGCTGGTGTCCCCGGGTTGCACGAATCTGTTTGATTCCGAGGTGACGTAACCAACCACATCAGCCGCGATCTTTGGAGGCGCCGGGCACGTCCTCGGGCTCACCTTATGAATCTGACCCATCGCGTGGCACGTCGTGAACGTGCTCTGCAGCGTGCTCTCGATCGGATTGATCACGCCCGGCGGGTGGTGGAGCATGGCCGTGAAGTTCTCAAAGTTGGCGTGCGCGGGAATGGATTCCCCGGGCCTGAGGTCCAAGCCGTGAAACGCCTGAGCCTCGACCCGCGTGAACGTCTCCATGGTCTTGCGGACGTGCGCCTTCATCGCGCGGCCGCAGTCGGGGTACTCCACCGGATCGTAAGGTATCTCGTCGGGGTACTGGGTCATGAATGGCGTGCAGCTACCGCCGTCGGCCCACAGCATCTTGAGCGCAAAGTAAGCAGCTCTGGGCCGGAGCAAGTCAACCTTGTTGATCGAGCATCGTTTCTTGACTGCCATCAATCCGAACCACTCCTCGTTGACGTAGAGATCCGGCTGCGTCGGCGAGGCGTAGCCGCACGGGGAGTGCAGATACTCCTTCAGCGACGGGCACACGCGAGTCACAGTCGGCACGCGCGGGTCCGTCGTGGGAACCGGCGTCACGCTCTTACCCTTCCACCACTCATCCACCCAGGACATAATCGCGCCGCCGCTGAGAAATCGCTCACCGCAACCCGCAGCGCACGTCGTCGCGTGGCGCTCCAGATCCTCCACCATGCTCACCAACCAGTCGGCCTGCGACACCTCGTCCTCTTCACCCATCGTATCGTAACCGTTGGAACCCTCCAGTTTGGGGTTGAGGCTGTACGCGTCGACGCCGTACTCGGTAATCACCAGCGGCCTGTTCGACACAGCGTGAAACCGCTGAAACAGACCCATGGGCGCGAAGTACCTGCGAGTGTACAAGTTCACGCCCCAGAAGTCCAGATGTTTCATGTACCGATCGGACGCCTTGATCCAGGCCGCCGCGCCCCACGTGTCCTGCCCGACGAGGTGCTGTTTGGTGGCAGGGAGGTTCACGTTTGCGAGAGCGGTCCCGCACAAAATGCCCTCCTCCTTCACCGCCTCGCACAGGCCGTCCACAGCCTTCATGAGCTTCTCCACGGAGTTGCCGAACTGGCACTTACCGATGCCAAAGTTCTCCGCGAGGTCCTTGTCGCACGCGAAGAGGTTCCAGGGCCCGTTGAGCTCGTTGCCGACAATCCACGCTATGACCGCCGGGTGCCTCGCCGCGCGAATGAGACTCTTGATCTTACCCTTGGTCTCCTCCATAGACTGCGGCGTATCGAAGAAGGACTTCGTCCCGTCCTCGAACCCGTACCCGACCACGACGCTGATACCGTACCTTTGGCACAGGTCGAAGAAGTGCGAGTGCCTGTGAGAGTGCTTGAGGGTGTATATCCTCAGCGTGTTCACGCCCGCTGCGGCGATGAGCGGTATGTCGCGTTCGTATATCCCCGCGTACTCTGACGTGAAGAAATCCCCGTACGGCTCGAACCAGTCGGGGTCCCAGCCCACCGGAATCGGGGAGTAGCACAGCGCGCGCATCAGCCACGGCTCGCCGTCCAGATACAGCGTCCGCCCCAGCCTTCGGAGCCGCCCCGTGTCCTCCGTGAAGTTCAGCGCTCGGGGGCGGATGAACTTGGTCTCCAGCCGGGCGCGCCCCGACCTGGTGCGATACTCCGTCTCCGCGTCCACCTTCGCGGGGTCGTACGGCTGCGAGTCCCTGCCGCCGCCGAGGCCGTTCTCCTCGGCCTCCCTGTATCCCCGCTTCATCACGTCCAACAGGTGGTCGTCGGCGCGGGCCCTCGATCGTCGCGCTCTCTTCTTCTCGTCGCGACCGAAGCCCCAACGCCGGCGGGTTTTCGTCCCCGACGACGCCTCGCGCGCCCCGTCGGACCACGAGAAGTCCGTCGTGACGTCCCCGCCGAGGCTCTCCCGCAGCTCGTCGAGCGTCATCGACCCGTCCCCGACCGCATCGTTCCCGTCGTGGGTCCCGCCGGATCGATGAACCCGCCGACCGGACCAGAGCGGGTCGAACCCGCCCGCGGAGTCCCGCCGCTCCGCCGGGTGTCTCTCACGCGCCGCGGGTGAACCCAAGTTCGCGAGCCCCGGCGACGTCATCCGAGCCATGTGGCCCACCGCCCCTAGCATCATCACCGTGATGATGCCCGAGAGCAACGCCAGCAACACCGCGCTGGCGGCCACCACGCGGCTGAAGCCGCCCTCATCCCGCGAATGCGCTCTTCCCCTCATGACTACGGAGGGGCTAGCCCGCCTCGAAGACCGTGGTCGCGCCCCGCGGTTCAAACACCGAGCAGGGGAGCCTCCACGACGTCCACGAGAGCCGGGCTCCGAGAGAAATGCGGTTACGACAACGGGCAAGTTGCGTTTAGCGTTACCGAATGCAATTGCGATCAAACTGAAAGCTCACTCGTATTTCGAGGGAATTAGCGCGACACGTCACTGGACGCGACGTGTGTTTCAGTCTCGAACCCTCGACACGCAGCCGGGATGTTACACCAAAATTTCCAAAATTTTCAGAGCCGGGCGTTCCCAAGCGTTTCGCGCCACGGAGGAGGAACCGAATCACGCGGCCCGTCGCACAACACCTCGCAGCCCGCACGGGTCGAGGCTGTCATCTCGCGAGGGCGTCGCGAGGATACGCATCGGGTCGGCGTACCCGATCGACTCATCGGTGCATCGGAGTCGTGCACCGAGCCCGTGGCGTTCGCCGGTCACCACTCGTGCGATGCGCGGCACCGCCCGCGGGATGATGACCGCCACCTGCCTGGCCGCGGCGTGCCTGCTCGCGCTCGCCGCCGGCGCTCACGCCGAGATGCACCCGCAGCTCGCCGGCATGAATACCGTCCACACGCAAGGCGATACCGGCCTCGCGAGCCTGCACACCGCCCGCCCCATCGCGGAGGCCGTGCTCGGCAGCGAGGACGCGCGGGCGTCGGACGACCCGACGTTTGAGCACGGCGCGGGCGGGGATCTGCTGCAGGCTGAGCTGGGCGCGGGCGCAGCGGACTTCGCGTCCAGGGTCTCCCCGGACTTCGAGGCGTTCGTGCAGACGCACAAGAAGGCTGGACACACCTACTGCCCCGGCTCGAGCGCCGGCGTGCCCTGCATCGAGGCGATGCGCAGGTGAGCGCCCGCGCGCGGCCCCGCGCCGAGTGCCCCGCTCCCAATCTTGTTTTTTTCCAACACCCGCGCCCCGACTCGTCCGAACCTCGACGAACTCGCAACCCCGGTTCGACGATTCCACTCACGCGATTCCCTCCTCCCCGACGACCTCGTATCGCGCAGGGAGCTGAGCTTCCTGGAGAACAAGGCGCTCATCGAGCGGCACAACTCTCGCGGCGACTCCACCTTCAAGCTCGGTCTCACCCCCTTCGCGGATGTCTCACCAGAGGAGTTCATGTCGGAGCAGCTCACCTACACTCCCGCCAAGTCCGTGCCAGACTTCGTCGCGCGCAGGCGCTCCGAGGCTCTCACGCGCGCCTCCGCCGACAAGGGTGTGGGCCAGACGGTCGGCGGCGTGATAGGCGAGGTGTCGCGGGGCACCGGCAGGTTGGGCGCTGCCGCGAGGACGGAGGCGGAGCTCGGCGCCAAGTACCCGCGCAACTTCAACTGGGCGGACGTCCCGGAGGTGATGGGTAAGATCCACACGCAGGAGACCTCGTGCGCGTCCTGCTGGGCGTACACGTCCACGGACACCATCGAGGCGATCGAGGTCATCAGCGGACGTCGCAAGAAGCACGTCGAGCTCAGCGCCGAGCAGCTCATCAACTGCGACAACTACGACAGCGGGTGCAACACTGGCAACATGTTCACGGCGTACGAGTGGATCCACGAGCACGGCGGGCTGGCCACCGCGAGGTCATTCCACGGCGCCGCGGGACTCCTCGCTCGCGCGGAGAGCGCCGCCATGCTCGGCGCGGGATCCGGCGCCGCGCTCGGGTCATTTCAGGAAAAAGTCACCGCCGTTCGTGAGCGGGATGCCAAGGCGCTCATCGATCAGGCTCGCGACGAGGGCAACCTCGGCGAGTTCGCCGTGTTCTTCGAGGAGTCGCTTGGCGCCGAGGAAGAGAAGCGCGTGCTCGACAGCATCGAATCCGGCCTGGGTTCCACGCACGGCAACTGCCCAGCGAATTTGAACCTCCAGGACAGGGTTTACGGCTACTGCGAGCTCAACTTTGACGCCGGCGAGGCTGCGCTCATGGAGGCCGTCTCCAAGCAGCCCGTCGCAGTTGGAATCAACGCCAACAAGATATTCCAGCTGTACGCGTCGGGTATCATCCGATCCACCGACTGCGGCCCCGCGCCGCACACCCCAGACTCTGAGATCATGGCAATCAACCACGCCGTGGTCGTCACCGGCTGGGGTGAGGAGATGGTCAAGGGCGAGCTCATCAAGTACTGGATCCTCAAGAACTCCTTCGGCGAGAACTGGGGTGAGCATGGGTACTTCAAGCTCGAGCGCGGACCGGACACTGTGGACCAGGAGGGCTTCGGCACCTGCGGCCTGTACTTTGAATCTGTGTACCCCATCATCGACGAGGATGCCAACGAGGACTCGTGCATCAAGGGATCAACCTTCAGATCCAAGTATTACTCCGCCGCGTACGCAAACGCGGGCCTCGGTAAGTCCTCCACGCTGAATATGCGCGATTTTGAGTCCGCGAACGCGAGCGCGGGCGTCGGGCAGGTCGCGGTGATGCTCGTGGGATTCGGGTTTGTGACTGGCATCCTGGTGGTGTCTGTGTTCTTGGCTGTTCGAGCGGCGAGGAAGACGCTCACGAGGGGAACCGAGGAGGAGCCCCTGCTGTGATTGGTACATATATTAGCAGTTGACCGCATTGGCAATATGTAAATGAGACTTTTAGACGATGAACCGATAACTGGTGGTCTTCTGTTACACATTGCGTTGTCCGGGGTTGACACTCTAGACGTGACAACCCCGGGGAAAAGAATCTTGCTAATAAAATTTGCGTCGCCGCCGAGGCTGGGAGGGGCCACGTTTTCACCCCTTAGATGCTGTTCATATCGTCCTCGACATCCTTTAGCGCGTTACTCGCCAACCTCGTGATGTACGCACCGGTCAGGACGGTGAATCCGAATCCCGCGGCTATCTGTGCGAGATGCGAGTCAGCGCCTGCCGAGCCCCCTCCAACCTCCGCTATTGTCCGCCCCACAGCGCCGGCGCTAACATAAGCAAACGTTCCCGGAAGCATCCCCAGCCAGCTACCCGCGACGTACGGCCACAACTTGACGGACGTCAGGCCGTAGAGGTAGTTGCTGAGCGCGAAGGGGAGCAGCGGGGATAGGCGGAGGAGGCAGACCACTCGGAAGGAGTCTTCCCCAATTGCTCGATCGATCGCGGCGAACTTGGGGTTCTCGTCAGCGATGGCCTTGACCCTGTCCCTCAGCGCGTATCGCGCGATGAGGAACGACGCGGTCGCCGCCGCGGTGGCCGAGACGCTCACCATCGCAGTTCCCTGCGCGGGTCCGAAGATGAGCCCCGCCGCCATGGTCAGTGGGATCGCCGGCACAGCAAGAATCTCCAGCCCAAGGTAGAGGAGCATGAACGTGGGGGGACCCGCGGCGCCCATGGAGTCGACATAACCGGTGAACCAGTTGAGAAATTCCGTGATATCGTCCTTGTAGGCGACCCCGAGGCCGATGAGCGCCGCGAAGCCGATAATTGGGAGCGCGGCGAGCGCGCCTGCGGATATGCCGTTTTCTTGCGCATTATTATTCCCTTCCTCGGGGTACTCCCTGGCGACTGCCGCAGAGACGGCCGCGGGCGCCGTATCGGGCGCCTCAAGCGACGGCTTCGTCTTTGTTTTCATGGAGGACTCCGACGGTCCTCCCGCGGAGCATCGCGTCATCGGCCTGGTGACGCGGCGTCGCCGGTGCGCCCCTCCTGCGCGAGCGTCGAGCCACGACAGCGTGCGGTCCCCTCGTCGGTGGGCCGCCATGCCGCCGATCCGCCACCGCGCGGCCGCGCAGGAGGCTCGCGCGGCGACCGGCGGCCGCGCCGCGGTCACTGAGGACGACGCGACGCACTGCATCGCCTCTTACACCGTCGTCCACGCGTGTTGCTCTGACCGTGTCGGCCGATGCTGCGGTGACTCACCTTTCGCGAAGGCACCTCTCGACCAATCAGCGTGCGTTTCGGCACATGTCGGGCTGATCTCCCCCTTCCCGTCCTCAGATTTTTTTCATGAGTAACTTTTCATAGGCGCTTGGGGCGAGGCGGCTCACGCGGGCGGCGATGACCCGCGCGGCGCGAAGAAACGATATATCGGCACTCCCAACTCCTCCGAAGCCTTGCGCTTCGCGACGCTCCCGCTCCCGTCGCTCGCCGTCGACGCGGCGCCCGCGGACGACGCCGAGGCCTCCCGGCCGGCGCTCCCCCCCCGCCGCCTCGCCGCCTCCCTCTCCTCCCGCCGCCGACGCCGCCGCTCGGCTTTGGCAGCCTCCCGCGCGGTCTCCGCCGCGTACCTGCGCCGCGCGGCGTACTCGAGGAGCACGCGCGAGCTCCACTCCGCCGTGGACGCCGCGCGTCGAACCTTCGTCGCACGCTCCGCCCTGTCCTCTGACCCGAACGCGTCGCCGTCGTCCTCGCCGCCGGCTGCGCCGTCGCCGGCTGCGTCGTCGTCGTCGTCGTCCACCGCCTCCGCCGCCGCGACTCCGTCGATCGCGTCCGCCGCGCGCAGGGCCGCGGCCGCCGCGGCCGCCAGCTCCGGCCCGTCCTCTACCACGTCCCACGCCTCGTCCATGCCGGCAATCGCGTCGAGCTTCGCGCGCTCTTCCTGTTCCTTGTCGTCGTCCTCGACGTTCACCGGCGGGGTCGGCGGCTGGGGTCGAAGCGCCGTGATCGTCTCGTCGTCACCCGGGGCGGGCCCCAAGGACGCGCCGAGGGGGATGAAGGGACACGCCCACCTGGGTAAGGGTCTCGGGTGCCCCGTGTGCGGCTCCCACGATCTGACGCACACGGCGCGGTTGGCGAAGCTGGAGGCGACCTCAGCGCGAGACATACCCCGGCATATGCTCGCAACCGACGACCCGAGATAGACGGACACGGTGGGAAGCGTCTCGAGCTCCGCGGCGGCAACGAGCTTGGGCCTCACCGCGGTTTCCGCGTCGAGGAACACCTCGTTCGTCTGGAAGAACGTGCCGTGCAGCGGAAACTTGCCGTTCATCGCCGCGCGACACGGGACCATCACCGTCAGCGGGACCATCTCCCGGCCAGTCGACTCGGACGCGATCCTCGCCGCCGCCGTCGCGGACGGCAGGCCGCACCGCACCGCCAGGTAGTACCTCACGTCCAGCTCCGGCGCGCGTTCCAACAGGGAAGCCGGTACCAGGTCCGAGGTGAGAGACCAGGCTTTCAGCTCGTGACGAATGCGGGACATGTTCGGCGGCGGCGGGCGTACCGCGAGCTGAAGTGGAGAAGCAGCGATTGACGCCGCGACGGTGGCTGCGTGCGCGGCGAACCCTCTGGTCTCCGCGGATAGGGTCGCCGCCATGCACGCGTCCGAGGTGGGATCGTCCTCGATGTCGTGAACCCCGCACGGCGTCTCCTCGACGATAATCTCGTTGTCCACCGTGACGTTATACGCGCCGTCTTTCACCACCGAGTCGGGGTTGTCGAACGGTTTGTGAAAGTTGGGGTCCATCGCGTTGCGAGCCGCGGTGATGAGCGCGAACGCTCGATCAGCCCTCGGATCCGCGCATTTATCCGGATGAACCACCCTGGACAGCCTCTGGTGCGCGGCCTTTGCGGTGAGAAAGTCCGCGCCGGGGTCCAGGCGGAGCACCGCGGCCGCGCCGGACGGGGGCTTGCCGCCCTTCTCCCACGAGCCGCCGACCCGCATGATGGCGTCGAGAGTCTCCTCGAGGGTCTCCGGGGCGGCCGCTTTCGGGTCATCGCCAGCCTCGAGGATCTCGTTCGTGACGTCGAGGTGCGACGGCGGTGCGGGAGGCGCCGGGTTCGCCAGCTCGGGCGTCATCGGCGAGA
>MDTE01176142.1_pt1 | contig 20366 bp, 19 predicted proteins | sample 811231 | NCBI WGS metagenome assembly MDTE01 (sample SAMN05326651, study PRJNA326480) | marine metagenome | isolation source: seawater | place: Indian Ocean: Red Sea | collected 2010
ATAGTTTAAAAAAAAACAGGATATACTATTATAAATTTTTAATTACAACTTAAAAATTATTAAAATTTATAATGATTTCATTGGTTTTCCCAGGACAAGGTTCACAAAAAGTAGGCATGGGGTCTGATTTATATAATAAATTTGATGCTGTAAAAAAAATCTTTAAAAAGGCTGATGAAACTTTAGGTTTTAAAATATCAGACTTAATTTTAAATGGACCTCAAGAAAAACTAAATCAAACAATTTATACTCAACCCGCGATATATTTAATTAGCATTGCAATTTGTGATATTTTAAAAAAAGAAACTAATTTTTTTGAAAAAAAAATTGGTTTTTTCGCTGGTCATTCTTTAGGAGAGTATTCGGCATTAACTGTCGCAGATGTAATTACATTCGAGCAGGGTTTGTTAATGTTGAAAAATAGGGGAGAGGCAATGCAATCAGCGGTACCTTTGGGTGAGGGCGGTATGCTTGCAGTTTTAGGCGTTGAAACAAGTAAAATTAAAAATATTATAATTGAAAATTCTAAAAATATTAAATGTTTTCTTGCAAATGATAATTCTAATGGTCAACTAATACTAAGCGGAAATAATGCTGAATTAGAAAAGTTTGCTAGAGTTTTAAAAGAAAAAAATATCAAAAATATTAAGCTACCAGTTAGTGCGCCTTTTCATTGTGAATTAATGAATAAGGCAACTGTGAAAATGGAAAAAATAATAAATGAGCAAATTTTTAAAGAACCAAAATTTAACATTGTTTCCAATGTAACTGCATCAAAATATAAAAATGAAAATGAAATTAAACAATTATTAACAAAACAAATAGAAAGCCCAGTTAGATGGAGAGAAAGTGTTTTATATATGATCTCAAATGGAACCTCTATTTTTGTTGAAATAGGCCCTGGAAAAGTATTATCAGGCCTAATTAAGAGGATAAATAAAGAAGTAAAAGTATTGAATATTGATAAAGTTGAGGATATTCAAGATACTAGTTTATGATTAATTTAGAAAACAAGAATATAATTTTAACAGGCGCAACAGGTGGTATTGGCAATTCTATTGTAGATACCCTAGCATCTCTTAATGCAAAATTAGTCGTAACGGGAACGAATGAAAGTAAATTAAAAGAAATAAAAAATAAACATAAAGATGTTATAATAATAAAACAAGATATATCAGCTCACGATGAGTTAGAGGAATTTATTAATAAATGTAGTACCGAGTTAAATGATAAAATTGATGTATTAATAAATAATGCTGGTATTACACAAGACAATTTAACTATACGAATGGATAAAAGTGAATGGGAAAAGGTTATAAATGTTAATTTAACATCCACATTTCTTTTATCAAAATTTGTAATTAAAAAAATGTTAAAGAAAAAAGCAGGAAAGATAATTAATGTTACTTCTGTTGTTGGTCACACAGGTAATATAGGTCAAGCAAATTATTCTGCTTCAAAAGGAGGGGTCTCCTCAATGTCAAAAAGTTTATCACTAGAATATGCTAAGAAAAATATCACTATAAATTGCATAGCCCCAGGATTTATCGATACTGCTATGACACAGAAAATTAATGAAGATCACAGAAATCAACTCAAATCAAAAATACCTATAGATCGTTTTGGAACTCCGCAAGATATAGCTAATTGTGTAGCTTTTTTGTCTTCTGAGCTGTCAAATTATATAACAGGTGAAACTATACATGTTAATGGAGGCATGTATTTTAGTTGACAAACAATTGTAAATAACTATTAACGTTTAAAAAGGAAAAATACCATGGCAGATGATATTTCAAGTAAAGTAAAAAAAATTGTTGCGGACCACTTAGGTATAGATGAAGCTAAAGTCACAGAAGAATCAAGCTTTATAGATGATTTAGGAGCCGATAGTTTAGACACTGTAGAATTAGTTATGGCTTTCGAAGAAGAGTTTGGTTCAGAAATTTCTGACAGTGAAGCAGAAAAAATACTAACTGTTGGGGATGCAATTAAATTTATAGAGAGCAAATCAAATTAGATTTTAATGTTCTCTTCCAAAGACGGCAAAATGATAATCTTATCATCACCGTCTGGAGCTGGAAAAACTACCCTCGTAAAAAAATTATCAAAAGAAAAAAAATACAAAATTTCAGTATCACATACAACTAGAGAGCCAAGACCAAACGAAATTAATGGAGAGGATTATTTTTTCGTTTCTAAGGAAAACTTTCAAAATCTCGTAAAAGAGAATGCTTTTTTAGAATATGCTAATGTATTCCGAAATATGTATGGATCTACTAAAGAAGAAGTTTTTAAAAATCTTGAAATGGGCCATAATGTTTTATTTGATATTGATTGGCAGGGAGCAGAACAAATAAAAAAACAAACGTTAAATTATAGCCTAATATCTTTTTTTATATTACCACCATCAAGAGAAGTTCTTCTTCAAAGATTGATTTCTAGGGGAGAAAACATAGATGAAATTATTCAAATGAGAATGCAACAATTTGATAAAGATGTTTTACATTGGATAGATTATGACTTTGTTGTAATTAATGAAGATTTAAATGAGTGTTATAATGAAATTATAGGGTACTTAGAAAATAGTTTAGAATATAATAAATCATTAATAGAAAAACATGTAAAAAAATTAATTTAACTGATTTTCATATTCTTTAGAAATTTTGAAAAAAGTTAAAGAGTCCAAATTTTGTGGTCTACATTTGTCATCTAAGTTTAGTTCTTTAATAATTTTACTAGAGTCTTTAAATAATATATTTAACGGTTTTTTAATCATTTTACGTTTATTTTGAAAAAAAATATCAGTTACTTTTTCTAAATTTTTTGAATCATTAAAATTAAATATATTATCTCTAGGTTCAAAAAATACTAAAGAACTTTTAATTTTTGGCTTAGGAAAAAAATTTTCTGGCTCAATATCCATTATTTTTTTTGCTTTCATTTTCCACTGAGTTAAGATGGTTAATCTTCCATATTTACTTGAATTTACATTGGCAACAATTCTATCTGCAACTTCTTTTTGAAACATTAAAATAAATCTTTTAAAGTTTGAATTTAAATTTTCTAATCGTATCCAGTTAATTAATAATTTAGCAGAAATATTATAAGGAAGATTACCAAAAACGATACTTCTCTCGTTATTAAAACTATCCCAACAAATATTTAATACATCATTATTAATTAATTCTAGGCTTGTATTGAATTTATTCTTTAATTTTAAAAATAAATCTTTATCTTTTTCTATAGCATAAAATTTCTTTGGGTTTTTTTTTAAAATTTCTTCAGTTAAATTTCCTGTTCCTGGACCAATTTCGATAATTGTACTTTGGTTTGTAATATTTCCCGTTTCTACAATCTTTTTTATTATTTCCTTATTCAAAAGAAAATTCTGTCCTAATGATTTTTTTGGAATAACATTCATTTTATATTTTTAATAAAATCAAATATATTTTCTAAAGATTTAGTGTTTGATTTATTTTTTCCTAGCATTAATTCATTTGGTCCATGATCTACTGACATTCTAATAAATGGTAGGCCCAATGTTATATTTGAAGCATCAAAACCGTATAAAGTTTTAAAAGGAGTTAATACTTGATCGTGATACATGCCAACTATCGAATTAAAATTCGATATATTTTTTTTTAAGAAAAAAGTATCTGCCGAATATGGTCCACTGACATTAATTTTTTGTTTTTTTAAATATTTTATACAAGGTTTAATAATTTTATTTTCCTCGTTAATTTTTGATTTACTTTCACAGTGAGGATTCAGCCCAAGTATCGCAATTTTTGGTAAAATTTTTAATTTGTTTTTATAAAAATTATTAATATTTAAAACATTGTTAATAATGATAGTTTTATTTAATTTTTCAGAAATATCTTTAACGGGAATATGTGTTGTAACTGGAGATACAGATAAACTTTTATTATAAATTAGCATCACAGGATTTTTCGATACCTTTTTTTTTGTATTTTTAAAAACATACTCTGTAATACCAGGAAAATTTTTATGCAAAAAATGTTGTTTAGAAACAGGGCCATTAATTAAAATTTTACCAAATTTCGCATTCAACAATAAAAAAGCAGTTTGAAAACATTTACTAATATAATTTTTAGATTTATTTGAAATTCTTTCAAAAGGTTTTCTAAAATTATATTTTATATCAATTAAATAGATTTTTTTTTTTAAATTATAATTATTTATTTTATCCTTTTCCAAAGTTTCAAATTTCAATTTTTTACCTAATTTCTTTAATTGTGATATAACTAACATTTTAGATCCAATTAGTATTATTGGATATTTAATACTTTTTTTAATTGTTTGATTATTTAAAACTTTAGATAATATTTCAGTAAAAGTACTATTTGGTTCTCCCAAAACAATTATAACTGGTTTATTAATTTTCATTTATAAATATTCTTTTTTTAATTTTATTAAAATAAATATAACCTAATTTATTCAATTCTTTTTCCGTTTCTAAATTAACTAATTTATTTAATTCCTCTTTAATATTTACTTCTTGATTGATAGTTCTTCTTTCATTTATTTTTAAAATTAAGTATCCATTACCTGTAAAAATTGGATCAGTAATTTCACTTGTTTTTTTTATTTCTGAATAGATCTTTTCAGAAATTTGATTAGATTTTATCCAACCAAGTTTCCCACCAAAATTTTTAGTTTCAGAAATACTAAATATACTTGCAGTTGCTTCAAACCCAGATTTCTGTATTTCGTTATAAATTTTGTTTTTTAAGATATCAAATGATTCATTGGTTTCGTTTTTAAATAATATTTCACTTAGATTCAACTCTTCAACAGCAAAATCTTTCTTTTCTATCTGTTTTCTCAATTTTTCTATATCAATTTGAATAGTTGATTTATATTTATTAAATATAAATTCTCTCCAAACGTTATCTATTAATAAATTATTTTCAAAGTGATTATAATTTAAATTAAATTTTATTAATTCATTCTTTAAATTGTTTATATTCTTATAGTTAGAATTTTTTGTGAAATTTTTAATATACGCCTCACCCAATTTATCTTGTTTAAGATTAAAGTACTTACTTAACTCAATTTCTTTAATCTTTCTATTAGTCAAAGAATCTTTAGATATTTTATTGATTTGGCTACTTGATAAATTCACTAGATTTGGATTTAAAAATAATAAATACTTTTTCTCATTTTCTAAATCTATATTTGTAATTATTTCATCATTTATTTTAAGAATAATTTCTGAACTTATTTGAGCTGTAACATTATTTTTTGTAAAAATAAAAAGTATAAAAATAAATAATAGAAATTTTTTAATACAGTTATTCATTTAAATTTGGACTACTTAATTCCCCAAAAGGTAAAAATGAAATTTTAAAGAAAATATTTTTATTAGAATTCACATTATCTTCCTGATAAAATTGCTTGTTATATACAACCGATGCTTCCAGACAATCATTATTATATTTATAAATAATATCATAATAATCCGTCATATTTTTATCTATATTTTTATTTGTTTCAAATGCTATTAGGTTTGAGTTATTTAATTTTATTTCAGTTATGTTTTTAAAGTAACTTTCATCTCCAATAAAATTACTTTTTTCCATGTATTCAAATGAGGTTTTAAATTTATTTCCACTGTAGTCAGCTGATACCAAACTATAATTTGTCTCGCTTAAATTTTGATCTATTGAAAAATTGTAATTTATAGATAAATTTTCTGAAATATTTAAACCAGAATATCCAATTATGTCTGATGTTTTTTTGTTTAAAGAGGTACTCAAAGGTATATCTTCATCTTCATCCAATCTAAGGTTGACACCTAGGCCAAAGTTAAAATTGTCAATATCATTAAGTTTATTTTGATTCTTATATTCTAAACCAAGTGTTACTGCCGCACCTTCCTCTACAGTTTTACCGTCAATTCTATCTAAATTGAATAAATCCTTATAACCGATAAATGTTTTCTGATCTCTTTTGTTTAATCCTTTATTTGGACTATATCTTAAAGATGCAATGGGCGTCAGGAATAAATTTTCTTTATCTGTTTCTTTAGATAGGGGGTATTTAAAATTATATAAAACTGAACTTAAAAGCGAATAACTTTTTTTATCTTTGTATGTTTGTGACAAGTCTCCATAAGTATTAATATTCCTAAATAAAAGACTAAACTCAGACTCTGTATTATCGAAGATGTTAATACTATTTGATTGAAGAACGAAATCATTAATTAGATCAAGTTCATCAATATTTGTATTAAATTTTCTATAACTTCCACTAGATTTATAATTTAAACTATCAAACTTTATATCTTCAAAAAATATTTCTTTTTCAAATTCATAATTGGGGAAGATGTATTCAAATCTGTCATTATCTGGCTTGGTGAGATCTTCTATAACATCAATTGATGATGAAAATCTATATTCATCGGTTTCCTCACTAATAATAAAAGATGAATTAAGAGTGCTATAATTATTTATTAAAGGTGATTGAATCTGGTATTTTTTTAAATAATCTTTGTTTGAAACCGTTTCAATTCTTATTTCAGAAAATGAGTCCTTAAAATCACTCACTAAATTTAAAAAAAAATGGGAATTAGAATTATTTTTTTTATTATAACTGAAATCAGTAATCAAATTTGAATTTGCGAAATCTTGTCTATACTCAGTTTGTAAAAAAAGATTATTATTACTATAAACTCTTGGAGAAATAGTTAAATCTTTATCAACATCTATAGCTACATAATATGGTATTTGAGTAGAAAAACCTAAATTAGAATTATTCATAAATCTTGGAAATAAAAAACCAGATTGTCTATTTACAGTAGGATCTGGATGAAAAAAATATGGAAAATAGACAACAGGCATATCGTGAATGTGAAGCCATGCATTTTTATATTCTATTCTTTTTGCCTCTTTTTTGTGTTTGACCTCTGATGCTGAAATAGACCACGAAGGACACTTACCTGGTATATTTTCACAAGTGGTAAATTTACTTTTTTTCATAGAAGTTTCAGACTTATTTGTTATTAAATATCTACCAATAAACCTTGGATCATTTTTAGAATTTCCAAATAGTTTTTTATCAAATTTAAACTCAAAATCTGATCCAATAATCTCATTTGTATCAATATTTATTAATGCATTTTCTAATTTTAATTCATTATTTCCTTCATCATTTAATTTAAGCCCCTTTGATTTAAAAATATTTTTATCCAAATCTAAATTAAAACTACTCATTTTAAATTTATTTTTGAATTTATCTTTAATTATTGTATTTTCTTTTGAGTAAATTAAATTTATGTTTCTATCAAAAAAAATATTTGTACTTTGAATTATAAAATTATCTTTATATTTAATTTCTGTATTATTAAAGGTTTTGATTAATTCATTTATTTTGTCATATTCGATTTTATCAGTAAAAATTTCATAATTATTAATAAAATCTTTAAATTCAACATTTTGGTTAAATTCTAGTAATTCTTTTTTTTGATCTATGAAAGCGTCATTTGATTTTATATTATATCTTATTTTATCATTATCATTATCAAAAAGATTTATTTCTGTATTTTCATAAGTATATAATTTTTTTTCATTCCTCTCAAAAACAATTAAATTACTCTTTACGTTTATATTTCTTAATTTATCAAAGAAAACGACGTTTCCTTTTATTTCTACATTTTGATTTTTTTTATCGTACTTTGCACTATTTCCATTTATTTTTATTTCATTATTAGTGTCTATAATTTCAACAGATCCTATTGCCTCAATAATTTTGCCTTTTTCAACTATATTAACTTCATTTGCATTAATTAATAAGTCTTCAGCAATCGACTTATTAAAAAAAACTAATATTATAAAAATGATTTTTATAAAAAAACTATTTTTCATTTATATTTACAATTCCAATCATACAACTTAGAAATAAGATTATATTTGGCAGCCAAACAGCCAAAAGTATTGGTATCTTATTATTATTACCTAATAGTCCAAAAAAATAATATATATAGTATATAATCACAGACAGCAATATACCCACAATAAGCATTGATGATCTAGATTTAGAGAAATTAAAATTAAACATTAATATCGATGATAAAATTGCAAGGATTATTAAATTGACTGGAAGAGAAAAAATCTTATTTATATATAAGTTAATTTCTGAGGTGTTTAAACCAACACTCTCAAAATCTTTTTTTTGATTAATTAATTCAATTAAATTTAAAGATTCTAAATTAGAAAAAAGTGAATTAATTTTTAAATAATCAAAGTTTGTTTTAAATTTTAAATTTTCAAATTTTTCTCTCTTGCCATCATCTGTAATTGATATAACATTACTTAACTCCCAAGTACTTTTTGTTATTATAGCTTCTTTAGCCACAATATTCGTAATATTGCTATAATTTCCATCATATTTTGTAATTACCAAGTCCTTCAAAACATTTTTGTCAATTTTCTCAGAGTGAATGATTAAAGTTTGTTCACCGATTTTGTCTTTTATCCAAAGACCATTTTCATTAATTACAGCTAAGTATCTATTATCTTTTGTATATTTGTTTTTAAACTCCAGATAACCATTTTTCATATTTGATGAAACAAAATGGAACAATGTAATAATTAATATACCTATTCCAAAAACTAATAAGGATATAAATGAAATAATCTTTAAGTTATTTATACCATTATTCTTAAAAATTAATATTTCATCGTTTGATTGAAACTTAATAAAAAAAAATTGAGTAGTTATTAATATTATAAATGGAAATATTTCAAATAAAATCGAGGGTAGATTCAAGATAGTAAGTACAATTGGAATTCCAATCCCTATCTGATTATTGTCACTAAAAAATTTAAATTCTTCTAATATATTCATTATAAAAATCAACGAGGAGAAAATAAGAGTAATAATTAATAATCTTGAAGCATAAATATTAAAAATATGTTTTATATAAATTTTATTCATAAGATTGAATCAAATATTTTTTTTATTTAGATTATAAATAGTTAAGTATGTTAAGGTAAATAATATAAATGGAAGCAATATAAACATTATATTTGTATTTAAAGAAATATTCAAAAATTCAGAATTTAATTCAGAAGCAACAATAAGAACTATTCCTAGAAAAAAAATAAAGTATTTATGAAGATAATTTTTTGGATTTTTATAATCTGTAAAAAATAGCATACATGCTACAACACCTAACACAACAATATAAAACTGTTTTATAGATCTTTTAAATATTTCTTTTGCACTTTTTATTGATGAAGTTTCAGAACAATGAAAATATGGCAAACTATAATTAACTTTTTTACCTATTGAAAAATTTTTAATACAATTAATTAGAACTATAGAATCTAGTTCTTGAATTTTTGGGAATATTGTAGATTTACTTTTAAAGTTCGATAAGTTAAACGTAGTATTATTAAATTTAATTATTTTAGTTTCAGAATAATTATTATTTGTAATGTCAAGCAATTGCCCAAAGCTTAAATTTAAATATTTGTCTAAACCATCCTCAATAATTTTTCCAGATCTAGCAGATATTATTTGAGTATTAGTTTTATCAATACTGTCTTTAAGATAAATATTTTTCATATTTCCTTCCTCATCTATTTCTTCTACAAATAAAGTAAAATCTTTAACAGTATCAATGAATTTTTTTTCAGTTATTAAAGATGAAAATAAATCAATATTTGAATTTCTTATAAAATCTCTCGAATAGTCTTGTGATTTAGGAACTACAAAATATACTAATATAGTTTGCATTATAACTATAAAAATTGAGATCTTAATAATAAAATTTACTAACTTAAATTTACTAATTCCATTTGTCCAAAATATAAGTATTTCATTATTTGATTGATATTTTTGAATTATATAAAACAAACTTACGAAATAAGAAAAAATAATAAGTTTTGAAAAAATTTTTGGAAAATTTAATAATATAAATGAGAAATATACTTTAAAACCATGACCATCTTTTGATATAAAATCTAGATAATTTACTGATTGTATTATCCATGTAATTAGAGAAAGACTTAAAGAAACAATCAGAAAAAAGCCAATTATGTCGTATAAAAACTTTCTAAAAATTATTTTTTCCATTGAAATTTTCTTTTTTGATACATATAAGCTACAACCTATACTATATTTATTATAAATGAGCTTAAAAATAAATTATTTAGATAAAAAAAAAACCTCTTCAAAGAACAGGGCTATTTTTATTCAACCAAACCTTAAAATAGAGGCATTTAAAGGAGAATTTGACGATAATACCAGAGTGAAAATTCTCAAATTTTTAAAACTAGGCAGAGATTTAAAAAAAAATAAAATATTTACTCTAAATCAAGACTTTGATCAAAAAATTGTTGTTATTTATTTAGCAAAAGCAAATAATGAGCTGGAGTCTGAAAAACTAGGCGCAAAGTTTTTTGACTTTATTAAATCAAGTGAAATATTCGATATATATATAAATAAACCGTTAATAAAAAACTTTCTCAATTTAGCATCATTTTTACATGGGGCAGAACTTAAATCTTATGATTTTAATTTGTATAAATCAAAAAAAAATAAAAAAATAATTAATTTGTTTTTGTCTAAAGAAAATTCTTTTTCAAAATCGAAAAAATTAGATGCTATTCTAAGCGGTGTTAATTTTACTCGAGATCTTGTTTCTGAGCCAGGTAACATTTTACATCCAGATGAGTATGCAAAAAGATTAACAAAATTAAAAAAAATTGGATTAAAAGTTAATGTATATGATGAAAAAAAATTAAAAAAGATGGGATGCAATGCGTTGTTGGGAGTTGGTCAAGGTAGTATTCGAGGTTCATATCTAGTAACAATGGAATGGAATGGAGATAAATCAAAATCAAAACCTGTTGCATTCGTAGGAAAAGGAGTTTGTTTTGATACAGGTGGAATTTCATTAAAACCAGCGAAATTTATGGAAGATATGACATACGATATGGCAGGTTCAGCAGTAGTAGCTGGTCTAATGAAAAACTTTGCATTGAGAAAAGCAAAAATTAATGCTGTTGGTATAGTAGGATTAGTTGAAAACATGCCAGGAGGTAATGCACAAAGACCTGGCGACATTGTAAAATCTTACAGTGGAAAAACAATTGAGGTATTAAATACAGATGCCGAGGGAAGATTAGTTCTCGCAGATGCATTAACTTTCACCGAAAGAAAGTATAAACCTAGATTCATTATTGATCTTGCTACATTAACTGGAGCTATTATTGTTGCATTGGGATCTGAGCATGCTGGATTATTTTCTAACAATAATAAATTATCAAATCAATTATATGAGACTGGAGTTAAAGTCGATGAAAAAGTTTGGAGAATGCCACTTAATAAAAACTATGACAAATTAATGGACTCCAAAAATGCTGATATGCAAAATATAAATTATGTTGGAGGAGCAAGTTCTATAACTGCTGCACAATTTTTACAAAGATTTATTTTAAATAATACACCTTGGGTACATTTAGATATAGCTGGCATGGCATTTTCAAAATATGCTGGAGCTTTAAATTCAGGTGGTGCAACAGGTTTCGGAGTTAGATTGTTAAACAAATTGGTGGAAGATTATTATGAGTAATTTGGAACAAACATTATCTATTATAAAACCAGATGCTGTTGAAAGAAACTTACAAGAAGAAATAAAAAAGAATTTTGTTGAAAATGGATTCAGTATTAAAGATGAAAAAAAAATACAAATATCAAAAAATGAAGCTGAGGAATTTTATAAAGTACATCAATCTAAACCATTTTATGGTGAACTTTGCAGCTACTTATCTTCTGGTCCAATAGTTGTTATGATACTTGAAAAAAACAATGCTGTAATAGAAAATAGAAAATTAATGGGAGCAACTGATCCAAAGCAAGCTGAGGAGGGTACGCTTAGAAAAAAGTATGGTATTTCAATTGACAAAAATTCTGTTCATGGTTCAGATAGTGTGGAAAATGCGAAAATTGAAATAGATTTTTTTTTTAAATCCTAGACAAGACTTTTTCAATAGCTTTAGGATAAAGCTTATTTTCAACCAGCAAAATTCTTTTCGCAAGCCTTGATGGGTTATCCGATTTAAGTATTTTAACTTTTTTTTGTAATATTATTTTACCAGAGTCTAATTTTGCGGATACAAAATGAACAGTGCATCCAGAAAATGTTTCATTATTATTAATTGCTCTTTCATGTGTGTTAAGACCTTTGTATTTAGGTAATAAAGACGGATGAATATTAATAATTTTATTTTTGAAATACTTGATAAAATTTTTACTCAATATTTTCATGAAACCAGCTAGGCATACTAATTTTATTTTATTTTTCTTTAAATATTTTAAAATTTGTTCCTCAGCCCTTTTTTTATTTTTATAATTAACTACGATAGTTTCAATTTTATTATTTTTTGCAAATCTAACTCCAAGGACCTTAGATTTATTACTAATGACCAATTTAACATGAAAAATTGATCGCTTTTTTTTTGAATAATTAAAAATTGATTTTAAATTACTTCCACGCCCTGAAATGAAAACAGCACAAGGTATTTTTTTTTTACCAATTAATTTTACCATTTAATTTAACTTTATAATTACCATTTGTAATTTTACCAATTATGTATGGTTCAAATTTTTTTTTAAAATATTTTTTTATTTTGTTAAAATTATTTTTTTTTATAATCAGCACAAATCCTACCCCACAATTAAATGTCTTCAACATTTCTTCGTCTGAAATTTTATTTTTTTTTAGCCAAGAAAAAACTTTTTTGATTTTTATTTTATCTAATTTTATTTCTGCACATTTTCCCGTAGGTATTATTCTTGATAAATTATCTTTAATTCCTCCACCTGTTATGTGAGCACAAGAATTAATCAATCTTTTATCAATTAATTTACTCAATTCTTTTACATAAATTTTTGTAGGTTCTAAAAGCCATTTTTTTAATTTATTATTATTTTTATAATTAATTTTATTTTTTTTTAAAATGTATCTTACCAAAGAAAATCCATTCGAATGTAATCCTGAGGATGGAACGGCTACTATCAGATTATCTTTTTTAATATTTTTTTTTTTTAAAATTTTTTTTTGCTCTACTAAACCTATACAGAAACCTGCAATATCGAATTTTCCTTTTGCATAAGTTCCGGGCATTTCAGCAGTTTCACCACCAACCAATTCACAATTACTTATTTTACATCCATAATAAATACCTCTAACTAAATCTTTTAATTTTTTTTGAACAATTTTATTTATTGAAATGTAATCTAAAAAAATAAAAGGCTTTCCTCCCTGAACAAGAATATCATTTACACTCATTGCTACTAAATCAATGCCTATTGTATCAAATTTTTTTAGTTCGTTAGCAATCTCAATTTTGGTTCCAACTCCATCTGTACTTGCAACTAAGTGAATTTTTTTTAAATTAGCAGGTAATTTAGTAATTGATCCAAAATTTCCTATGTTATTTTGTTTCTTATTTTTGTTCTTTTTTGAAGTTAATTTAGATATAAATTTAACAAATTTATCAGCAGATCTAATGTTAACTCCACTCTGTGCATATGTTAAGTTATTTGGCATATAAATTATTAATTATGAAAAAATGTTTTAAAAGGTTTCTATACAATTTTTTTCTAATTTTTTTTATTTATTTATTTATTTTTTCCACAAATAATTCTGTTGCAAACATTTATAAAATTGAAAATATTGAAATTTCAGATGAATATAATGTAAATTTTAACAAGGATGATATAATCAACAAAGCTTTTGAAAAAGCTTTTGAAATATTAATCAACAAAATAACAATTTCAAAAGACTATAATTTAATAAAAAATCAAAATCTCAAATTAATTAAAAGTTTTGTTGAAAGCTTTTCAGTTGTTGATGAAAAATTTGAAAATAATAAATATTATGGAATTTTTGAAATTAATTTTAATAAAAATAAAATTTTATATTTTTTGAGAAATAAAGATATTTTTCATGCCAGAATGATCGAAAAAAAAGTTTTATTTATTCCTATATTTATCGATTTAGAAAAGGATAGTTTACTACTTTTTGATGAAAATCCATTTTATAGTAATTGGAATATAAATGAAAAGAATCAGTTTCAAATTAAATATATATTGCAAAATGAAGATTTGGATGATTATAAATTAATTAAAGATCGGATTAATTTTATTGAAAATTATGATTTTAAAGAAATCGTATCCAAATATGAATTAAATGAAAATTTTATAATTTTTATAATTTTTATGGATAAAGATAATCTTAAAACATTTTCAAAATTTAACGTAAATTCAATACAATCAAACTTTAAAGAAGAATTTGGAAAATTTGAACTTGAGGATTTAGATAAAATAAAAGAATTAATCAACTCTATGAAAATCAGATATGATGATGAATGGAAAAAAATCAATTTAATTAATTCTTCAATTAAACTAAATATCCAATTGAATTTGGATTCTAAAAATATAATTTTTATTGAAAAAATTGAAAAAATATTAAATGAAATTGAATTAATTGAATCATTTAATATCACTTACTTTGATAACGAAATAAATAGATATTCCATTCTTAGTAATAGTACCCCAGACAAACTTCTTAAGGAATTCGAGAAATATAATTATAAAATATCAATTGATAACAATATATGGACTTTAAGTGAGTAAATTAAATCAAACGTTGTTAAAATTTGAACTAGAACAAAATTTTGCATATGACGATTTTTTTGTTTCCAAGTGTAATTATTTTGCGTTCAGTCTTATTGAAAGCTGGCCCAAATGGGAAAAAAATATATTGAATATTTATGGTGAGAAATATTCTGGCAAGAGTCATTTATCAGAAATTTTTAAAAAGAAAAATAAGGCGATTATAATTAAAAACGAAGAAATAAATGAGGATTTTTTTAATAAACTAAGATTTCATGAAAATATAATTTTAGATAATCTAAGTTATATTTCGAATGAAAAAATTCTTTACTCAATATTTAACTTCGTAGAACAATATAATAAATATTTAATTATTAATTCAACTAAACCATTAAATTTAATTAAATTTACACTTCCTGATTTAAATTCAAGGTTAAAAAATTGTATATTTGCAGAAATTTTTAAGCCTGATGATGATATGATTTTTGCATTAGTTTTAAAACATTTTTCAGATAGGCAAATAAAAATTGAGAAAAAAATTATTGAATATATAACTAAAAGAATTGAAAGGTCATATGGAAAAATATTGGATTTTATATATAAAATTGACCAATTTAGTTTAATAAATAAAAAACCGATAGATTATAAAAATATTAAAAAAATTTTAGAGGAATAAGTGAATAAATATCGAACACATAACTGTAACGAATTAAATTCAAAAGATGTAGATAAATCCATAAATTTGTCAGGGTGGGTTCATAAAAAAAGGGATCACGGTAATTTATTGTTTTTAGATTTAAGAGATAATTATGGAATAACACAATGTATCGTTGATAAAGATAATAAAAATTTTTTAACTTTGGAAAAAATACCTTTAGAAACTGTTGTAAAAATTGAAGGTGTTGTTTTAAAAAGAACTACAGAGACTGTTAATAAAGAAATACCAACCGGTGATATAGAAATAAAAATTAAATCATTTGAAATTTTAGGTGAAACAAAAGATTTGCCTTTACCAGTTTTTACCGACCAAGAATACGCTGAAGAAATAAGATTGAAATATAGGTTTTTAGATTTAAGAAGAAAAAAAATTCATAGTAATATAATCTTAAGATCAAAAGTTATTTCTTTTATAAGAAAAGAAATGGAAAAATTAGGATTTAATGAATTTCAAACACCAATATTAACTTCGTCAAGCCCCGAAGGAGCAAGAGATTTTTTAGTTCCTAGCAGATTAAATCCAGGTAAATTTTATGCACTGCCACAAGCTCCTCAACAATTTAAGCAACTAATAATGGTATCAGGTTTTGATAAGTATTTTCAAATTGCTCCATGTTTTAGAGATGAAGACGCAAGGGCAGACAGAAGCCCTGGAGAATTTTATCAATTAGATATTGAGATGTCATTTGTAGAACAAGAAGATGTATTTGAGGTAGTTGAAAAATTAATGGTTAATCTTTTTACTAATTTTTCAAAAAAAAAAATGATCTATAAAAAATTTCCTAGAATTCCATTCAAAGTCGCTATGGATAAGTATGGCACTGACAAACCAGACTTAAGAAATCCCTTAATAATTTTCGATATATCAAAGATATTTAATAGAGATGATGTAAAGTTTGAAATTTTTAAAAAATTACTCAAGTCAGGATCATTAATTAAAGCAATTATAACAAAAAAAACTAATACCAAACCAAGAAGCTTTTTTGATAACATTGATAAATGGGCAAAAGAACAAGGGTGGAGTGGATTAGCATATTTTTCAATCGAAAAAGATGAAAATAATAAAATTCTTGGCAAGGGACCAGTTGGGAAATTTTTTTCAGAAGATGCAATTAAAGAAATAATGAAAATTACCTCTGCAGAAATAGGTGATAGTATTTTTATGTCTTGTAGTAAAGAGAATGAAATTTTTGAAATAATGTCAAAATCTCGAAGCAAAATAGCTGAAGATCTAAATATTATAAATGAAAACTCTTTTGCTTTTTGTTGGATTACAGACTTTCCAATCTTTGAAATGGATCAGGAAACAAAAAAAATAAATTTTAGCCACAATCCTTTTTCTATGCCTCAAGGAGATTTAAATAATCTAGATTTTTCTAATCCTCTAGACCTTAAAGCATATCAGTATGACATTGTTTGCAATGGTATTGAGCTATCTTCTGGTGCAATAAGAAATCATATACCAGAATTAATGTATAAATTGTTTTCAATAGCTGGATATGACAGAAAAAAAGTAGATGAAAAATTTAGTGGAATGATTAATGCATTTAGCTATGGAGCGCCACCACATGGGGGCATCGCTCCTGGTATAGATAGAATTGTTATGTTATTGGCAAATGAAAAAAATATTCGTGAAGTTACAATGTTTCCTATGAATCAAAATGCTCAAGATTTAATGATGAATGCACCATCAGATGTAAGCGAAAACCAACTTAAAGAACTAAATCTTAAAATTATTAATAAAGATAAATAAATTATTTTTTTGGTTGATCTAAAAATACTTTTGGGGAGTCATCCATTGCAGATGCCCATGGTGTATGATGAATTGGAGCAACAGATCCAGTCACGGGAGATGAAAAAGATTTGTTTCTATAGGTCATAATATCCTCAACCTTATGATGTTCCCATTCTTTGAAATGTTTTCTTATTAATTCAAAGTCAATTTTTGGATAATCAGATAATTCATGAAGTTCTTTGGTGTATTCTGTTTGAAAATCTATCATTTGATCTGGATTTTCCAACTTTTCTTCTAAAGCTACCCATTTATTTATGTCTTTTTCTATTTCATTACTATCAGGCATTTTAATCTTTCCGAGCACAATATCTCTAGCGTACCAAGCTTGGCAATCAAACATATTAAATGTATGAAATTGATCTTGCATTCCAAGATATAACAACTTGTGATTATCTTGCCAAACTACCCCTTTATATAATTTTGGTGGATATAATCTATTTTTTGTTTTTAGTTTAAGATCTTCTGTCAAGAAAGGGAAGTGGTGAAGATATCCAGAACACATGATTATTGCATCAGCCTCTTGTGTATGGCCATCTTTGAATATAGCTTTATTCCCTTCAAGTTTATCAAGATGAAAAACTTCTTTAACTCCATTTGGCCATTTAAATCCCATTGGGTTATGTCTATAACCTATTGTTACAGTTTTAGCTCCATACTTATGACACTGTAGAGCAACATCCTCTGCAGAATAACTGCTACCAAGCACAATCACATTTTTTCCTCTAAACTCTTCTGCATCTCTAAAATCATGTGAGTGCATTATCCTCCCTGGAAAAGAACTCATTCCTGAGTATTCTGGTATATAGGGTACAGAAAAATGACCTGATGATACAATTAGGTAATCAAAAAGCTCTTTTACTGTCTTATTATTTTTTTTATCATGAGAAGTAAGTTCAAATTTATTACCATTAAAAAAAACACTTGTTACTGTAGTATTAAATCTGATTTTACTTTTAGAATTTCCATTTTTGACTCTACCAACAATATAATCATATAATACTGCTCTAGGTGGAAAGGAAGGTATTGGTTTACCAAAGTGTTCATCAAAAGAATAATCTGCAAATTCTAAACATTCTTTTGGTCCATTTGACCATAAATATCTATACATACTATTTGGAACAGGATCTCCATATTCATCAGAACCTGTTCTCCAACTGTAATTCCACAATCCTCCCCAGTCACTTTGTTTTTCGAAAGCTATTATTTCAGGTATTTTTTCACCTTTTTTTTCTGCTTGTTCAAAAGCCCTTAACATTGAAAGACCACAAGGACCTGTACCTATGATTGCAACTTTTGTCATAATTATTTATTATTTTATAATTAAAAATAAAAAATTAAAATATAATTTTCATTAAAAATTATGAAAAAAATTCTCATTGTTGAAGGAAATTTAAGAGAGGAAAATCAAAACTTTTCTAGTTCAGGTATACAAACGCACACACAAAGTCTTAAAGATAGCTTAGCATGCTTTACAAAAAACTTAGAAATTGACGTTGTTAATCCTTCGTCAGACAAAGATATTGATATTAAGTCTAAAGATCTAAATAAATATGATGGACTTATATGGGGTGGTAGTAGTCTAAATATTTATAATGATACTCCCGAAATAAGAAAACAAATTCACTTTATGAAGGAGTGTCAAAAAAAAGTAAAAAACATTCTAGCTATTTGTTGGGGTATGCAGGTTGCGGTAACAGCTGCGGGTGGTGAGGTTAAAAAATCAAATAGTGCTCATATTGGAATTGCAAATGAATTAACAATCAATGATGAGGGTTTAAAACATCCAGTTTATAAAGATAAAAAAAATAATTTTAATACTCCGGCGTTTAATTTTGATGAAGTTGTAAAATTGCCAAATAATGGCAAATGTCTTGCCTCAAATAAAGTAAACAAAATTCAAAGTTTATATTTTGAAATTAACAATAATAAAGTTTGGGGATTACAGTATCATCCAGAAATAACATATCAAAAAATGATACAACTAATTGAATTTAGAAAAGATAGATTAATTGAGACTAGAAAAGTTTTTAATGATTATTATGAAATTGATAAACATATAGCTTTTATTAAAAATGAGATATCTGTTTCTGATAATCACCAAAGAATGATTGAGTTAAGGAATTGGTTAAATTCTATCTAAAATTAAAAAAGACCTTCTATTTGACCCTTTTCATTTAGCTTAATATTGTCAGAAGCAGGTACACGTGGTAGTCCTGGCATAGTCATTATCTCACCACATACAACAACAATAAATTCAGCTCCAGATGATAAACGAACTTCTCTGACTGGCAGCACATGACCAGTTGGAGCACCTTTAAGATTTGGGTCTGTAGAAAAACTATATTGAGTTTTTGCAATACATACTGGGAGTTTTCCATAACCTTTTTCCTCAAAATCTTTAAGTTGTTGTCTTACTTTTGTATCAGCAACTACTTCACTGGCATGATAAATTTCCTGAGCTATTTTTTCAATTTTTTTAAATAAACTTAAATTATCCTCATACAAATATTTAAATGTTGTTTGATTTTCTTTACAAATTTCTACAACATTTTCAGCAAGCTCTATCGCACCTTCTCCGCCATTTGACCAATGAGTACATTTTGATGCTTTCACACCTTGTGTTTTACAGAAGTCCAGCAATGTTTTCATCTCTTTATCTGTATCTGTTATAAAATGATTTACAGCAATTGTAACAGGTATTCCAAATTTTCTTGTATTATTAATATGTCTTTCTAAATTTACCAACCCTTTTTTAAGTGCATTTACATTTTCATTTTTAAGTTCGTCCTTACTTAGTCCACCATGCATTTTAAGGGCTCTAATTGTTGCAACAATAACTACACAATCGGGTTTTATTCCTGATTTTCTACATTTAATATTTAAAAATTTTTCTGCACCAAGGTCAGCACCAAAGCCTGCTTCAGTCACTACATAGTCAGCCAATTTCAATCCTGCTTTAGTTGCTATCACAGAGTTACATCCATGAGCAATGTTTGCAAATGGTCCTCCATGTATTATTGCAGGGTTGTGTTCTAGAGTTTGTGTTACGTTTGGTCTAATAGCATCCTTTAAAAGTACTGTCATTGGTCCTTGTGCATTTAAGTCTTTTGCGTGAACTGGTTTCTTATCTCTAGTATATCCTATTGTAATATTTGCAATTCTATTTTCTAAATCTTTCAAATCAGTTGCTAAACAAAATATAGCC
>MDTE01196005.1_pt1 | contig 20364 bp, 18 predicted proteins | sample 811231 | NCBI WGS metagenome assembly MDTE01 (sample SAMN05326651, study PRJNA326480) | marine metagenome | isolation source: seawater | place: Indian Ocean: Red Sea | collected 2010
AAAATATTTTTAGGTTTTTTTATAGCATATTTTCTATAATTTCTATCATTAAGAATGTTCATAATGATTTTAGAAATACTCAAAAAAGGTATCTTTTTTTGAAGAAATCGATCAACTAATATTTCATTAGCTGCATTTATAATAATAGAGGTAGAAGTGTATTCATTAGCTCTGTTTTTAATTTTAATAATTGGAAATATGGTATTATTGACTTTTTGAAACTTTAAATCATTGGTCATATTATCTTTATTATTTTTAATTTTATAAAATTTTTCAATATTTAAATTTTCTTCAAAAATAGCATTTGCAAGTGGAATTATCATAGATGTCTGATGGTATAAAAATTTTGATAGACCGTTTTTGAGCTCAATTATCGCATGCACAAGAGAATTAGGGTGAATAATTATTTCTAATTTATTATTCGGTATTAAAAACAATTTTTGGGCTTCAATTATTTCTAAAATTTTATTCATTAAAGTTGCAGAGTCTATTGAAATTTTTTTTCCCATTTTCCATTTTGGGTGTTTAAGAGCATCTTTAGGTTTAATATTTTTTAATTGTTTAGATTTAAGGTGAAGGAATGGTCCTCCTGATGCGGTAATGTAAATTTTTTTTATCTCATCTAATTTGTGATTTTTAAGTAATTGTAAAATAGAGAAATGTTCAGAGTCGATTGGGATAATTTTCGTTTTGTATTTTACCGACTCTTTTTTTATTAAACTCCAACCACAAATAATTGATTCTTTATTAGCAACTAAAATTTTTTTAGTTATTTTGATTAACGATAAGGTTGGTTGCAAACCAGCGATTCCAGGAATTGCTGAAATACATATGTCTGACTTATCATTTAATCCGAAAGAATTAAAATTATTTATTACTTTTGTTTTTTTATTTTTGAAAGTTTTTTTTATTTTGTTGAAAATTATTATGTCTGATATTACAAAATATTTGGGTTTATATTTTAAAATTTGTTTTTTTATTAGATCATAATTTCTATTAGCAGATAATATATTAATACTAATTTTTTTACGTTCTTTATCAACTATACTGAGTGCTGATCGACCGATCGAACCTGTAGATCCTAAGATAGAAATTTTAAGTGTCATTTAAATATATAAAATCGTTACAATTATACCTACTGGAACTCCTAATAGTATACCATCTAATCTATCCAACACACCGCCGTGACCAGGGAAAAAATTACCAGTATCTTTTATCATAGCTTTTCTTTTAAGAAATGAAAACAGTAGATCTCCTAACTGACAACTGATCGAAGTAACAGTTGCTATTAAAATAATATTTAAATTTGAAACTCCCGTCAGATAGAAAAATAAAATAAATATTGAAAGATTAGACAGCACTATAGAACCTAATGCTCCGGCAATAGTTTTTTTCGGGCTAATTTTCGTTAACTTAGGTCCCTTTAAGATATTTCCAAATATATAACCTCCTATGTCAGAAGAAATACATCCACATAAAATTATGAATATTAAAATTTTTAATTGATAAAAATTAAAATAAACAATTAGGAGTGAGCTAAAAAGAAAAACATAGAAAATAAAAATCAAGTTTATAAAATATTTGAAAAATTTTTTTTTAAAAATTTTTCTGCTTATATTAAAAAACTCTAAAATTGAAAAAACACCTAAAACTAATAGTGAATATACAAGTATAATACTAAATTCGAATATCAAAAATACTAAAAAAAATAAGATAAAAGATGTAAAAATTCTTTTTTTTAAATTTGATGTCACTATAAAGCTCCAAAATTTCTTTTAATTTTATTAAATTTTTTTATTATTTTTTTTAGATCCGAAGATTTAAAATCAGGCCATAATTTATCTAAGAAAAATAGCTCAGAATAAGCCAGTTGCCATAGCATAAAATTACTTAATCTTTTCTGACCACCAGTTCTTATCAATATATCGGGATCTGGCATATTGCTTGTGTATAGATTTTTTTCAAATTTTTTTATACTTATATTTTTCTTCATTAATTTAAACGCATTTAAAATTTCGTGTTTTGATCCATAGTTTATAGCTAAATTAACAATAATTTTTTTATTTTTTTTTGTAAGTTGGGCAGAATTCTTAAGAATTTTATTCAAATCGGGAGATAGTTTTTTTATATCTCCAATTATATTTATTTTAATTCCTTCAGAAACTACTTGGTCAATTTCATCTGTAAAATATCTTTTTATAAGCTTAAATAAAAATGAAATCTCTTTCTTTGGACGCTTCCAGTTTTCAGATGAGAAAACGTAAAAAGTGACTATTGGAATATTTAATTTTAATGAGCAGGTTACTATTTTTTTAACAGTTTCAACTCCCTTTAAATGTCCGAAGTTTCTTCCTCTTTTATTTTTGATACCCCACCTTCCATTGCCATCCATTATAAAGGCAATATGGTTGAGTTTGCTCATATTTGGCTAATCTCTTTTTCTTTATCAATTAAAATTTTATCTATACTATCAATACTATTATCTGTTATTTTTTGAATATTTTTTTCGAAATTTTTATTTTGATCCTCTGAGATAACTTTATCTTTTAATTTTTTCTTTAGTTCTTCATTTGCCTCTCTTCTGATATTTCTGACAGCTATTTTTCCTTTTTCACCCATATTTTTTAAAACTTTTATTAGTTCTTTTCTTCTTTCTTCTGTTAAATCTGGAATTCTTAGTCTTATTATTTGACCATCAATTTGTGGATTTATTCCTAACTCGGATTTTTGAATAGAAGATTCTATTATGTTTACATTTGCTTTATCCCAAACTTGAATGGAAATTAACCTTGCTTCTGGAACACTCACAGTAGCAAGTTGATCTATCGGCATTAATTGACCGTAAACATCTACTTTAATAGTATCCAACATGTTTGTGTTAGCTCTTCCTGTTCTAAGAGTTGATATATCTTTTTTCAAAGATTGGATACTTTTGCTCATCTTAGATGAGTAATTTGATTCATTAAATTCACTGCTCACTTTTAAACTCCTTCTCCAACTTTATATTTAACGAATTCTATAACACTAATTTCTTTGCCTGATGAGTTTTCTTTTAAAATTTGACTCACTTTTTTTTTTGGATCCATTATCCAGATTTGATTTAATAGAGAGTTATCATCTAAAAATTTGGATATTTTGCCCTTAGAGATCTTATCCACCATTTGTTTTGGTTTTCCTGAATTTTCTATTTCAGCATTAATAATTTCAAGTTCTTTATCTACAATTTGCTTGTCAATATCTTCTCTATCAATCGCTAGAGGATTTGATGCAGCAATATGCATTGCCAGTTTGTTTCCTAGGTTATCATTTTTACCTTTTACAATACCGTCTAGTTTTACAATTGATATTATTTTTCCGATATTTTCCTCTAAAGCTGAATGTACATAAAAGAAATTCATACCTTTTGAATTATCGAAGAATTTTGCTCTTCTAATAGTAATTTTTTCTCCTATTTTTGCGATTAAATTGACTAGAGAGTCTTTTACTAAAAGCCCATTTTTCATTTTCGAATTGTTTAGATCATCTAGATTAGCCTTAGTTAAAAAATTTATATTTGAAATTTCCTTACAAAAATTTATAAAATCATCATTCTTAGCAACAAAATCTGTTTCGCTATTAATTTCAATTATAGAAATTTGTCCTTTATCCTCTTTTACTAAAGCTAAACCTTCAGATGCTGTTCTGCTCATTTTTTTTGAGGCTTTAGCTATTCCCTTTTTTCTTAAATATTCTATTGATTTTTCAATATCTCCTTTTGTTTCATCCAATGCAGCTTTACAATCTTTAAATCCGACACCAGTCATCTCTCTGAGTTTTTTAATATTTTGTAATAATTCTTTACCAGACATTATTGGAATGATTATTTTTTTTTCTGCTTTATCTCTGGAGTTTTACTTTTTGGCTCTTTATCGTCAGAACCTTTTATAAATTTTTCAGCATCTTTAATTGTATCTTTAATAAGTTCACAATAAAGATTTATTGATCTTCTGGCATCATCATTCCCCGGAATAGGAAAATCAATCCCTGTCGGATCAGAGTTAGTATCTAGAACAGCAATTATTGGTATTCCTAGTTTTTTAGCCTCAGCTACTGCTAAGGACTCAATATTTGTATCTATAATAAAAATTAAATCTGGAGTTTTTTTCATTTCAGAGATGCCTCCAAGTGATCTTTTAAGTTTTTCTTTCTCTTTACCAAATTTGATAATTTCTTTTTTTGTAAATCCTAAATTTTCTTTAGACAATTGTTCTTCTAATTTTTTTAATCTCTTGATTGAATTTTGTATAGTATTCCAATTAGTAAGCATCCCCCCTAACCATCTATAATTTACATAAAATTGACCAGTATCTTTTGCAAGCTCACTAACTTGTTCCGATGCTTGTTTTTTTGTTGAAACAATAAGTAATTTTCCTCCACTTGATATAACTTTATGCACTTGAACTAATGCATTTTTTAGAAAATCCACTGTTTGAGTTAAATCAATTATATGTATTGAGTTTTTTTCACCAAAAATGTATTTTTTCATTTTTGGGTTCCATCTTAAAGTCTTATGACCTAGATGCACTCCAGCTTCTAAAAGTTGTTTTATATCTACCTTAGGTACATTCATAATTTTCCGGTTAATCCACCACAGTTACTCCAAATTAATGGACCGGTAGGGCAATACCCTTTATACTGTGTGCGAAATCAAACATTGATATATACAAACGACTTAAAAAATCAACAGTCTAAACAGTTATTTTTGCCACGTAATCCTTAGCTTTTAATGCTTTGAGGTGTTTTAAGTCGAATTTTCTATTGTTTTGAAGAGAATAAATGGCCTTTTTGTTATTATTTTTAATGACTAAATTAACTGCTGTTTTTCCATTTGAAGATAAAATTTCTTTAATTTCTTTGATATTGAAATTTTCCCTAAGCTCAATTGTTACTTTTTTATAAGGTTCATTTACTACCTGACTTAAACTCAATATTTTTCTAACATTAACTCTTTTTTTTGTTTTTTCTCCTGTAACTTTATCTTTTTGCAGCGTAATCACAAATGACTCAGACTCTTTTAACTTATCTCTATTACTTACTAAAATTTCTGAGAAAAGAAATAATTCAAATTCACCTTTTTTATCACTAAACCTGACTATTGCATAAGGAGTTCCTTTTACACTTTTTTTTTCTTGAATAGACATTATTGTACCTGCAATTAGACCTTCGCTCATGTCATTATTATAGAATTCATTGTAAGAAATTATATTGAGTTGATGGAAAATGTCCTGATACTCATTTAGAGGATGGTCTGAAATATAAAATCCTAATGATTTGAATTCTTCTGCTAAAAGCTCTTTTTGAGTCCAAGCCTTAGAAGGTAAAAATTCAAAATCATTAGATAAAATATCTGCTTTTTCAAATAAATTTGTTTGATTATTATTTTTTTCGTCATTAATATTTTTAATCTTTTGAATAATGGTTGGTATAGATGTAAATATCTTATTTCTATCTTTTTCAAACTCGTCAAACACCCCAGCTTTTGTTAAACCTTCAAGTTGTAATTTATTTACATCTTTAGAATTTACTCTGCTAACAAAATCTCTAAATGACTCGAATTTTCCATTTTTTTCTCTCTCTTGTATTATGTTAGATATTGCTTCATTCCCTACGTTTTTAATAGCACCTAAGCCATAATAAATTTTTCCCTCAATTGCTTTAAATTCGTCGAAACATTTATTAATTGAAGGCCTTATAATTTCCACTTTTAATCTTTTGAGTTCTTCAACAAATTCTCTTAGTTTTGACGTATTTGTTAATTCTGTAGACATTGTTGCAGCTATAAAATCTTCTTTAAAATATGTCTTTAAATACGCCGTTTGGTATGCAATTAAAGCGTAAGCTGCTGCGTGACTTTTGTTAAAACCGTATTGTGCAAAAGGTTCAATTTTTGTAAAAACAAAATTGGCAACATCTTTAGTTATACCGTTTTTAATTGCACCATTTATAAATCTTTCTTTTTGTCTATCTAACTCCGCCTTCTTCTTTTTTCCCATAGCTCTTCGTAGTATATCTGCTTCCCCAGCAGTGAAACCTGCTAATATTTGTGCAATTTGCATTACTTGTTCCTGATAAATTATTATTCCGTAAGTAGGCTTTAGTATTTCTTTTAGCGTTGGATGTATATAATCAGGATCTCTTTTTCCATTCTTACAATCATTATAAATAGGGATATTGCTCATAGGGCCCGGACGATATAAGGCTACTAAAGCAATTATGTCATCAAATCTATTTGGTTTCATTTGTTTAATTGCCTCTCTCATTCCGGCGCTTTCAAGTTGGAATAGCCCAGTAGTTTCACCAGTAGAGAGAAGTGAAAAAACTTTTTCATCATTTTGATTAATTTTTGTAATATCTACATGTATATCTTTAATCCTTAATCTTTTTAGGGTTTTGTCAATAACAGTCAAAGTTTTTAAACCTAGTAAGTCAAATTTTACTAAACCAGCATTTTCTGATGAATACATATCAAACTGAGTAGACGGTAATATTAAATTAGAATTATGATCTTTATAAAGAGGAAATTGTTCAGAAAGTTTTTCTCCTGCAATTACTACTCCAGCAGCATGCGTGGCCATATTTCTATTTAATCCTTCAATTTTTAAAGAAAGTTCAACGAGTTTTTTAACTTTTGGATTATTTTTAATTTCTTCTTTAAATCTAGGTTCTCTATCAATTGACTCTTGGAGAGTAAGTGGTCGAGATGGATCAAAGGGAACCATTTTACAAATTCTATCAACGTGTCCATAGGTCAGGCCAAGTACCCTACCCACATCCCTTAGTACCATTCTGGCTTTTAGTTTACCAAAAGTGATTATATGAGCAACTCCACCTTTATATTTTTTATTTAAATATTCAAAAACTTGATCTCTTTTTTCCTCACAAAAATCTATATCAAAATCAGGCATTGAAATTCTATCAGGATTTAAAAATCTCTCAAAAATTAAATCAAATTCTATAGGATCTAAATCAGTTATATCTAAAGAATAAGCAACTAAAGAACCTGCTCCAGAACCTCTTCCAGGCCCGACAGGTATAGAGTTTTTTTTTGCCCATTTGATATAATCAGAAACAATGAGAAAATAGCTAGCATAGTCCATAGAATTAATAATATCTATTTCATGATTCAGCCTATCTTCATAAATTTTTTTAATTTCTGTTTTTTTTACGCTATTGTTTTTTTTAAAAACAAAGTTATTTAATCTATTTAACAGCCCATCTTTTGCTTGAATAAGTAGTTCATCCTCAGGAGAATTTTGACGACTATTTGCTATTGAGGGGAGTATTGGTTTAGATTTTTTGGGTTTAAAACTAAATCTTAAATGAAAATTAAAATTATTTTCTAGTGCTTCAGGTATATCAGAGTATAAATCAAGCAATTCCTCATGCTTTTTTAAATAATGTTCATTGCTAAATTTAAATCTGTTATTGTCTTCAATGAAATTTTTTTCTCCTATACATGTTAAAGCATCATGGGCCTCGTACATACTTTGATCTAAATAGAAAACTTCTTGAGTAGCAATAATAGGAATATTTAAAAATTTTGAACTTTTTAAAAGGTAATTTTCAAAATTTACTTCATCATTTTCATTATGTCTTTGAATTTCAAAATAAATTCTATCTTTAAAATGCTCCTTGAAAGAAATAATTGTATTTTCAAAATCTTTTAATTTGTTTGCTTGAAATATTTTTCCAAAAAAGTCTCTATAACTTCCTGTGAGTAAAATTAAATCACTATTATTAGAAATTATATCTTGAATTTCGCAGTTTGGTTCCTCTACTTCTTTTATATTTAGATAACTTAGAGATGATAATTTAGTCAAATTTTTATAACCCTTTTCAGATTTTGCATAAAGAGTAATTTTTCCAATGATATTATTCACTTTTAAATTTATTTGAGTTCCTATAATTGGATGAGTTCCAACTTTTGATAATTTTTCAGAAAATTCTAAGGCTCCACAAAGATTATAGCTATCAGCCAAACCCATTGCCTGAATCTTATTTCTTTTACAATAGTCTGCTAGATCGTCAATTTTTATAGCCCCTTCACAAATTGAATATTGAGTATGAATTTTTATATTATTAAATTTTTTATCAATTTTGAGCATTTACACGTTTTATATTACCATCGGAAATAAACAACTTGTAATCTGCCCTGTTGGCAAGTTCTCTATTATGAGTTGCAAAAATAATTGTTTTGTTAAGTTTTTTAAGTTTCAAAAAAAGAGAAAAAATTTCTTCAGATGTTTTGTAGTCTAAGTTTCCTGTTGGCTCGTCTGCCAAAATTAATTTGGTCTCTGCAACTAGGGCCCTAGCTATAGCTACTCTTTGTTGTTCACCACCAGAAAGTTGATTTGGAAAATGATCACTCCTGTTTAAAATTTTTACATTTTTCAACATTTGTTTTGCTTTTTTTAAAATAATTTTTTCCTTCTCACCTCTTATTATCAATGGCATCATAACATTTTCTAAAGCTGTAAAATCTGATAATAAGTTATTATCTTGGAATATTATTGATATACTTCGACTTCTAATCACATCTTTTTTCAAATTTGAAAATGAAGATGTATCTTGATTATTAATTAATATTTTTCCATTTGTTGGTTCGTCGAGTAAACCTATAATATGAAGTAATGATGATTTTCCAGAACCAGAGGGTCCTACCAAAGCAACGAGATCTCCTTCGTTAATTTTCAAATTTAGATTTTTAAATAAAGTTATTGATTTATTCCTATGTTGAAAATTTTTTTTTATATTTATAGTCTTTAAAATTTCTTTACTCATATCTTAATGCCCTAAATGTTTTCATATTTGAAATTTTCATTGCTGGTAAATACGAGGCAATCGCCGAAATAGATATAGAAATAATAAAAATTATTACTAATGAAATAAAGTTTATTTCACTAGGAAGTTTATCTAAAAAATAGATATCGGATGGAAAAATTTCTAAATTCAATACCTTAGATAAAAAAATTCTTATCTTTTCGATATTTAAAGAAATTACCGTGCCTAATATTATTCCACATAATGTAGAAAAAAATCCAATTGAAAAACCAGTTAAAAAAAAAGATTTTTTGATTGAATTGTTGTTTAAACCAAGAGTCTTTAATATTGCAATTTCTTTTGTTTTATTCTTAATCAGTATCGTTAAACCAGAGATAATATTAAAAGCAGCAACAACCAAAATTAATGATAGTATTAAAAACATCACGTTTCTCTCAACTTTTAAAGCACTAAAGAATGATTTATTAAGATCAGACCAAGTATAAATAAAATAATTTGGATTCATTTTTTGAATTTCTTTCTTATATTTATTTGCTTTTAGCGGATCGTTTAAATAAATCTCTATATTCTGATCTTTTTCCTCCTTATTAAAAATAGATAATGCATTTTCTATATTTAAAAAAACGACATTTTGATCGAATTCTAGAAAGCCTGTACTAAATATACCAGCTACTTTAAACCTTTCTTGTTTTGGTATACTACCTAGCGGGGTTGTAACAAATGCAGATGACATCAAGCTTAAACTATCTCCCTTTGTTAAATTGAGATTAAATGCAAGTTCTGAGCCTATGAATACATAGTTGGAATCGAGTTTGTTTATATTGCCCTCAAGTAAAAAATTCTTAAAAAATTCATTTATATTTTTCTCTTTTTTACTAACTCCCTTTAAAATAACTCCTTTTGCACTATTATTGATTATAATAATTCCTTCTCCTGAATACGTTTTGCTGAGACTAATATTCTTAAATTTTTTTTTAAGACTATTAATGAAATTATCTTCGATTTTAAAGCTATTAGGTTGTATTACAATGTGTGGATTAAGGCCTAAGATTTTGTTTGTTAGATCTGTTTTAAAACCATTCATTACAGACATCACTATTATTAGAATTGCTACACCAAGCATTATTCCAATAAATGAAAAAATAGAAATGATTTTTAAAAAACCCTCTTTTTTTTTGGGTCTTAAGTTTCTTAAAGAAATAAGTTTTTCTGCTTTTGTAAACAATTTACTAAATCTTTAATTTCAATTTTATTTTTTCAAAACTTAACATTTCGCTTTTTGAATTAAGTTCTTTAAATTCAAACTTATCTTTTTCTGATTTTGATCCTATTATTATTTGATAGGGAACTCCGATTAAGTCATGTTTTTTAAATTTATTTGACATATTTTCATCAACATCATCTAACAATACGTCAATATTTTGTTTTTTAAGCTCTTTGTAAATTTTTTCGGCCTTTTCTAAGTTTTCTTTGTTGTTTTTACTTATGCTTGGAATAATAACAATATCAAATGGAGAAATTGATTTTGGCCATTTCATAACATTATTATTATAATTTGCTTCAATAGTTGCGCCTACTAATCTAGAAACACCTATTCCATATGAGCCCATTTTTACAGAAGTTTTTTTTCCATTTTTATCGTCTATTAAACAATTCATTGGTTTGGAGTATTTATCACTAAAATAAAAGATATGTCCGACTTCTATTCCTTTAGTTTTCATTTGATTTTCTTTTTTCACTTTTTTATTAAATTCGGCCTCATTAAATTTTTCGTCAGTAACTGCATAGATTTTGGTAAAATCATCACGCATTTTACCTAGTGACTGATCATCAAAATTATATTTAGTAGAATTTATCTCAAAAATATTTTTATCAGCATATATTTGACTTTCACCTGTTTCAGCTAATATAACGAATTCATGAGAAAGGTCTCCACCTATAGGACCTGTGTCTGCAGCCATTGGTATGGCTTTTAAACCTAACCGTTCAAAAGTTTTTAAGTAAGAATAAAACATTTTATTGTAGGATTTCTTTGCGTCCTCTTCTGATAGGTCAAAAGAATATGCATCTTTCATATAAAATTCTTTACACCTCATCACACCAAACCTCGGTCTGATTTCATCTCTAAACTTCCACTGTATATGATAAAGTAGTTGTGGAAGTGATTTATATGACTTTATACTTGATCTAAATATATCTGTAATTAGTTCCTCATTAGTTGGGCCATAAAGCATCTCTCTTCCTTGGCGATCTTTTATTCTTAACATTTCTTCGCCGTAATCGTCGTATCTGCCGCTTTCTTTCCAAATTTCAGATGATTGAATAGTAGGCATTAACATTTCTTGTGCCCCAATAAAATTTTGCTCCTCTCTAACAATTTTCTCAATTTTTTTCATAACCTTAAATCCAAGGGGTAACCAAGAATAGATTCCAGCAGAGGATTGTTTAATCATACCAGTCATGATCATAAGTTGATGAGATTTAATTTTTGCCTCTGTTGGAAGATCTTTTGTGATTGGAATAAATAATTTTGAAATAAGCATTATTGTAAAAATTCTCTTAAGTTTAACAAATCAATACTAACAAGATAATATATGACAGCGAAGATTATAGTAGTAATTAGTGTTGTGATTAAAAATTTTTTAGCTATTTTAGGATTTTTTGGGGCCCCAGGATCCATACCTCCTATTTTTTCTTTAAAAACCTCTTTATTTGATTGAATTCCTATAGGTAAAACTGAAAAAAAAATTATCCACCAAATCATTACATAAACTATTATAGAACCTGTTATACCCATTAAATTCGCGTAATATTAATATTTGTAAAAGGCTTTTTGCCTGTCTTTTCTCTAACAATTTTTCTGCAATTTTGTTTCAACGTTTCAATTAAATTTTGTTGTTGTTTTTTGTTATCCATTGAAAAAGTTCTACAAATATTCATTATCTCGTCTTCCATATCAAAAATAAAAGTATCATCCTCATTTTTCTCGGGGATCCCTTTGTATGAAATCACTGGTTTTTTTATACTTCCATTATTAGAAACTATTAAAGTAATTTCTAGATAACCATTAATTGATAAATTTTTTCTATCTTTTATTGATTTTGAGTCAGTTTCCACATTAATGTTTCCATCAAGATAAATCTTGCCAGATGGAGCTTTATCAATAATTTCTGGTTTGTTTCCTGGTAGAATTTTAATAATATCACCGTTTTCAATTAATAAAGTTTTTGGAACTTGCATTTCTTTGGCAAATGAAACGTGTTCAGCCATATGTCGATGTTCTCCATGCACTGGTATAACACATCTAGGTTTTACCCATTTATACATATCTTTCAAATCATCTCTATTAGGGTGACCAGACACATGAACAAAAGCGTTTTCCTCACTAATCATTTCTATTTTATTTCTTACTATCAAGTTTTGTAAATGATATAATTTTTTTTCATTTCCTGGTATGATTTTAGAAGAAAAAATTACACAATCATCACTCTCTAAGTGGACATCAGGATGAATTCCATTTATTATTCTGTTCATTGCTCCCATTGGCTCTCCCTGACTCCCAGTGGCTAAATATATAATCTTATTTTTTGCAACTTTTTTTGCATCTCTGGGTTCTAAAGGTTCTATGAGACCCTGAAGGTAACCACATTTTCTTGCAGCTTTATAAATTCTTTGCATTGATCTCCCTACTAAACAAATATTTCTCCCAGTTTTTTTTGCGCAATAAAATATTGACTCCATTCTAGCCACATTAGAGGCAAATGCTGTTACAAGAATACGATTAGTTTTAATTTCCATGATTCTTAAGAGACTATCTCTAACTTCAGACTCCGATCCAGCCCTTCCTGGACTAAAAATATTTGTTGAGTCACATATCATAGCTGAAACTCCGCTATCACCAATTGATTTTAATTTTTGCTCATCAATTTGACTTCCAATCAGAGGATTGGGATCGATTTTCCAATCGCCAGTATGCAAAACTGTTCCGAGTGGAGTTTTTATACTCAAACCACTAGGTTCAAGAATAGAATGAGTTAATGTGACAAAGTCTATTTCAAAACTTCCTAATTTGATTTTACTATTTAAAGCTACCACCTCTAAATGTGATGAAATATTAATTTTTTTTTCTTTAAATTTTTCAATAATAAGAGCTGCTGTAAATGGTGTCGCGTATATTTTACACTTTAACTCAGGCCATATATGAACGACAGCACCAATATGATCTTCATGAGCATGTGTTAAAACTATCCCTAATAAATCATCTTTTTTATCAATTATGAAACCTGCATCTGGCATTATAAGATCAACACCTGGAACTGTATCATCTGCGAAAGAAACACCCATATCTACGATGATCCATTTTTGTTCATCATCTTTTCCATAAGCGTACAAATTCATATTTCCACCTATTTCACCAGATCCACCTAAAGGACAAAAAAGCAATTCTTCTTTAATCATAATAATTTCATGTATACTCTTGAAATTCCATTGATAGTAATATTTTGATCCACAGAAGTTCTCTTTTTAATAAACTTTTTAAATAAATTTGCATATCCTCCGGTAAGTATTATTTTATATTTCATTTTCCAGTTAAATGTAATTTTATTAATTATGTTATTTATTAAACCTTGATATCCCCAGATAAATCCAGCGTTTAATGCCTCTTTTGTATTTTTACCATAAGTCTTTTGATTACCTTTTAAGTTAAAAAAAGGAAGTAGTGCAGTGGATTGACTTAAATTTTTAATGGATAATTTAACACCAGGAGCAATAACACCTCCTTCGTACTCACCGTTCCTAACAATATCAAAAGTTGTGGCAGTTCCAAAGTCAATGATTAAACAATTTTTAAATCTTTTGCCCTCAATAGAATTTACTATTCTGTCTGAACCCAGTTGACTTATATTTTTTATATTTATTTTAATTAGTTTTTTCAAGCTGAGTGACTTTATTTCAAGGACTTTAAGATTTTCATTTTTTAAATCATTTTTAATTTTTTTTAAAGCTCTTGGAACAACACTTGAAAACAAGATTTCTTTTTTCAATTTTTTTTTTTTTAAATTCTTCAAGATTTTTTTGATGAACCCTTTGATTAATAATTTTTCAGTATCAAAAATAATTGACTTTAAAATTTTTGATTTTTTAAGTAAACAAATTCTAGTTGATGTATTTCCAATATCGCCAACAATATAGTACATTTTATTTATATTTCCTTTTTAAATTAGAGAAAGATAATCTATTCTTTTCTGACAGAAACTTTTCATACGCACTTTTAATATCTTTTAGAATTTTTTGATTACTTATACTTTTGTTTAATATATTTTTTAAGCAAGTTGATTTAAAGCTTTTGTTTTGTGGGGCTATGTTAGTATTTAAGCCTATTCCTACGATTAAATAATCGAAATGTTTGAACCTAACAACTTCTTGCAAAATTCCACAAAACTTTTGTTTATTAAACAATAAATCATTAGGCCATTTAATCATTATTTTTTTTGAGATTTTCTTCGAAATTACTTTTTTAATTAAAAATGCGTTTAATATTGCAAATTGTTTGAAATTTATTTTTTTTTGATCAAGTTTAAAAAATATAGAAAAAAAAAGATTTCCTTTTTTTGAAATCCATTTTTTCCCCACCTGTCCTCTACCTTTTTTTTGTTTTTCTGATGTAATCAAAGTTGGTCCTTGTATATTTCTTTTGATAAGTTTTATAGCAACATCATTTGTGCTTTTTACGTGTTTAAACTTTTTAATCTTAATCTTCATCAACTAGCAAATAAATTATTGACTAAATTATTTAAAATCGATGGGTATAAAAAAAATGTAATTAAAATTGTGCAACTTGCAAAAATTGAAATTTGTGCAGTTTTATTTTTGGATGGCTCAAATGTAATTTTGCTATCATCAAAATAAATGGTTTTTATTATTTTAAGATAGTAAAATGCTGACATTACTGTTGTAAGTAAGCCAATAATTGCAAGGGCATACATTTCGTTCTCCAATACAGAAACAAAAACATAAAATTTAGCAAAAAATCCTCCAAGCGGCGGAACACCTGCTAAAGAAAATAAAATTATTAGCAATGATACAGATAGCAGAGGATGTTTTTTCGAAATTCCAGATAAGTCAGAAATATTTTCTTTATATTCTCCATCTTTTTTCAATAAATATAAACAACAGAATGCCCCAATATTCATGATTACATAAATTGATATATAGATTATCGCACTTTGATAACCTGATATTGATCCTGTGGCTACTCCAGCTAATGCATAACCAATGTGGCCTATCGAACTATATGCAAGGAGTCTTTTAAAATTTTTCTGTACCATTGCAGCGACAGCACCTAAAATCATAGATGCAATAGATATAAAAATTATAATTGTTTGCCACTCTAATAAAATATTTGAAAAAGGAATAAACATGAACTTTATTAATAGTGCTAATCCTGCAACTTTTGGGACGACTGCAAAATAACTTGTTATTGATGTTGGTGCACCTTCATACACGTCTGGAGTCCACATATGAAAGGGTACTGCCGAAACTTTGAAAGCTAACCCAACTAATATAAATACCATTGCAAATATAGCACCTGTGTTTTCCTCATTAAGTGTACTCGCTATTAAGTCAAAATTTGTAGAACCGGTAAATCCGTATAATAAAGAGCATCCATATAATAAAAGGCCTGATGATAATGCACTCAAAACAAAGTATTTTATTCCTGACTCTGTTGATCTTAAATTATCTCTATCAATAGATGCAAGAATATATAGTGATAAAGATTGTAGCTCTAGACCTAAATAAAAAAGTATGAGATCATTGGCACTCACCATAAAAAACATTCCTAAAATCGATAACAAAATAATTATTGGGTATTCAAATTTATCTAATTTATTATCTACAATAAAATTTTTAGATGAATTTAAAACAAACAAAGACGATAAAAGAATTAAAATTTTAAAATAGTTTGAAAAAGCATCTCTTGTAAAGCTATCTAAAAATATTTTTTCAACATTGTTTGGACTTGTTAAAATAATTGCAATTGTAACAATAATTATTAAAGACGTAATGTTAAATATTAAATTGAAACTATTTTTTATGAAAACACCAAGTAAAAGGATTGAAAAAATTGATAAAGATAAAAAAATCTCAGGAAACATTATATTTAAATTGTTAATCATATTTAATTTGAAATTAGAGCTATTTGATAATTGTTAATTAAACTGTTTACCGATACACTAAAAGTTTCCATTAATGGTAATGGGTAAAAACCAAAAAAAATAATAAAAAACGCTAAAGTTACAAGCATGGCTAATTCAGATTTATTTATGTCACTTAAATTTTTAATTTCTGAATTATTGGTAGCACCGAAAATAACTCTTTTTGTGAGCCAAAGCATATATGCTGCACCAAGGACTACCCCGAGTGTCGCCAACATTGCTGCTAGATAGCTTTTTTGAAAAGTTCCGGTCAAAACAAGAAATTCACCTAAAAATCCTGAAGTTCCTGGTAATCCAAGTGCTGCTAAAGCAAATACTAAAAACAAGAAAGAGTATTTTGGTATATAATTTACTAGACCTCCATAAGTGCTAATCATTCTAGAGTGCAACCTATCATAGACCACGCCTACACATAAGAATAGCGCTGCAGATATTAATCCATGGCTAATCATTTGGTATATACTTCCTTCTATACCTTGTTTTGTTAAAGTAAAAATTCCTAAAGTAACATAACCCATATGAGCGACGGAAGAGTAAGCAATTAATTTCTTCATGTCATCTTGCATCAGCGCGACTAAAGAAGTGTAAATTATTGCAATTATACTTAGAGTGTAAATTAGTGGTGTAAAGTATTCTGAGGCAACAGGAAACATTGGTATTGAGAATCTTAAAAAACCATACCCAGCCATTTTTAATAAAATTGCTGCAAGAATAACAGATCCGGCTGTAGGAGCCTCAACATGCGCGTCTGGAAGCCATGTGTGTACTGGCCACATTGGCATTTTAACAGCAAACGAGCTCAAAAAAGCTAGCCACAGTATATTTTGATATTCTTTCGGTATTTTTATTTCATAAATCTGGGTTATATCTGTCGTACCTGTTAACCAATAAATAACTATTATTGCCACAAGCATTAAAACTGAACCAAGAAGAGTAAATAAAAAGAATTTAAAAGCAGAATAAACTCTCCTTGGTCCACCCCAAACTCCTATTATTAAAAACATTGGAATTAATCCTGCTTCGAAAAACAAATAAAAAATTACTAGATCTAATGAGCAGAATACACCAATCATAAATGTTTCTAAAATTAAGATAGCAATTAAAAATTCTTTAACTCTTACTTTAACGCTATTAACGCAAGAAAGAATACAAATTGGAGTAATGAAGGTCGTTAATACAATGAAAAGAATTGATATGCCATCTATTCCAAGTTTAAATTTAATAAAATTATTTATCCAAGACTTTTCTTCAACAAACTGAAATTCTGGAGTATTTATATCCAAAGAATACCACAAAAATAATGAGAGTAAAAAGGTAGCGATACTACTGAATAAAGAAATATAAACTGAGCTACTATTAGCTGTTTTTTCTTTGGTTAAAAAAATAAATAGAGAGCTTATTAAAGGTAAAAAAATTAAAGTCGATAGTATTGGAAAGTTCATTTTATTTTAAGATTAAATAAGTCAACAGTATCGATAAGCCTAAAAGCATTACAAATGCGTAATCATAAATAAAACCTGATTGCAGTCGTCCTGTTTTATTAGAAATAGTTTTTACTAACTTTGAAATACCATCAGGACCAAATCTATCAATTATACCTACATCTCCTTTTTTCCAAAATAAAGATCCTACTTTTTTAGCTGGATTTACAAAAATTTTTTCATACAATTCATCAATGTACCACTTGTTTAGTAAAAAATTATATAAAGGCAAATTGGTATTTTTAAAATCTTCTAGAATTTTTGGACTTAAAATATATAAATAAAATGAGATAGGTATTGAAATTAATACTAAGATTGGAGTAATAAGTAAAAACCACACTGGTATAGCTCCATGTTTTATTTCGTTTAAAAAGAAGATTGATCCATTCCAAAATTCGTTACTGTGATGTCCTATAAATGAACTTTTAAAAAGATATCCAGAAAATATTGCTCCGATACTTAAAAATGCAAGAGGAATTAACATTACAACTGGTGACTCGTGTGTCTCTTTTAAAGGAATCTTTTTATTATTATAAGATCCGTGAAAAGTTTTAAAAAATAATCTCCAAGAATAAATTGATGTTAAGAATGCAGTAATAATTCCAATTGTAGCTGCATAATTTCCTAATGAGGAATTTTTTAGATATGCAAATTCAATTATTGCGTCTTTTGAATAAAATCCAGATAAAAATGGAAAACCAGTCAATGCTAGGGTACCTAAAAGCATAAATATATATGTGTAAGGTAATTTTTTTCTTACCCCGCCCATATTTCTAATATCTTGCTCATCATTAAATGCATGTATTACTGAACCAGCGCCTAAAAATAATAATGCTTTAAAGAAAGCATGTGTAAATAAATGAAACATCGCAACATGATAAGCACCTATCCCTGCAGCAAAAAACATATATCCAAGTTGACTACAAGTTGAATAGGCTACTATTTTTTTTATATCATTTTGTACAAGTGCAACTGATGCTGCAAATATTGCAGTTATCATTCCGACTATAGTAACTAAACTCAAAGCAACTTGAGAATATTCAAATATGGGTGAACATCTTACAACAAGAAAAACGCCTGCAGTAACCATTGTGGCAGCATGAATTAAAGCTGAAACTGGTGTAGGGCCCTCCATTGCGTCAGGAAGCCAAGTATGTAATAAAAATTGTGCAGATTTTCCCATTGCTCCGATAAATAGGAAAACACATATTAGAGTTATTAAATTTGACTCCACTCCAAAAAAAGATATCTTTTTTTCAGCTAATTGACTTGTTGTTTGAAACACCTCTTCAAAATTAATAGTGCCATAGAAAAAAAAGATTAAGAATATAGCTATTGCTAAACCAAAATCTCCAATTCTATTTACTATAAAGGCTTTTATAGCAGCATTATTAGCAGTTTCTTTTTTAAACCAAAATCCTATCAATAAATAAGAACATAAACCCACACCTTCCCATCCAAAGAAAAGTTGAAGGAAATTATCTGAAACTACTAAAGCCAACATTGAAAAAGTAAACAATGATAGGTAAGACATAAACCTAGGTTTGTGAGGGTCATGACTCATATAACCAATAGAATAAATATGTACTAAAGAAGAGACAAAAGTTACAACAACTAACATAACTGAACTTAATGGATCAATATTAATTGACCAATTTGCTGTGAATCCACCTGAACTTATCCATTCAAAAATTTTATAGTTTCCGTAAATATCATTTTGAATTCCATTCCAAAAAACTAGTATTGATAGTATTGCTGAAATACCCACACATAAACTTGTGGAAATTTCAGCAAAATATTTTGTAATTGATTTACCTAAATATCCTACAATAGAGCCTATTAAAGGTAAGAATAATATGGCGTATTCCATTTAACCTTTCATTCCGTGTATATCTTCAACCCTAATTGAACCTCTGTTCCTGTAGTAAACTACAATAATAGCAAGACCAATCGCTGCTTCGGCTGCTGCTACTGTTAAAATTAACATTGTAAAAATTTGACCGATAATATCGCCAGAAAAAATTGAGAAAGATATCAAATTAATATTTACAGCTAATAAAATTAGCTCAATTGACATTAATATAACTATTACATTTTTTCTATTTAAAAAAATCCCAATTACGCCTAGAAAAAAAATTATTGCTCCTAGTGATAAATAATGACCTAAACCGATCTCAATCATCAATCTTTACTCCTTTGAAAGACTCAACTTCTTTAAGTTCTATAGAAGTTAATGGACCTCTAGAAATTTGATTTATATAACTTTGTTTTTTAACACCTATTCTCTCTCTAAATGTAAGAAGTATTGCACCTATCATTGCCAAGAGAAGAACTACTCCAGCTAATTGGAAATATAAAATATAGTCAGTGTACATAACTAAACCTAATTGATGGGTGTTTGAAATATCGGATAAAACTAGTGTGCTACTAGACATAACGTCTTTTTTGTATTTCCAACCCCCTACTACAACTAATAACTCTAATAAAATTAAAACACTTACAATCAGACCTGTTGGGATATGAGTTGATTTTTTACCTATAAACCATGATTGTTTTTGCTCAGCTACATTTAGCATCATTACAACGAATAGGAATAATACGGCAACAGCTCCTACATAAACTATTAATAATATCATTCCTAAGAACTCAGCTCCAACCATAATAAAAAGACAACCAACTGATATAAAATCCAAAATTAAAAAGAAAACTGAATTAATAGTACTTCTTGAGGTAATTACCATTAAAGATGAAAAAATAGCAATTACTGAAAAAAAATAAAAAAAAATTGAATGGACTATCATTTATCTATAAGGTTTATCCAACTTTATATTTTTTGCTAAAACTGA
>MDTE01058394.1_pt1 | contig 20362 bp, 19 predicted proteins | sample 811231 | NCBI WGS metagenome assembly MDTE01 (sample SAMN05326651, study PRJNA326480) | marine metagenome | isolation source: seawater | place: Indian Ocean: Red Sea | collected 2010
TGATATCCCAGCGTGCCTTCATGCGTTTCTGTCCGTATCTCCGCTCTGCATCAGCGAGCTAGACTCTCGTTGCGGCGTCTCTCGAGACCGCCTTTCACGGCGGAAAATACGGTTCAACCTCCCTTGCGTCTATCCTGCGTGACTCCGGCGTCTACCCGAAGGCGCCGCCTGTTTTGTTCCTCAATTGTACTGTTACAAACTCTGTACTGTTACAAATTCGCGAGCGCCAACTTGATTCGCCCCTACTCTTGGACGCCGTTTAGGACGCTGGGCAATTCTATTCTTCCGGCACGTCAACGCAAGCGCATGTTTCCTGCCAATAAACTTTTTTCCTCCCAAGCAAAATCCATCGCGCGCCTTAGATCGACTTCCAAATGTGCTAACGGTTGTCCAGCTGACGAAGCTGGCCTTTGATGTGCTCGCGACGCTCTTCTCCCACAAGCTCGTCTCCACTGCGGAATATCTCCGCCACCTTCTTCGACACTTCGGAACGCAGCTTACGATCATCGGTATTGCTCTTGGGCACCCGTAGCAGAGTGTCGCCCGCATAGGTAGGTATCGGCAGCCCGAGGTCCGACAGCTGCATGGGTTCTTCCCCTTCCTGCAGCTTGGTGATCGCGTTGCGCAGGCGTTGCCGATACATCGAAACGCCCTGATCGGTGTGGCCGAGATTTTCCCTATCGTGCACCGTGATCGCCCCTTGGCCGACCCACGCCTCGTAGTCCCCGGGGCTTATCTGCGCCTCCTCGTAGGTGCGTTCGTCGGTCTGACCATAAAAATCGATGGTGTTCCAGCCGACTTTATCCTTCTGACCCTGACCCAGCGGATCCGTTTCCTCGTTGAAGTGACGGTAAGCGACATAAAGAGAGTTCTCGTCATCCACCGGCACGATCCAACGGGTCAGTCCCGCACGTGCGAAGTAAAGTTCTTCCTGATCGCCCTGGGTGAACATTCCTCCATTCTGGGAGAAATTCGGGATCAGATGATCGTGGACGCGAATCCAGATTTTGTCGTCGACGCGGCGCGCGCTCGTGTAGAACACGCCATTCGGGCGTTCGAAATAGTTGAACACCGGCATGAGCTGGAATTCATTCTGAAACTGAACACCACTCACACGGGAATGTAGAAATACAACGTGGTATGGATCGGTAGAGTTCTCCGCAATTTGCTGCCAGTTGCACGGTTGAGGAATCATCGCCGGCACCATCTCGTCGCCAGGGAGTTCCATGGTGTCGAACATTGGGAACGGCGGAATCTTCTCCATCGGCCCCATGTAGGTAAAGATGAGCCCATCCACCTCAACGACCGGATAGGCCCCATGTGAAACCCGCTCCTTGATCATGCTGGTTTCGGGCTCGCCAGGCGTCGAGAGAATCGTGCCGTCAATGTCGTAATGCCAGCCGTGATAACAGCAACGGATACCCTTTTCTTCAATGATGCCGTACTCGAGGGACGTGTTGCGATGGCTGCAATTGGCGTGAACGAGTCCTAAGCGACCAGCGCCATCTCGAAAGATCACCAGATCCTCGCCGAGACGCCGAAGTCGCACGGGAAGATCTTTGAGCATCGAGCTCAGAAAGATCGGCTGCCAGAATCGACGCAGGTACTCGCCACACGGCGATCCCGGACCGACCCGATGCAGCAGGTCCTCGGGTGCGAGCGAAATCATCCCCGTTTTGTCATATCCCTGAAACTGGCCTGATGGTTCCTGGACCTCAACGCTCATGGATTGCTCCTCCATCGCATTCAAAGGCACGCCGCCAACGTGCGCAATTCTCTCGCGACACTTATAGTCCCCTCACCCACCGGAGACCAACCGTCTTCAGAGCATTGAACACATGGCCGACCCTATCAAAATCGTCTGTAGCCTCAAGCGCGGCTGTATGGAGCTGGCGGAAGCCTGTGCCGATCTCGAGAATGTGACCGTCACCGCCGTCGAATCGGAGCCGGAATCAATTGGCGCCGAGATCGAAGACGCGGATGCCCTCGTGATCAACAATGCATTCTATACGGCGGAACTGGCGGCCATCGTCCACGACAAGGCCGCAAGACTGCGTTGGATCCAGTTTTACTCAACTGGCTACAACAACGCCGAAGCCCATGGAATCCCGAAGGACGTCGTTCTGACAAATGCCGGATCGGTCTACGCGCCGCCGGTAGCCGAACACGCATTGGCCCTGGTCCTCGCTTTGGTGCGCCGTCTCCCGCACATGGAACGGGAGCGCTTGCGCAAACACTTCAATCAGCTGGAAACGGCCTCGCACCTGTCGACATTGAGAGGGGCAACCCTACTCGCAGTGGGTTTCGGAGGGATAGGAAAGTCGGCTGCCAAGCGTGCTCTCGCCTTCGACATGCGTGTCATCGGCGTTGCCAGCAGGGAGCGTGAGGACGCCCTGGCAGAACGGGTCGTCGGGCTGGATCGATTGGGCGAGGTTTTACCCGGGGCGGATGTAATCATTCTATCGCTGCCACTACTCGACGAAACGGCTGGTGTGTTCGGCGCAGCTGAGTTTGCCGCCATGAAGAGTTCGGCAGTGTTCGTCAATGTCGGTCGTGGCGCACTGGTGGATGAAGGGGCACTAATTCGAGCGCTCGAGGAACGGCGCATCGCGGGTGCTGGACTCGACGTCTACACAACCGAACCGTTGCCGGAGGACAGTCCTCTGTGGGAGCTGGACAATGTCATTATTTCACCACACGTGGGCGGCTTTGGAGATCCGTCGACCCTGGGCGATCTGACAGCGATTGGTCGGGACAACGTTGTTCGTTTCGTCGCCGGCGCCCCACTGATCAATGTCCTCGACATTTCGTAGTAGTCTTCATCCGCTACGCCAGACAGGAGATAACACATGAGTGGGTTCAGGACGGACGTGCGCGAATGGCGGTCGCCGACCATGAAGGAAATTCGAGGCTTGATCAGCGACCTCGGGCGGCGGCGGCTAAATGTTCCGCAGTTCCAGAAAGAAGTGCTACGCGTGTATCGGGAGGGCAACCTCTGGAAACAGCTTGGCCCCTGGATCGATGAGTGCCTGAAAGAAAAGCGCGACGCGATCTTGTGGCGCGAGATCATGGCGACACGAAATTTCACGCTTCAACTTCTTTATATGGCGCCCAATACGGCACACCCGCCCCACTATCACTTCAACCACGTCTCCACCCAACTCGTCATGGCGGGACGGATGCGGGCGCGGGAGTACGAGCGCCTGGCCCGCATCACCGAGGACTCGGTCACCCTGATGCCGGTTTACGACGGCGTACATGAAGTTGGCGATACGATGCAGACCGCCGAGTTTCATCGCAATGTGCACTGGTTCGCAGCGCTAACCGAGCCCACCGTGTTCCTGAATTTCAACGTCCACGGTTTGGAGCGGGAAACTTTTGAACCCGACGTCGGCCAACACAAGGGGCGGAACACCATCGACCCGACAGTCGGAGGCAATGAACGCCACATCATCGGACACAAGATCGATGTGGACAAAGCGGAAGACAAGTTCGCGCATCGCGCCATTGACGATTTCCCATTGATCATTCCCGTTAAAAAGAACGCCCGACCCCAGCGGGTCTCACCTCGGTCACGCAAACGAGCAGCCTGAGCAGAACGCAGATGGCAGTGGGTGATGCGCCGTGATGGGTGGAGGCTCCCAGCATCTTGACCAACGAAAGAGATCTGCTTCGCGCAGTGGTGGTGGGAATGCGCACCTTGCCCAACCTGCACTAACTGCAGAATTCTCGGTACTGCCAATCATTGGATCGGCACATGCCCCGTAGCGAGCCCCTTTATGGCTGGGTTGTGGTCTTCGCAGCCGCTGTACTCAGTGGCTTAGGTCTGGGCGGCTTGGCGTCCCTGGCTGTGTTCCTCAAGCCGTTGGCTGCGGAATTCGGCTGGAGCCGCGGCAACGTGTCGATGGCTTATATGATCGGCTCCATCTCAACGGCCGTCGTGGGCGTGTACTTCGGCCGCATCGCAGACCTCCACGGCGTGCGCGCTCTCGCCTGGATTGGCGCTGGAGTGTTCGGATACTGCTTTGTCGCGCTGTCATTTCAAACCTCGCTGTGGCATCTCTACGCTGTTTTCGCCCTGTTTGGCGGTCTGGGCGTCTCGACAACCCTGGTTCCCCTCACGTCTGCCGTCTCGCATTGGTTCACGGCCAATCGCGGGCTTGCGGTGGGTATCGCCACGGCTGGCGCGGCCGTCGGGCAGGCAACAGTCCCATTCATCGCAGGCCTTCTTATTGTCGCTTTCGGCTGGCGGACGGCGTTTCTCTATCTGGGAATGTGGTTCCTGGCGATCGGTGCTGCGGCCGCCGCGCTTGTACGGGACCGCGAAGCATCGGATGAATTCAGCGGCGATGACGAGCGCGTCGTTCTCCGAAGCAGTTTCGTGGGTCGGCTGCCGCCGCGGCACGCCATCACCTGGGTCAGCACGGCGGCCATATTTTGCTGCATCTGCATGGTCATCCCTCTGGTACACGTCGCTGCGTTGGCCAATGACAGAGGGATCGATCCGGAGCAGGCCGCGGGCATTATGATGACCATGGTCCTCAGCGGCGCAGCGGGCCGTTTCATTGCCGGGAAAATTTCCGACCTGACCGGGGCACTGCCCACTTACATGTTCGTGTCGCTGTTGCAGACAGCCGCCGTGCTCTGGTTCACACAGGTCTCGACAAATGCAGGATTCTACCTTGTCGGGGTGATTTTCGGGCTTAGCTTCGGCGGCGTCATGACATCGTTCCTGCTGACCATCCGCTCCTTGTTGCCGGCAGAAATGGCGGGGCGTGGAATGGCCATCGTCATTCTGTTCGGCTGGATTGGCATGGGGACCGGCGCGTATGCCGGCGGACTACTATTCGATGTGACGGGCGACTACTTCTCTTCTTACGCCCTGGCGGCGCTATCGGGTGTCGTCAATCTGACCATCCTTTGCGCCTTGTTCTTGCGGCTTCAAAACGCTGGCGGAGGGCGCGCATACGCGGCTTAATCGATCACGGGGACCGCGTGAGGTTTCCGCGCGAAGACCCGATATACCATGGGCAGAAAGACCTCGATCGAGGCGGTGTCGTAATCCGCCTGCAGGGCGTTCTGGTCGAATTTGTCGACGAACGTCGCCGTGTATTCGAAGTGAGGATGCCCGCGATACACTTCCCGAGCATCCTTGTCACCGGTGAAACTCGGGTCGTTATCTGAATGACTGTTCATGAAGATCTGATGGTGCCGCAACATCCAATAGTTCTTCTCCGACACCAACGGTCCCATCAATGCAGCCGAAAACTGCCCATGCGCTTCCGGGCAAACGATCAAACCCATGTCGTGGAACAATGCGGTCACGATATCTTCTTCATCCCACCCAGCACGCATCACCATCGTCGCCGATTGCAGGCAGTGCGTGTAGGTGTTGACCTGATAGCCAAAGCTGGGATCGTCCTTCAGAGTCCCGAGCATGCGTAAGGCAGCATTCGCACGTTCCTCAGTGCTGTACTCCACGCTTTGCGCATTGAGAAACGTCCATTCCTCCGCCGAGAAATCAGCGAGTTCTGCCTCTTCTACGTACTGCCAGCCGGGTTTCGCCAGTGGCGAACGCCGACCGTTGGAATACTTTGCCGATGCGGGCACCTCGATCGTAATCGTGTGGCTGTGCTGCTCCGCTGCGCTCATAGACTTCTCCATAAATCCACATACCCCTCTCGGACGCACCATAAACGTGTTCGAACGGGGCCGGCTATAATGACTTTGCTTACCTGCCTTGCAAACCGCCTATGGGAATTGAAAGGATCGCCGCCATGACTGACACCGCGTCCGCCATCGTTGGAGAAAACGCCGTTGCCGCAGTCCGTCAGCCCATCGAGAAAGCCTGGGGCCTACCTGCGGCCGCCTACACGAGTGAGGAATTCTTTCGACTCGAACAGCGCAAGTACTTGCGAAAGATGTGGATGGCCGCGACGTTTGAAGCGGAAATTCCGGAGCCAGGCGACGCTTTGCCTCTCATCGTGGCCGGCCTGCCCATCATTTTGGTGCGGAACAGCAACGGTGAGATCAAAGCCTTTCACAACGTTTGCCGACATCGAGGCATGATGGTCCTCGGCGAGCCGTGTCAGGGATTGAAGCAGTTTACCTGTCCTTACCACGCTTGGGGCTACGGTCTCGATGGCGAGCTCATCAGAGCACCCTTCTTCGACGGCACCCCGACCGGCATCGAGAAAGGGGACCTGGATACGGACGCGTACGGCCTCGTGCCGGTGCGATGTACAGTCTGGCACCACTGGGTCTTCGTCGACTTCGGCGGCGATGCCCCGCCCATCGAAGAGCATCTTGCACCTCTTCTTGAGTTCATGAACGATGCCGACATTGGTGCCATGCGGTACGCCGGCAAAGTGGAGTGGGAATTCCAGGCCAACTGGAAGATGGTGGGCGACAACTGGGAGAACTACCACCACGTCTACGTCCACGGCGGTGTGTTCGCCAAAATGTCCGACGATATCGATATGGAAACTAGCGAGCTCTGGTCGAAACCTCAGCACAAGGGTTCAGTGCTGACTTTGCGCCGGCGCATCGAGATCGCGCCATCGTACACCTACAAGGAAACCGGCCTTCCGCTTATTCCTTTCCCCGAAGGCAAGGAGCGCGTCACCGCGCCAAACTTCATTTTTCCCAACGTCGAAATCGACCTCGTGCGTGACAACATCTCGTCGATCATCTACGAGCCCGTTGCACCAGATCGTACGACCGCCAAGATGGGTTTCTTCTTTCTGGGCGGTGCTGCAACCTCTCAAGAGCATGCCGAAGGCCGCAAAACGGCCATGGACCGATGGCTCGGTCCGGAACGCTCGAAAGACGCAAACGACGGCGTGCGCAACCAAGACTTTCGCATTTGGGAGGCGATTCAAATCGCCAAGGGCTCACCGGCGGCGGACGCGAACATCTTCTCTCCGCTCTGGGAGGGCAATCCGCACTACTTCCACAATCACATCCTCGATTACCTCGAAGCTTAATCGGGCAAAAAATACCCTCCCCCTGGAAGGAGGAGGATTTCTGTTAACCCAAGGCCAACGTTTCGTACCGTCAGTTCGACTTGCCAGCCGTGCGGGTCCAGCGGTCGGTCCAATCGGGAATGTCAGCCTTGTTGTAATCAATCTGCTGATTTTCCTCCAAGGGCACGAACATCTCCTGCGAGACCTCATCCGCAAGGAACGCCTTCAACGCTTCCTGGTTCGACGGGATGACACCCATCGCCGGCGCCCACGTGGATTGGAAGTCATAATTGATGAACTGGTTCACGTAGAAGGTGGCGAGCTCGGGAACCTTTGTCCCCTTCACGATGCCGATCCAACCATTCTTCATCACGCCCTTCTTACCGTTCGCCATCATCGGCATGACGGCGTCTACCGGCGCACCAGACTTGCGAGTACGCGCGCAATGCCCGGAATAGATCAAGGCTGCCGCGACGTCGCCCGTCTGCAACATGTTGATGGCTTCGCCGGCACGCTTCCAATATTTGAGCGCGTTGATCTCGCGAAGCAGATTGAGGCCAGGCTGTATGTTCTTCACATCGCCGCCCGCGGCATAGACGATGCCCGCGAAGTTAGCGATACCGCCGCCCGAAGTGATGTCCGGGATCACGACCAAGCCTTCCAACTTTGAGTGTCCAAGGTCCTTGTAGGTCTTGGGCGCCGGGAGTCCCATCTCCTTGAACTTGTCGCGGTTGAAGCAAATGCCTTCCTGGACGATCCAGGTCGCAACCTTCCATTCGTCGTAAAAGCCGTCTTTCAGATATTTGGTGTTGGGAACTTGGGACAGATCGATCTTCTGCAGCAGGTTCTCCTTGGTGAAGGTCGGCATGATGGCGTCGAGGATCTCCATGACGTCGATCGGTACATCACGCCCGCGAGCAGCCGCCAACTTTGCGATGTTGTCCTGAGTGCTGGCATGGACGAATTGAACCGTACCGCCCTCGGCCTCGATTTTGGGCACAATAATGTCTTTCTGGAATCCGCCCCACTTGCCGCCCCAGGTCCCGACCTTGAGTGTCTGGCCCTTGAACCGGTCTCCGGCCACAGCCACGTCGGCGGTTCCCATTACTGCCAACATGCTGACGGCACCAATCGCCCACAGCGTCGTGCGAATGTACGAATTTGTCATTCGATGTTCTCCCACTGCATCGCAGGAAGCATTGGAATTTTTTGCCCGGGGGCGAGGCCCTCGAGTTGCCGGAACCACACAACCTGATTCCGCAGCTGGCGCCGCCTCCCGCGCTGGCGCCCACAGGCAGTATCACTGATCGGTACGGTCATGACCAGTATTGCCCGACACTAGAATGAAAACGGGCGGGAGTGTGACTCCCGCCCGTCCATCAATTTACTTCCGAGATAAACCTAGTTGGGCCAGGTCTCTTCCAGCTTCTTGAGGCTCTTGATAATGAACTCCTCACGATCTTCGCCCTGGTACTTGTCACCCTCCATGTAGATGGCGGCGACCCGGTGACAGACCTCACGGACAGTCTTGCGATCATCATCGTTGCTCTTGGGGATCGTCAACACAGAGTCCCCTCCGTAGAGCGGTACAGGCAATCCGAGATCTGTCGGTTGAGGCATGCGTTCCCCATTTTGAAGCGCCCGGATCTGTTCGCGATGATGACGCCGGGCCATCGCCACGCCTTTGTCCGTCTCACCGAGATTCTCGGCTTTATGGACATTCACCGTGCCCTGTCCGACCCAGGCCTCGTAATCGCCAGGCTTGCGCTGACGTTCCTCATATTCGAGCTCGTCCGTCTGTCCGTAAAAATCGACAGAGTTGTATCCACACTTGGATTTGTCACCGAACCCAAAGGGATCATACCCGTCGATGAAGTGACGCCACGCAATCGTGATATTGTTCTCGTCGTCGACCGGCACGACCCAGCGCGTCAGGCCGGCCTTCAGGAAGTAAGCATTCTTCTTGGCGTCAGGAAACATGCTGCCGTTTTGTGAGAAGTTGGGCGGCAAGTGGTCGTGGAACCTCATCCAGACCTTGTCTTCGATGCGCCGTGCGTTCGTGTAGAAATAACCGTAGGGGCGTTCAAAGATTTCGAATTCGGGATGTACGGCAAATTCATCCGTGAATTGGGCACCCGACACCCGCGTGTGAAGATGAACCGTATGATGCGGGTCGAAGGAATTCTCGAAAGTCTGCAACCAGTTGCAGGGATTCGGGATGAGGAACGGCACCATCTCGTCCTCGGGACCAAGGTCCATATGGTCGAGGAACGGGAATGTCGGCATCTCTTCCGGAGGACCGAAATACGCGAAGATGAGGCCGCGATACTCGATGGTCGGATAGGCGCCGTGCGCGACGTTGTCCTTGATCTTGCTGGTCTCCGGTTCACCGGGCGTGTCAATGATTGTGCCATCCACGTCATAAAGCCAACCGTGATAACAGCAGCGCACTCCCTTCTCTTCGATGATGCCGAATTCCAGCGAGGTGTTGCGATGGCTACAGTGAAGGTGAAGACAACCGTATTGTCCGGACTTGTCACGGAACAGGACAAGATCCTCTCCAAATCGCCTGATGCGGAGGGGAAATTCAGTCAGTTGTTCGGTCATGGCAATGGGGTGCCAGTAACGCCGGAGATATTCTCCACATGGTGTCCCGGGGCCGATCTGGGTCAGCTCCTCATCGGGCGGCTGCTGCATGCGGGTGTTGAGGTTGTAACCTTTGAAGTTGCCGCTCGGCGCCTCGACGTTGATGCTCATTTGTCGTCCTCTCGCGTTCCTAATCCACAGTTCACAATCCCGCGGGGCCGCATTCATTGCGAACCCGTGAGACTGCGCTGATTACGCCACCTCAATCCGTGAAAACATTGAACTTTCGCCCCAGGCGCACGTCGTGTCAATATTCCTGGGAGGAAATAAAGTTTAATGAGAGACAACACGATGAATTCGTTGCCCAAAGCCTGTAATTCGGCGGGAACTGGAGAATTTCTTGCCTGAGAGACGACGATTCACGCTGGTCACGGGGGCCACCCGAGGTATCGGACGGGCGTGTGTCAAACGCTTGGCCTCTCAAGGACACACCATTGTGGGAATTGCGCGCGGCGCCCCCACGGAAAGTTTGCCGGGAGAGTCATGGACGGTCGACATGACTGACCGTGCCGCAACCTCCGAGGCCCTGGCAGAGATCACGGAAAGATTCCCGATCAACGGCATCGTCAACAACGTGGGACTGACCGGTCATCAGGCGGTCGAGGACTATAATCTGGCCGACTTCGACGACGAAATTCAGGTTAACCTCACCTGTGCAGTGCAGACCGTGCAGACCTGTGTCCCCCAGATGAAACGGGAAGGATTCGGACGCATCGTCAATATTTCGAGCGAACTCGTTCTCGGTCACTTCAACCGAACTGGTTACACGGCAGCGAAGGCCGGACTGCACGCGCTGGCCCGCACCTGGTCATATGAGCTCGGAGGTCATGGCATCACAGTGAACAACGTCGCCCCCGGGCCGGTGGAAACAGAGATGTTCACGCAGAGAAATCCTGTCGGTAGTGAGCAACGGAATGCCAAGCTCGCCAAGATTGCGATGGGGCGCATCGGCGAGCCCGACGACATCGCTGGTGCCGTGGCCTTCTTCATGGCCGATGAAACCAGCTGGATTACCGGCCAGACCCTCTTTGTCGACGGCGGCTCAGGCCTTGGAGGTACGGGACTGCTCTGAAGTACTGCTGGGTGCGATGGCCGATGCTGCGTGTCACGCTTGATGAACGAACTTGTAGCCTGATGCAGGACCATGCGGGATGCTCCGACTGGGGATGAGGGCATCGACGATCCAGGCGAAACCCCTTGCCCCAATGATGACCAACACGATGAACCCCCACCACAAGAATCGCAGGCGCCAGTAATCGGAATCTTCGTTGGGCACCATATCACTGACCACCAATGTCAGATAAATCGGAACGCCGAACAACACCAACAGCGCCGCTGTCACGACAAAGCGCAGCGCCGCCTCGGTCCAGGAACGACGATAGGGCGGTCGTTTGAAGGCATCGGGTAGCGGAGCGTGCATCGTCGAGCCAACATGTGATATTCGAGCCCACATCCCCTCGGCTGTGGGACGAGCCAACCAAGTCTAGCTTAGGCCACCGAAGGCAATACTGGAATGAACGAACGCGTGACTCTCGTGACCGGCGCCAGCAAGGGCATCGGACGTGCGTGCGCTGAACATCTCGCGCGCGACGGACATCATGTGGTAGGCGTGGCGCGATCGGACCCCGATGGCGAGTTTCCAGGCGATCTCCTGACGGCCGACCTAGGAGACCATGATGCCGCGGCAGCTTTTCTGGCCGATGTGTCGACCCGCTATGAGTTCAACGGCCTGGTCAATAACGTGGGAACCGTCAGACCCATCCCCCTCGACGAAATCACCGATCAGGACTACGCCGATTTTGTACAACTCAACATGACCGCGCCATTCCAGTGCGCCCAGGCGCTGTTGCCGACGATGAAAGCACAAGGATTTGGGCGCATCGTCAACATCTCATCCGAATTGGTGCAGGGCATACTCAAGGACCGGTCAGTGTACACGGCCGCGAAAGCCGGCGTGATCGGGTTCACGCGGGCATGGACGTTGGAACTCGGAACTTACGGAATAACCGTGAACGCCGTGGCGCCCGGTCCGATCGAAACCCCGATGTTCACCAGGAATCATCCTCCGGGTAGCGAGAAACGTGAGGCACGTGTCTCTAGTCTGGCGGTCGGACGTTTCGGTAAACCCGAGGATGTCGCCCACGCCGTCTCATTCTTCATGGAACCTGAATCCGAATTCATCACCGGACAGACGCTGTTCGTGTGCGGGGGATCAAGCCTGAATTCGGGCGCACTGATGTGAGTACGCTTCACTCTCCACAAACTATTCCTTGATAGAATGTGACTTGTGTCACAAGCCAAATGCCATGTTCTTGAGGCATAATTGAAGTAGGTGATTAAATCACTCCAGTTATCTTGGTCACTCCAGGAGTTTGCGACGCATCTCGGGCGGATAGCTCTTGAGGACGTCAGCGACTCCAGGGTCAATAGGGGGCGGACTGGCCAAGGGGCAATCTATTCTCTGGGCGAGGCCTACTGACCGTCTGCCTCGGGATTCTCCTGCTTCAGTTTTGCCAAGCGCGGCACCGTAAAGTAGCGGTTCGGCCAGGGTTGCCCGTCGTAATCCAGTTCGAGACTTGCGTGCAATGTCCAGTAGGGATCACGCAAATGACCGCGTGCCAATGCGACGAGATCAGCATCCCCATTCTCCAAGACCGCGTTCACCTCTTCAGGTGTATTGATGTTGCCGACGGCCATCGTTGGAATGCCCACCTCGTGGCGAATTCGATGGGCATACTCTGCGAAGCCTTTGGGGCGCGGTCGCGGCTGGCCGCCCCAAGGCACAATTCCTCCGCCCGACGGGCATATATAGTCAACTCCACCATGTGCCTTGAGCGCGCGCGAGATTTCCACGCCATCTTCGATCTCGTTGCCGCCGTCCGTCAGGTCGCTAGCCGAAATCTTGATACCGAACGGCATGTCATCGGGCATGACACTACGAATGGCATCGACGACCTCGAGCAGGAAGCGCATACGATTGTCGAGACTGCCCCCGTATTCATCTTCCCGTTGATTGGAGATCGGCGAGATAAAACTCGACGGCAGATAACCATGAGCACCGTGCAGTTCCAGCATGTCAAAACCGGCTTCAATGGCTCGTTCCGCCGCTCGCCGGTACTGTCCCAGGACCATATCCATCAATTCCCGATCCAGGGCTTGGGGAACCGTGCTCTCATTGGAGTAGGCAATAGCGGAGGCTGACAGCAAGGGCCAACCACCCTCTTCCACCGGTTGGTTGTGACCTTCCCACATAACCCTGGTCGCGCCCTTGCGACCCGCGTGCCCGAGTTGAATTCCGATTTTCGCATCCGAGTACTCATGCACGAAGTCCACGACGCGCTTCCAGGGTGCAATGTGCTCATCCTTGTAGAAGCCAGAGCAGCGTGGCGTCACACGACCTTCGGGCGCGACGTTGCACATCTCGGCAATGACGAGACCGGCTCCGCCGATGGCGCGACTGCCGAGATGGACGAGCTGCCAATCGTTTGGTGTACCGTCATCGCAGGCGTACTGGCCCATTGGCGCGACGACGACCCGGTTGATCAGTTCGAGTCCCCTCATCATGTACGGCTCGAACATCGGTGGGATGGGTAGTTCCGTCGTTTCAGCCTGGCTGGTCATTTTAAGTCCCGGCATGATTGGCGCGTCGTTGGATGCTTATTGCTCAATCCTCGCACCGTCAATCGATGCGTGAAGGGTCTCCGTCGAAATCCATCTGGCAAAAATGGCCACCGTGAAACAACGTTGCGATCTCACCTTCGGGTTTACCGTCCCGAAGCACCTCCTCGAGATAGTCTTCGGCATTGTCCTTGGGCTTGTAGCCGATCAAAGCCGCATCTGAATTGTCCCAGATTGCCCTGGTATTGTTCGAGATACCGTAAATCACTGCATAGTGAATATCGGTAGCCTCGATGCATCTCTCGAGAAGCTGAATACAGTCCTTCGGACTCAACCAAACGCTGAGTTGACGGATATCCTCTGGCTTCTGCCGGAAAGCACCGATACGTAAGGAGACGACACTCATACCGTGCTTATCCGCGTACATACGTCCCAGCGCCTCGCCGAACACTTTGGAGACACCGTAGGGACCGTCCGGCCGAGGCTCTACGTCGAGATCCAAGGTTTTCGAACGGCGATGGAAGCCGACGGCGTGATGTGAACTGGCATAGATCACCCGACTTACCTTCTGCCGGCGGGCTGCCTCGAAAACGTTGTAGGTCCCGACGATGTTCTTCTCGTGAATGACCTCCCATTCTCCTTCCGTTCCCCGTCCGCCCATGTGGATTACGACGTCGATGCCATCCATCGCGGCTTCCATGTCATCAAGACTGCAGAGGTCCGCCTGATTCAGTTCCTCGCCGGCAGCAGCCTCGCCAAGGCGGTCAAGTCTGTGATGAGAAACGCGCAGCATGGAGTATCGACCACGCAAGCCGTCCCGGATGGCGGGTCCCATCCGGCCCGCAGCACCCGTCAACAACACATTCGTCACTTCGGGTCCGTCCTTTCCGAGATCGGATTCACAATATCGATGCTGGCCACCGTGGTCGCGTGCCCCGTCACAGCCAGGAGAGAAATGAACGCCGTCAGGCGCCGGGCGACCAGCCGTACACTTGTTGGGCAGCCTCCGCCGTGACAAATCCCTCGCTGACATCCCGCTCGATCGCCGCCGGGTCGCGCTCCTCGACAGGACCGAACCCACCCGCACCGGCCAAGCGAACGCTGACGACGTCGCCACGCTTCAATTCGCGGCGTTCCTTGGAACTCATCTCTTCCAAATCACCGTTTGGATTTAGAACCGTCTCGGCCATCTTGCCGCTGCCGCCACCGTTCAAGCCGTACGGCTCGAATTTGTGACGGTCGCCGAGGAGGTTGAGCGTCGCCGAATCGGTACGCAATTCAATATCCTTGCGCAGCCCGCAGCCACCACGGTACTTACCGGGTCCCGCAGAATCAGGGATGAACTCAATTCGGTGGATCAGTACGGGGTTGTGCGCTTCGTGCACTTCGACCGGAATATTGGGACAGTTCATGACCGGGCTCATCGCCTCGACCCCATCCTTCATCGCCTGACCGCCATAGCCCGCAAACACTACGTCATAGAGAATGAAGGGTTCGCCCGTACGGTCATCGACACCGCCCATCTGGATATTGGTCCAATGGGAGAAGGCTGCCATGGCGCGGTCCGGAAGAAGCTTGGCCAGCACACCATTCATTGCCTCGTAGATGCGAATCTGCGCCACGGCACGGCCGCCAGAAGGCGCCGGATAGACGGGATTGAAAGCTGACCCTTCACGGCCGATCACTTTCAGAGCCCGAATGACTCCGTCGTTCTGTGGAAGAAGCGCATCGGTATACGCCTTGACGATGAAGTACAGCCAGCACTGGGTAAATGTCTTGTAACAATTCATTCCCGCTGGGACCTGGTCCGAACTCTTGGAAAAGTCAGCAGTGATGCCGCCGTCCTTGATCTCCATCTGAACATGAACTCGGATAGGTTCCGTGTCTGGACCGCTGTCGTCAAAGAAGTCCTCGAATTCGTAAACTCCTTCTGGCATCTGGCGAATGAGGTCGCGGATGCGCCGCTCGGAGCGGTCGAGGATTTCCTCGATCGCCGCCTCCATGACCTCCTCACCATATTGCTCGTACATGCGGATCAAGCGCTGAGAACCCACGAAGTTCGCGTTGGCCTGGGCCCGCAGATCGCCGCCTACCTTGTTCGGCACCCGTACATTGCCGAGGATGATGCGCATGATGTCTTCACAGAATTCACCATCCCGCATGATCTTGACAGGAAGAATGCGCAGTCCTTCCTGAAAGGCCTCTGTGACTCCCATGATCGCCTGGGACCCGGGCACCGCGCCCCCCATATCTGCGTGATGGCAGATATCCGTCGCATAACCGACGATGTGATCTTCAAACCAAACCGGCATGACGACGAAGCAGTCGGGATAATGTCCCGAACCTATGGCCGAATCGTTGACCAGGATGGCGTCCCCAGGATTCAACGTTTCCTCCGGAAAATACTCCATGCACGCTTGCACGAAGTGTGGCATGGAACCGAGATGCCCAGGTGTGAAATTTCCTTGAGCCAGCATGCGCCCCTTGCGGTCGAAGATAGCGGTCGAAAAATCGTCGCCTTCACGCACGGCGTCCGAAAAGGCCGTTTGACGTAACGTTGTTCCCATCTCTTCGCCGATCGAGACGAAACCTCCCCAGATAATGGAGAGCGTGATGGGGTCGACGGGTTGATTGCTGCGCGCTGTCCCGCTCATGACACCTCAATCCTCATATCCAACCTTGATAACCATATGTCCTGATGAACTGACCGTCACAACGTCACCCGGCAGGACCAACGTTGTCGATTCACGCTCTTCGATAATCGCCGGTCCATCAAACGTGTCCCCAGCCCGAAGGCGATAACGATCAATCACATCACATTCCATATACCCGTCCAACTCCGGGAAATAGGCGTCACGAGACCCGACCACAAAACTCTCGCCCTCCTCTCCTGCGCTCTCAAATCGATGAAGGGCGTCGTAGTTGCTCGGAATGGTGGCCACGAGATACCAGTCGATGGCTTCGATCTCCGCATCCGGATCAGTGAACCCGTAATTCCGGAGATAGCTCTCAATGAACACGTCACTAATCTTGTCGGGGTAGCCCGCGTCGATGGGACCGTCCGGAAGATCGACCTTCCGCTCGTAACCTTGACCGACGTAACGCATGTAGGCGTATCGAGACCACCTCGGCGTCTCTGACCTGCCCAACCGTGCCAGATCGGCAGCCACCCGAGCCTCGAGCTCCTCGTACACGGCAGCGATATCCGTCGCCGCATCGGGCCGGATACGAGTCACCCGGGTGAGAGTCGCGTCGATCTTGTTGTCTGCTTCCAGCAGACCAACCGCCGAACCAACACCGGCACCGTAAGGAATGATGATCTCGGGAATTCCCAGCGATCGGGCAATTCGCGTTGTGTGGACGGGCCCGGCGCCACCGAACGACACCAAGGTGTAGTCGCGGGGATCGCGCCCTCGCTCCACCGAGACGACACGCATGGCGCGCTCCATGTTCGCATTCGCGATGGTATGAATGCCCCAGGCCGCTTCACCGACGTTGATGCCGAGCGGATCAGCGATTACACGCCGGATACCTTCTTCCGCTGCGGCTCGATCTAGGGACATGGCGCCGCCATTGAAATAGTCGGGATTGAGATATCCGAGAACCAGATTGGCGTCGGTGACGGTCGGTTCAGTACCGCCTTGCCCGTAACATATGGGACCAGGATCGGCCCCCGCGCTCTCAGGTCCCACGGCAATCAGACCGAGATCTGTCCGCGCAATGCTTCCCCCGCCCGCTCCAATCTCCAATAGCTCGACTGCTGAGATGTTGAGAGGAATGCCACTACCCGGGCGGCAGTTGATCATCGCAACTTCGAAGGTGGCCATCACCGCAGGTTCACCGCCATCGATTGCACCTAGCTTCGCCGTCGTGCCGCCCATGTCAAAAGTAAGCATGTTCTGCTTACCTTCTTCCCGGCCGATGACCCCGCACATCATGACACCTGCGGCGGGACCCGACTCAACGATACGAATCGGCATATCGCGCGCTAGTTCCGGTGGCACCAGTCCCGCGTTCGATTGCATGATGAAAATGTCGCTCTCGATTCCGCGTTCCTTCAGCGCCCCCTCGAGATTGCCCAGGTAATTTTCGACAACGGGCTTTACGTAGGCATTGGCGAGCGTCGTACTGAAACGCTCAAATTCACGCATTTTGGGAGAAACTTCCGACGAAATCGAAATCGGCATATCTGGGTGCTTGTCAGCAATCGCATCCCGTACCGCCCTTTCGTGGCTTCCATCCGCATACGCATGAATGAATGCGATAGCCGCCGACTCGTAGCCGCCTTCCGTAATGGTATTGACCACGCCTTCGAGGCTGGCTGGATCGATCGACTTCACGGTTTCGCCGAAGACGTCGATTCGTTCGTCCACCTCCAGAACATCCTTGCGATCAACCAATGGCATGGGCTTGGTCAGGTAGATATCGAACGTGTCATAGCGCTTCTGCCGTCCCATGATCAGGATGTCGCGGAAGCCTTGGGTCGTGATGAACGCCGTTTTCGGTCCCTTGCGCTCGATGATGGCGTTCGTGGCAACTGTCGTCGCATGCAAAATCACACCGACATCCGCGCCCTGGACCCCCGACTCATCGAGAAGATCCGATAGTCCGGAGAGCACCGCACGGCTGGGATCGTCCGGCGTGCTTGGAACCTTCCAGAATCTCATGCCGCCGTTGGTAGGGTCCTGAAGGACAAAATCCGTGAATGTCCCACCAATATCGAAGGCGATCTGGACGGGCTGGCTTGTCGAAGTCATGCGGGGGTATACATCTCGATTGTGGAGAAATCCCCTCGGTGGGACGCCTAATATTTATGCGAATTGAACCTACAACGTCAAAGTGAGAACTTCCGTCCTCGTTGTCAGCCTCCTTGGCCTGCTTGCACTGGCAACCGGCACCGCCGGATACATTTGGTGGGAACTCCGTGAAGTAGAACTGAGTCTACATGGAACCCTGGCGCTCATCCTCGGCGTGTCGCTGAGCTTCGGGTTGGGCGTGGGATTGATGTATCTCGTATTTTACAGCGCCCGTCGCGGACACGACGACGACATCGGTTGACCTTTTGCGGCCAAAGGGCTGCCATCACAAAATCTCGCGTCGTATTCACAAGCGCGTGTGATCGGATTGTCACCGCATGAACACCATTTACCTTTTTGCCATCGCGGACGTACGGGTGTCCGCGCAAGAAGGGATTGGAAAATGATCATGCCATCGACGGCGCACCATGCGGTCCGCCCCCTCAACGTCGTCTCCGCTGTCCTGATGAGTGCTTTCCTGCTGTCAGGATGCGTGACGAACGATCAGTACACCCAACAGATCTGTCTGGACAAAGACATCACGGACGGCAGTGCCGGCTACAGCGATTGCATTGCCACACAAACAGCTTGGATCGAAGAGGATCGACGCAATAACGTGCGCTTCCGGCCCAACGACTAGTGCGCTTCAGCCGAGCGCCGGCGCCTCCAACGGCTGCCAGTCGTTTGCGAGCCTTAGAGGCACCCCCGTTCTCTCCTGAAGCTCGTCGAACTCCAGACCGTCGAGCTTTTCACGAACAATGGGTCCGTCCGGTCCGAAGTCGATGACCGCAATATCCGAGTAGACCGTCGACACACAGCCCTTACCCGTCAGGGGCAACGTGCATTCCTTGACGATCTTGGGATCGCCACCCTTGGTATTGTGAGTGGTCATGATGAATACGCGCTTGGATCCCGCCACCAGATCCATCGCCCCTCCGACGCCCGGTAGCGCATCATTGCCCGTCGTCCAATTGGCGAGATCGCCGGTCTCTGAAATCTGGAAGGCCCCGAGAACACAGATATCAATATGGCCGCCACGAATCATGGCGAACGAGTCAGCGTGGTGAAAAAACGAGCCGCCCGGCAACAACGTCACCAGTTTCTTGCCCGCGTTGACGAGTTCCTCGTCCTCTTCTCCCGGTTCCGGTCGGGGTCCCATCCCGAGAATCCCGTTCTCACTCTGGAAAACGATTTCGCGGTCTTCGGGCAAAAAGTTGGCCACCAGTTCCGGCATGCCAATTCCGAGATTCACGAACGATCCGTCAGGCACATCTCGTCCAACTCGCCAGGCGATCTGGTTCCGTGTCAGGGGTTCAGGCATTCGCTTGCTTCTCCTCCTCTGCCACCAGCACCCGCTCACTCAACGGGTCTGGTACTTCGACGACACGGTCGACGAAGATGCTGGGCGTTGCGATCGCTTCAGGATCGAGCTCACCGAGGTCGACGCCCTGCCGCACCTGTACAATGGTCGTATCGGCCGCCATGCACATGGGGGGGCCGAAGTTTCGCTGGGCCTTGTGGTAGACGAGGTTCCCCCAACGATCGCCCCGCTCAGCCTTGATCAACGCAAAATCAGCGTGGATGGGTAGCTCGAGCACATACTCTCTCCCGTCGATGACCCTATGCTCTTTGCCTTCGGCCAACGGTGTGCCCACTGAAGTTGGCGTGTAGAAGCCGCCCACTCCCGCGCCCGCGGCACGAATTCGCTCGGCCAGCGTCCCCTGGGGTACGAGTTCGAGTTCGATCTTCCCTTCTCGATGAAGATCGTCAATGACCGTCGAATTCTGCTGGCGTGGGAACGAACAGACGATTTTGCTCACCTGCCCGTTGTACAGCAGTCTGGCGATGCCCACCCTGCCGACGCCTGCATTGTTGCTGACGATGGTCAGGTCCCGGGTCCCTTTGTCCGCCAGCGCGTGCAACAAGTCGATCGGGCTTCCGGCCAGGCCGAATCCCCCTACATGGATGACCGCGCCATCATGGATATCCGCGATGGCCTCATCGAGACTGCCGGTGATCTTGTTCATCATGATTGGGCGATACTAATACCGGGCGGGGCTTGATTTTTCCAGTCCTTGCAAGAGCACAATTCGAATGAACTAAAGCCTATGTGCAGCGGCGAGCGATGACGAATGATTCATCCGTAAACCAGAGGCCACCATGCTTTTGTAGAACTCGTCGGGTCGCATCGAGATAGGCATCGCTGGTCATGGCATCCTGCAGCCGGTCGTCCTCGATCTGGGCGACATAAACGGCAGCATTCCATGCCGCCAGCAGTGTCGACGTGCCAATGCGATTGTCGACTTCCGTCGGCATCGTCAGCAGCCGATACGTGAA
>MDTE01018779.1_pt1 | contig 20361 bp, 37 predicted proteins | sample 811231 | NCBI WGS metagenome assembly MDTE01 (sample SAMN05326651, study PRJNA326480) | marine metagenome | isolation source: seawater | place: Indian Ocean: Red Sea | collected 2010
ACAATATTGGTAGAGATAAAACCAGAGAAGGAAACCGAGTTACCGAAGAACCCAAATAAGTCCAGAAGGTATATCGGTGAGGCCATGACATATGTCAAGAATATGAACAAGTGGGAAGCGGCTGATGATTATGCAAAAGACCGTGGGTGGGAGTTTCAGGTCTGGACTGAAAACACCTTGCACAGTATGGGTATAATGAAGAAACAAAAGGGTAAGTTAAAACCACTAAAGCCTTTAAAACCATATCGTAAAAAGTCCAAAAAATAGTTATAAATAGTGGTATGGCAAATCTATTTCAAAAGGTATCTGCACAGGCTTTTAGAGCAGGGATTAATCCACGAACCGAAGAGTCTCGTGAATGGTTCCGTAAAAAGCTACAAGACATGTCTCGTATTAACAGAAATCAGTTAATGCAACAAGATGAGCTTACTTTGGCCAATAGACAGAATCCTTTAATTGGATCCATGAATATGTTTTTCTATGATCCAAAGCATAAAGACACATTGCCATACTATGACAGATTTCCTCTGACCATCATCATTGGTGGTGCACCAAAGGGGTTTATGGGTTTAAACTTACACTATTTGCCACCCACATTAAGGGCAAAACTATTAGATGCTTTAATGGATAACATATCAAATAAAAGATATGATGAGACAACTAAGTTTAATTTGACATATAGAACATTATCAGCTACATCTAGGACCAGATTTTTTAAACCATGTGTAAAACACTATTTGTTTCAGCACGTAAGGAGTAAACTGGCTAGGGTTCATGCACCGGAATGGGAAATAGCTACATTTCTGCCGACTGCGGATTGGGCCAAGAGTAGTTCCAGACAAGTATATAGAGATTCACGAAGGATGATCTGATGGCAAGTATTGACCAGTTAAAATCTTTAGCCTCATCCAAGTTAGGATTTGCAAGGACAAATCAGTTTCTTGTAGAGTTACCGCAGGACTTTGCATCTGGTAGTTTATTATCCAGAATAACGGAGTTGATAACAAGTGGTTCTATGGGGGGTGGAGACCTCAACTTGTTATGTGCATCTGCCACTATGCCTGGCAAACAAGTGTTGACACACGAGCGTCGTATCGGTATGGAAATGCAGAAAGTGGCATACGGTTATGCGGTCGATGATGTATCACTTACATTCTATGCAATGAATGATTACGGCATTAAAAAGTATTTTGACACATGGATAGCTAGTACGATTGATGAGAATAATCAAGTGGCCAGATATAAGAATGAGTATCAAAGAGATATAAAGATACATCAACTTAGAAAACCTATACTGAACAAAGGGTTTGATTTTGGCCCTATAGGTATTAACGTAGGTATCGGAGGTGGTACAGCATATTCGGTACAATTACAAAATGCATTCCCGACCACAATATCGGCGATTGAATTAAACAATGAGCTCGACGGTCTTGTACAGGTTACTGTACAGTTGTCCTATACAAGGTGGAGAGCAATTAATGATACCCAAGGCTTTATTTCAGTGAGTGGCGGCTTTGGGTCTATATTTAGATAGGAGTTAAATTATGGCTTTGCCAAAATTAAATAACACACCAAAATATCCGGTGGTTATTCCCTCAACAAAACAAGAGGTGCAGATTAGACCCTTTGTGGTCAAAGAGGAGAAGATTCTTCTCATTGCTATGGAGTCACAAGATCCAAGGCAGATTGCTAACTCAATTCTTGACACTGTCACATCTTGTATCATAGAAGACATAGATGACAGAACTTTGACATCGTATGATGTTGAGTATCTGTTCTTGCAGATTAGATCAAAGTCTGTTGGGTCTATGTCAAAAGTTATGATGAAATGTAAGGAATGTGAAAGTGATACAGAGGTTGTTGTAAATATTGACGAGATTAAAATTGACGGTGAGGTTTTACCTAAGAAGATAAAGATCACTGACGATATAGTTTTGGAGATGAAACAGCCTACATATAGAGACATTGCCAAAAACGAAAATGTTGTTGGTCAAGGTAATAACATGGACAGAGTATTTGCCTTAATCCATGAATCAATAGATGCTGTACAGACAGAAGATGAACGTATCAGTTTCAGTGATGTTCCACATGGTGAGGCCATAGAGTTTTTAGAGTCTATGACCACGGAACAGTTTACTAAAATTAGAGAATATATGGAGAAAATGCCAGCAATTAAACACACGGTTGATTGGGACTGTGAACATTGTGGTACACACAACACCATCACTCTGGAGGGCATGCAAAGTTTTTTCTAATATGTCTATCTCATACAAATCTGATGGTGCATTATAAAACAAACTTTGACCTGATGCAACATCACAAATATTCACTGAATGAGATAGACATGATGATGCCCTGGGAAAAAGAAGTGTATGTAAATATGTTGATTGACTTTATAAAAGAACAAGAAATTAAAATGCAACAAGGTAGATAACCATGGCCGAGAAAACATTAGAAGATGTAATTAAGGTTCTAAGATCAAATAATTTAGATCAAAAGGGCCGAGCGGATCAAACTTACGCTGCAACCTTATCAGTTGCACAAGAGGTCGCTACACTCACTACACTTCTGAAAAAGAACTTTGCGGCACAACAGGCGGGACAAGGTGACCGATTAGAAAAAGAACGTGAGGCCGCATCCAAAAGAATTGTTGGTATAGACAGAAGCAGGACAGATAATTCTAGAACTACAGCTTCTAATAATCAGGTAAACTTTATGGGTCTAGGTGGACTAGGTGCTGGACTCGGTATCGGCTTGGGAGCCGCTGGTGCTGGACTGGGTGCATTCTTCATGGGTCTTGCCGGTGCGGCAAGTATTATGGAGAAGTTTGGTGCAGGTGATAACCTAAAGAACCTCATGGTTAACCTAGGTGAAGGTCTGAAGGCCTTTGGCGATAGAGAGTTATTGGCTGTTGGTGCACTACTAGGTGGATCCGCATTGTTTGTTGCCATGCCTGGATTAGGTGGTGGTGACATAGTTGTCGGCATGGGTGCTATAGGTTTAGGTATTGGTGGATTCTTTGCTGGTCTTGCCGCATCAGATGCCGCTATGTCATATCTGAACGTTGACGGTACCAAATTAAAGAGCATGATGAAGAACCTTGCGGAAGGTTTAAAGGCTTTTGGTGACAGAGAACTCATAGCATTGGGTGCAGTATTAGGTGCTGGTACTCTATTCTCAGCAATGCCTGGTATGGGTGCAGATGATATGGTTCTTGGCATGGGAGCCATAGGTCTAGGCATCGGTGGTTTCTTTGCCGGTCTAGGAGTCGGTGACAAATTAAATCAGATGATGAACGTGGACGGTGAAAATCTAAAGAAGATGATGAAGAACGTAGCCGAAGGTCTTAGCGCCTTTGGTACAACCGAAATGATAGCGGTTGGTTCTGCCCTTCTTGGTTCTGCATTATTTGCCGCATATGCTGGTCCTGTTGCCGCTGGTGCAGCTGCCATAGGTATGACTGCCCTTGGTGGAGGTATTGCTGGATTTATAACAGCACTTGCTGGTGTGGGTGATTTAGCAGGGTTTGTTGGTATTGACGGCTCCGGTTTCAAAGTTGTGATGGAAAACCTTGCCGGAGGTTTGACTGCATTTAATGCCGTGGATGACGGTATATTAGAAAAAATTACAGGGCTAGGTGGACTTGGTCTTGCCATTGCGGCATTCTTTGGCGGTAGTGCTTTAGGTAGTTTAACAGATGAGGTTATGAAAAGAGCCGGTCAGGCTATGAACTTTTTATTCGGTACCGAATATGAAGGGGATGGAGGTGAACGTAGGTCAAGTCAAATAAAACAAATTGTTGATTCTTTAGCTCCACTTAAAGACCTAGATGTAACCGTTGTTGACACGTTAGACAAAATATCTGATTCATTAGATAAGTTTACAGGCTCAATAGAAGCGTTGGCTGATATAAATGTGGATGCTCAAACCAGAAAGTTTGCTGGTCTAGCACAATATGCATCAAATATCGGTGGTCTTTTGAAAGCTATGGCAAAAGGTGGAACATTTGAACTTGAGAAGCCTGGCATAAATCCTAAATATGATTTTCCTTCAGGCGGTCTTTTAAATATGGATGTGCCTGTTGATGAGTTAGAAGCTCGTATGAAGCAGATAAGTTCAATCATTGCACATACAGGTATGGCTCCACCGGCCACTGCACCCGCAGCAATATCCCCACCACAACAAAGTGGTGGGAATGTAGTTGGTATGAGTATGGATGATAATAGTACTAATATCACCAACCCATCACAGGTATCACTCAGTCTAGGCCGTGAACAGGCCGTAGAAGCTGGTGGTTTTGGGATGACCTATTAGTCCTCGTTTGCCAGTTTGGCAAAGTAAGACATGGTATCCTCATCATCGTCTGTTTTAATTTCCTCAGCGGTAACAGGCTGCATTGGTTCAGATGCCATAGGTGACGGCACTGGCTCGTTAATCTGAGCAGTTTGTGCCATAGTAGGGGCACCCATAGAAGCCTCTTCACCAAGAACACGCATCAATTTAGCTTTTAACTCGTCGTACGACTTATAGTTCTTTGGGTCGGTGAACTCACTGAGATCATGTAGTTGGTTATAGACTGTTTCCAACTTGGATTCGTCTCCATCATAGAGAGAAGAACCTCCTGCAAACTCTGACTTATCATAATTACGGTATCCTTCAACGTTACGGATTTTCAATTTAAAGTCTGCCCCATCCCAAAAGTCGAATGGGTTTACTGGTTGCTCATCTGCAAACTCTGGCTGCATGGCATCCATGAGCTTCTCAAATATTTTCTTGCCGAACTTATACATGAACACCTTACCCTCATTAGCAGGGTTACCAGGGTCTTGCAAGACAAGAATATTTGTTACATAGTGGAGACGGCGTTTTTGGTTTCGTGCAGTTTCTTTATCTGCATCGATGCCTGAGTTCCAGAGGCGCGAGTTGAGTTCACCAACTGGATCAGGTTGACCAATAGTTGTAAGGCTGTTTTCGATATACCACAGACCTGTTGGTCCTTTGAATCCATGGTCCCAATATCTGACCCATGGTAATTCTTGGCCTTCCCTTGCTGGGAGGAACCGTAGTACGGCATATCCATTTCCTGCTTTGTCTACGGTCGGTTTCCAGACACGGTCGTCGCCGTAGTTTTTCTTTTCTGTTGTCCCGCCAGCTGCTTCTGCTGCTTGAACGAGTTTAGAGATTTGGTCGCGATTGCGTTTTAAGTTTTCAAATGACATCGTATTGTCCTTATAGCTGAAATATTACTGAATTATTATAACATGTGTACACTGTAATGTACAGATATTTATACACGATTTACTCAAAAAGTGCAGAGTCAATCGAATTTGTTTTTGGTAAGAAGTTTAGAGACATGGCCTCTGCTTCCAGTTTGTCCCTGATGATAGGTGAGACAAACTTCTTTACATCTTCTGGTTCTATATTATTATCATCACAAACCAGAAGTATTGCTTCCATGTAGCCGATAGATTTTTCAATGACTGTTTTCTCTATCAGCTTGGAGAATTTAGATTTGTTAAGGAACTGCTCCTCTAGTTTCTCACTCATTTATCCATAACCCTTAATATGATTGTGTCTTTGTTAATACGGCCGTTTGGTACCGTAGTCTTAGTGGTAAGATTTTTCCACTCTTTGTCGATTTGATTTGGTGTTTTACCAAGTACAAATGGTAGGAAATCATTCGGTCTCCGAAGTCGTACACACCTACTGTTTACTGTATCAAAGTCCTTGAGTGTTGACCCAGACATTTGGAAACCGTTAACGGCAGTGGATACAAATTCCTTGATGACCCTTCCCTTGGTATCAAAGGTGTAGAGTCTATGTTTACCGATAACCTGTATCGGTGGGATGGAGACCAACTTGTATTCGTTGTCCTCTTTTTTGTATTGTACACGAGAGACTTGCTTGTCAGCCGCCTTGGTCTTAGGCATTCTGACTGCTCGTTTTGCCTTAGCGGCATTCTTGATTCTGTCAAGGTCTGACAGCATATCTTGGATAGCCTTGATACGGCGATTCAGTTCAGGCCGTTTGATATGGGCATAACCCTCAACGGCATCTGGACAAGTCTTATTGTAAGCATCTGAGTAATCAGATAACCAACCTTCTAGGATACCACGTACCTGTGCCGTGGCAGATCCAGGGAGTGAATGTTTTTGGAATTGAGCATACACATCAAGTGTAGTCTTTTCATCGTCCATCCACTGGTCTTCTAGATCAAGGATGTCTTGCATGATGGTACGGTCAATCTTGCTCTGCAGTCTCTGCATAGGCGAGAGTGAGACAACCTTATCGGTATCCTTAATTTTTGCCTTCTTCTCTGCAAGAAGTAACTTGCCACTTTCGAGCAGTTCTTGCATATAGCGGTTGAGTGCATTCTCCCAATATACAACTTTGTCATCTTTGGTCAGACCCATGGTTAACCACCATGCGATAGCGGCATGATGAGTGTAATTGAAAAACTTGTAATCTGGATTTGCAAAGATTGCCTGTGCATCTTTTTTAGCAAAGTTGGTACGGACATAAGCATACAGACAACCTGTTAAGTCTTTGCGTGAAACCTCAAAATGGAAATAGTTTTGAGTTACCATAAAGCCTTTGTCGTGTGGAACACCACTTAGACCAGTTTTGGCTTTTCTTGGTACCAACTTCTTCTTGCGTTTCTTAGGTATTGCCATATCAAACTCCTCTCAAAATAATGACATAATATATTATATCACATTTTTGAGTAAATGTAAAGTGTTTTTATCGCAAATGCTATTTTAATTTCTACGCATCTGCGCTATTTCTTTAGCCGCATTACTATCTTTACGAATTGGCACCATATTACTTTTATGCAGTGTACCGATCCCGGCAAGTTCATCGCCAGTGTATTGCTTAGTAGCTCTCTTAAAGCCATTACCAACATAGTCTGAGGTCGGTGCAAGTGGTTCGGAAACAGTATAATCTGGCATTTTGTATCTGTGGTTCGAGTTCTTGACATACCCTACCTTCTGCAACAGTTGTTCCATCTTACGTTCTTCTTCTAGAACACCAGCCGTTTTTTTCTTGGCCTTACGCTTCTTGTAATTGGTCGTGGTCATATACGGACCTACCAGATGCATGGTCATGATTTATCGTACCCTTTCTCTTCCCATTGTCTGATCCTCATGCGTAGATATTCGGCAACTATAGCCTCACTGCCAGAGAGATGATCCGGTTTGGTATTATCAGGTGGTAGTTTTTTGAGACCTAACTTTTCCAACTCACCTGTAAATACTCGGTATGCAAGTATACGGTCACTTGTCATTGCCGGAATCATTCATTCATATCCTTAAGCATAGAGTTCATTTCATCAAGCATGTTGGATGTAGAGTCCAACGTTGCACTAATAGCGGCCAAAGAGCTCTTGATGTCAATGACACCAGCACCTATGTAGTAACCAAGTCCCACAAAGACTATCATAAAACAAATTGACTTGATCATTATATCACACTTTCCTATTCTTGTACAGTAATTTTTGCATTAGGTGCAGGTGCTGGAGTGTGCACTGGTAGGTCACTGATGGCATCAACAATGATACTCATTTCTTTGAGTTCATCATCGTTCATCTTATCAACTCGAGTATTGAGTTCTGACCATGCACTCTCGGCCTGTAATTTAGACATCAGCATCTTGTCACGAGCAAAACGGTTCTTCATGATCTTTGATGCCTCGTTGTCTGTATATTCAAGCAGAACATATGCACGATATTGTGTACCATTCGGTACTATAGCTGATTCCTTCACACGGTAACCGGCAACATCTGCATCGGCAATGATGTTGATTGTGGCTTGCTCGAACTCATGTGATAGTTCATTGGCAAAGTCATCGGCGCCAAGTTTGGCCTTAAATGTTTTCATCTGTGACCGTAACTTGGAATCAATACGGTCGGCCAAAGTTGTCTTTGCAGACAGAGTAGCAATATCCACGGACAACTGCATGTCAGGTGTGATAGCAGTACCAACGGCATGTACAGCATCCTCTACATCTGGAATGGCTGTGTACCAAGCAGGAATCATTTCAATTTGCTTTTCTACTTGGGCTGACTTGTACTCAAACTCTTTTTGTGACATAGCAGCATCAGGTGGTACCTCTTTGGCACAAGCACCTAATAGTGCAAGGACAGGGAGTCCGATAAAATATTTATTGTACATTATTTAACTCATCCAATTTATCTGTTGTGGTTTTCACGATGCCTTTAATTCTTAAAAACAATCCTCGCAGTTGTTCTTTGTTACGGGCAAATTGGTCTTTGCCTTCTTGCACATTCTGTTCGAAGTCCATCTTCATTTTTGAATATTCATCAATGATTACATTTGCTTGTGCATTAGATGCAAATGCCATGCAGATAGCTAAGGTCAAAAAGATTTTTTTCATTGTATAACTCCTAAAGATACCAAAGTGGTGAGGGCCGTAGCAAACTGATCACCTTCTGGCTGGTGGGGGTCGCATTCAAATCCGAACAGTAACTTTGCTGCACATGTTCGGACTTCTTTAATTTCTGTCTTGGTGATGATTTCACGGGGAGCGGTCTTGCATTCATATGTCTGCACGCCACTGGTGTTTCCATGTTTGTCAACCTCGATGGTACGGACATATTTACATTCTTGTCCCAACTCACCAGCATGACTAGTTCCAATCATTATCATGATCAACGGTATCGCGATAAGCTTCACCATAATATTTCTCCGCATATTGTGGGGCATCTGTCCAATGATTGATATTAACATCATCATAGCCTTTAGATGCAGGGTAACCGTACGGCAAATAAGACACGGTTTCGGTCTTACGTACACGTTGGTTGCGTTCTAGCTTTTTAGTGAATTTTTTGGACGTCTTACGAATAAGTGCAAGTCGTTGTTCACGTGTCATTATATACTCCTCAAAAAACATTCCTAATCTATTATATCACATTTGCTCTGAAATGTAAAGTGTTTTTTTAAGCATTATAGATTTTTCTGAGCATATCCTCAAACTGATCTACCTTCTCTATGCGATTAGGCCAGAGAATATATTCCTTTTCAGGATTCTTTTTAAGGTTTGTCAACAATGGTTGAATGGCATTATATAGTTTGTCAATCTTGTCCTGAGTTGCATCAACACCTACAGCCATCTTTTGTGCTGTATCTTTTGCTTGTTTTACAGCTTCTAGCTCAGACTCATCAACCGCTGTAAATCCAAAATCAAAATCTTCATCCACGTTCACGTCTCCATATAGCATAGTTTAAAAAGAAACAATACCCGATTAAAAACCAAGCAATGTTGCTCCATATCAAAGATTGACTAATTAACCAAGCGGATATAAGAACAACTCCTATATCCCCTACTTTTAATTTTGTGTCGGTTTCACGTTTGTCTGCTTGAAGCATACGTATTTGTTCCCAATAGGTGTTGTAATTACAATCGACTTGGCATTCGGATCAGGGGCACGACATTCAATCTGGTCCCAGTAATTATATCCTTGTGCATTCCATTTTAACTTTTCGTCTAGAAATTCACGTTCTGCTATGCTGAACAGCCACATGAATAATAAGGTGCCTTCTAACATGTTATCTCCTAGGTTAAATGGTGGCTAACCGTTGGCCACCACGGATGTATTACGGCATCACCCTTAATTTAGCAGAGCCGGTGTATACTTGCCGGGTGCATCTCCATGTGTTATCCTGGAACCTAATCCTGGATGAGGGTTTCTTGAGAAGGATTGCCCTCGTTCCTACCTCTATTTATATCTTTTAGGTCGCTAGAGGCTTAACCGTGTTTATATTCACCCGACCATAGGGTTCCAGCAAGGGAGCTGAGAGAGGAGCTAAGTTGCTCTACCTCGCTGGAAACTCTTGTAGGCCACAAAATCTTCTATCATTTTATCTGACGCGATTTCGTATGGACTACATAATTCATCAAAGTCCCAATGATGTACACCCTTTGGATCTACCATACAATGAGTCTTTTTTACCGTACCATCATATGGGTCTTGATTATCCTCTACACGATAGCACCACTCTTGATAGATATGTAATAAACGGCCAAACGGTAACATTATGCACACATCCTTTCTATATGATCCTCAAGTTTCTCATTGGTCCAGTTATGGAACTGAAGAGAGCGAGCATAAGATTTGCTCGTACGATCGGCAGTAATGTAATATGCCGACTCTACAAGTTCCTGACGCTCAAACTCAGCAAAAGTACCAGAAGGCACACGCTCTGACCAATACTCGGTATCGGTATGACAAGGCATCATCCCCATCCAGCAACCAGGTTGCTTTGAATACTCCTCAGCTTCTTTGCGTTGAGCGATGATATAATCTTTTAATGCTTTTTCCATTATGCAGACACCTTTTCTTCTACTGTGAACCTAACAACACCTTCTGTATTCCAGATAGATTCAATACAAGCAGTCAAACCCTCACGAGTATGACGAATGGTTTCCCAGATTTCGCCGTCCTCAAGGTATGTACGAATTACAAAATAGTCAATATTTTTCATAACTTAGCTCCTTTATAAAACCTCTGGTACTATTATATCATACTTTAGAGATAATGTAAAGTGTTTTTTTCAATTAATTGCACTTTTTTGCACTTTTTTTTAATGTTCCATCCACGGATTATTACTTAAAGTACCGTGAGGCTTTTCAAGTTTAAATAATCTGTCTTTGAGCTTAGTAATCTCTCTATTCAGCTCATCAATTCTTTTGTACAATTTATATTTTTCTTTGACTTCTTCGGCTATCTGCCGTTTCATGATATTTATGTCTGGATCCATTTGTTATACATCTCCTCTTGTAAACGGTATGCTTCTTCCTCCCACGGTAAATTCATATATGTTTCGGTTGTGTCATAGATACCGACATATTCTTCACCTTTCCAAGCCTTACGAATACCATGGTCCTTAAGTAGTCCACGTTCATGTTGTCTCACGTGGACCATTTCATGAAAAATGGCTGTCACAAAATCCTCTTCAATGAGACCTTCTTGGATCTCTATTTCATGCTCTCCTTTATTCACACAACAATGATATGCATCTGCATCATCTGGAATCTCAGTAATGTTCAAGTCAACTGTAATATTTTGCTTTCTTGGCATTAGATACTTTAACGCAAAGTTAAAGGCATCATGAGCTAATGCCTGTTCTTTGCCGGATCCACCTTGTATAGACAAATGTATCATAGTAGTATTATATCACAATTTCCCTAAAATGTAAATCATTTATCTATCTCTATGCGTACATTTTCTGCCTTTTTTAGTTTCATTGCATCATGTTTATGATGAAACACAAACTCGGTATTTGGAAACTCATTGAACATACCTTCCCAGATAGGTCTCCAGTTCTCTATAAGTCTATTGTTATTCATGTTACCTCTATCCGAATTTAAGATAAGGTCGCTATAACTGCGTAGATTGAAATCAAACACAGAGTCAAAACCATAAAGATGAACAACGTCTGCCTTTCCTTTCTCTAATGCCCAATATGTAGCAAAATGTCCACAGTTAAAATCTGTATAGTTTGCTGCATACTTAGGTTTCTTTGTATAAAATTCTTTGATATGTTTTGCCACACGCATATGAAAAGCAGGAAACCTTTCACAGTATGCCTTAGGTCTGACACCCATAATCCATTCACCGCCGACCTCTACCTCACCCTTGTCTATTGCATTGGTAAACTTAAAATCAACGATAGCAGTGGCATATGCCTTTACAGGGAATGGTGGTAGGTTGCAAGTTAATGTCAATCCTTTTCTTTTTTCTTTTTCATATAAAACAGCCATGTCGCCGTTACCGACAATATGTGCAACTCTAGGCATTTATAAGCTCCTTAATTTTCACCTTACCTTTTTGTCCTGTCCAGTGCATACATTTGATAGGACCTTTATAATCGTCATGCTGTACATCAAGCCTTAATATGTTATACTCACGAGGTAGATCATGTATATGGGTTATCTGTGTGATAGGATTTAACATAGCATGCAAAACCTCTTGGTCTCCAACTTGTCCATGTTTACCTTCTTTTGTGGTCACAGCCCAGTCCTTTAATATCTTTGGTTTATGTATAAAACCAACGACCCCTGAGTTGTGCCAAATTTCACCACTACGTTTGGACCAAGGCTTATCTTCTACCATACAAAGTTTGTTAGGTACAAGATGATCAAACATATCATCTATATTTGCTTTTATCTCTATGTCTATGTCCAACCATATACATTTCTCTATAGGGGCAAACCACATTGCTTCTGGTTTCATAAACCAAGTTTTTGGACACCCTGCCATGTCCATCTGCAATCTGGCCACAAACAATGAGTTGTTATCAATCATCGTTGCCTTACGTTGACTGACTCCAAAGTCTGCAAATACAAGTTTTGTTTCGTTTGCATGAAACTTATAATTTTTTAGAAACCAATCAAGCATCCATTCGGACTTTTTATCACATCCGATTAAAAATGCTTTTGGAAAGATTTTTCTAGACATTTTCTATCACATATGTTTCTGGGTTAAAACTGTGTTTGGCCTGACAACCGTTTGAGTTTTGGATCGTCGTGAAGGAATCTTTTGCCTCTGCAGACCAAGGGTAATGTTCCTGTAACCAAGGGAACCTCTCAAGATGCAGAAAAACATCTGTGGGTCTTGGATCACTTTGTGCGGTTTCCATAAGGGCCCAAGCACCTGATGGCTTTACCATATATGCATGAGCTCCACCGAAATACGGCTTTTGTGTAAGAGGGTTAAATCCAAAAGACCTTGGTGTGTTAAACTGTCCGTACGATGGTTTACCTATAGTTGCAACATGCATACAACCAACATCGGTCGGAATGTTATTAACCACTACAGCATCATGCTCGAATATAATATATGTCTCGTTCTCAAATGCACATTTTTCCCATAGTCTGTAATGTGACAGAAATGCAGACATACAGTTTTCATGTCGAGAATATACCTCTTCAAATCCCTCTGGGTTTATATTTCTCTCTCGCATCATGTCCATAGGATTATCTTTGGGTGTAGTTGCCTCATGCATCTCTACCTTTAATCCATACATATCGGCTGACTTGATACAACGCTTTGCGGCCTTAACCGAATTTTCGTTGTCCATGATGGTAATCACATAACCTTGCATAATCTATCCTGTAGTTGTTGACGGCAAACCTTGGACCTTTGTGTAAAATCTACGTGTGACACCAAGTTTAGGAATTATCTGGTAACACATAAGAGCATCATTTGGCCAAGCGCCGTACTGTTTGGTTGCCTCTATTAGGTTCTTTGCCCCACTTGGTTTAATTATATATGCACTATTTCCGGCAAGGCCTTGAGGTACATTAAATTCGTCTATTCTGGGCACAGGTTGTATCTCCTGTGGTCTATCTTTGACAGTATCATAATATCTTTGGGCACGCCTCGTAGCCATCAACGGGTTGTTTATCCCTATTATATCATAATCCGACTCTAAAATAAACCCATAATCTAGTTTATGTACAAACATTGCATCATGCTCAAACACAATAGCAGGCTCTTCAGTTCTCATAACCTCGTGCCATGCTCGCCAGTGACTCATAAAGCATGCTATCCGTCTCTCTTTATACTCTGTTGGATATGCTTTTAAAGTTAACCCTGAGGCAAAGTCAATTGTTTCACCTTCCCAGGGATATGTCCATTTAATACCTTCAGCAGATAATGAAACATTTGCATAATCAGCCGTAGTGGCCTCAAACTTGTCAATGTCAAATTCATTTTCAACTTTTCTGGATGATTTAACAAGTGCACGATAGCCATCTTCGGATACACGATTACCTGGGATTGTAATACAATAATGTTTCATAGCATGTTATAAATGTTTCCACCAGTATCTGGCATTGCTCTTTTGGCTTTGGCTTGATCACCTTCTATCCACCCGAACCAAACTCTATCACCCATAATACTGACAAGTTGCTCTGATAAGAAATGCTCTCTGTTCATGTCAAACCCAATGGATTTGGCTCCATGCCATTCTATATATAACTTGTCAATCCAATCCAATGAACCGTCTTGAATCATCTTGTCAAGAACATCATACTCGGTACCCTCGATGTCCATGGTCATCAAGATGTGATCATCTTTGTTAAAGTTTTCCATAACCCATTTGGATATATCCAAAACCTCAATGAGAACTTCTTCACCAGTCATCATGTCCGGCTTCTTTGTTTGGTCCAAGGTTCCAGATACTGTCAGACGACCGACTCTAAAACTCATCACTCCATCCTCAACACCAGCACCTTTTGCTATATGTGTGATGTTCGGTACCTTTTTCATTACCTCTTGGATATGCTCGAAACATCTTGGCTCTGGTTCGAATGCAAATATTTCAAATGATGGGTCATATTGTTTTGATTCCATAAAGGTAGGAAATTCACCACCTTTATTTGACCCTAGACTGATTAGTACTTTTCTCATAGCTCAGTGTACCTCTGTTTGTATTTCCAAATCTTTTCTATGATGGTCGCTTTCATAAACGTTACGTCCATCTGAGAAACAACTCCGTTTCTTATAGCAATGTGTTCTACTCCTGTAGGAAGGAATCCTAGTTTTCTAAATTCAGATAGGTATTCAGAGAATCCTGGAGCTCCTTTGTTGTATTCCACAATTGGTACCTCACAATGTATAGCATACGCTTTACTGAGTGTCTCTGCACCTCCACGTAGTATATCAACTTCGGATCCTTGTGTATCCATCTTGACAATGTTCGGCATGGGTAAATTTTTTTCTGCCACAAACGTGTCTAGTTTTTTTGTTTTATATGTTGTGTACTTACCCTGTTCATACCCTGGAGAGTTCTCTTGGTAATAACTATAGCCTGTGTTCTCTGTTGAGAATAAATCAGCCTCATAGAACTTTACTTCCTTACCGTCAGTGTCCGATAGCACCTCAATAAATCTAGTTATGTCAGAACCTTTATGTCTAAGTGTACATTTCAAGTTGGCCTCGAATTGGTAGAAATGTGCACCTGGACAAATTCTACGCCCATGACCTGCTGTCCAGCGGCCGTCATTTGCTCCTATGTCATATACAACAGATAGGTCATATTCTGCTCTGATAAGTTCATTGCAGACTACACCAAAATGTCTTTCCACATCTCTAGCCATTGTATATCACCCCTTGATTAAATAGATCCATATAGTTCTCTTCTCTTGATTTTGGTTTATGCCTCACATGTATCATATAGGCATTTTGAGGATTAGGAAGATAACTACTATAGTCCCATCTCTCATCTAAATACTTATCCAATTTAAATCTTGCCTTATGGCATAACACATGGAATATACCTTCATCCACATAAGGCTTTGGGCTGATAGCCTCAAACATTTTCCTCATAGCAGGATTAATTTGTTTACGCATTAACTGTCTAAATTCTCTTGGCATAACATAACAAGCGCCTGACCAAATAGGATAGTCAAGATTACTTATACGTGGAAATTCATGACAGAACTTTGGTAGTATTCTTTGGCGATGAACATCATCAAAACAAGCAATACCTTGGGCCTCAAATATATTTTGGTCCCAACCTTTTCGTGTCATAAACTTGTCGGTGTCTAGAACAACGACCACATCATATTCATCAAACTCTTCGTTAATCGCTGCACACTTTTGGCACTGACCACGTAGACCTGCTTGAAAAGGTTCACCGTTTAGTAACTTATATTCTGCCCCAAGGTGTTCTGCATAAGCCTTAATATTGGCCACACTATGTTCTACTATGAAAGGTAATGACTTGCCAGTCCGTTTCATCTGCTCGATAGCATCTTCCCGAAAAGGCTCAAAGTGTTGCATGATTAAATTTTTCATAATATATCTTTACGGTTCTGTCTTATCCACTGTATGATGTTACGTTTACGGCCGCCACAAAAATGTATCAAAGTTGCATTACTTGCCGCTTCTTCTGGTAGGTCACAAAACCTAGGATGATCAACTTGTGCTGGCATAAACCACGAGGCCTGTCGCATCATCCAACTTAGAATGATCTCGTCGTTCGGTTCTTCGCCCTCATGTTTATATTTAACAAAGTCTTCACTCTTTGGTAGAAAAGGAGCAATCTTTGTACGGGTAAATTTATCCATCTTGATAAAGTTACCGAAGAACATAGGCCAATCTTTTTGCCAATAGTAAGGCCACTTTCGGCCGTTACGACTACCTTGCTCTGATTCCATACCTCTTAGGTGAAGGCGACCAATACCATCATAATTAAAAATATTATCATAGGTGTTAGTAGCAACCATATCAGTATCCAACAAAAGAACCTGATCAAAGTCAAAATACTTTTGGTCAAGAAATATAAGCTTTTGAGCAAGTACCCCACGTTCTTTCCCCAATGGATAACCAGTTACGAGTTCATATTCAGCCCCACAAGCTTTTGCATACTTCTCTATTGACTGAGTAGCAAGACGGGCCCATTCTGGTAAAGGCCCGTTCCAGTGTTGTATTATTAGATTGGCCATTCATCTACCGGTTTATTTGTAATTGTATGCAACTGGTCGTGGTTCATGTTATTAGCACCGGACATCTGAATATGAACAAAGTTGCATTTATCCCCACGTAGATCAATGACATCTCTTTTCGGTCCTTTGGTCCCTGGATCATAGTGAACCGATGAGTTCCATTTATAGTCCATCACTGTCCAATTAAACTCACACACTTCAAGCATTGCTGACAGATAAGGTTGGTCACAGTGGTAAAAACTAGGCAAACCAACCATCACTGCTTGATATGATATAAACTTCTTGAAGCTTTTTCTGGCCTTTTCCATACCTTCTCTTGACCATACGATCATACCAGAGTTAAATACTCTAGGTAAACCATCGGCTGTAAGAGGCATATCCTTACCATAAACTTCTTTTACCTTCTCTACCCATTTCATATCATTGGCATTATTAATACCGCCACCAATGGTATGACGCTTTCTAGCCATAGGAGCATTCCACTCCTCACAGATACCTACTTCTGCACCGGTCTTTGCAAACTCTTCAAAGATGTTTTCTGTAACACCATCACGAGGCCACACGTCCGTGTCAGCATACATGAGGTAGTCGTACTCATAAAACTCATCTTCATAGATTGGTTTAAAAGTACCAAAATGTGGTGAGTATTTACCTAGGTCTGTTCTCCAATAAGGATCTTGCTCATAGATATATTCTGAACCGATTGAAGTGGCATAAGACTCCATAGCCTTTCTACCTGCTTCATTACCTGGGGTTGTTTCCCCATCATAGTATTGATAAACAACTGTTTTCATATCAACCTCTTTAACTCTTCAACATTCTCCCCACGTCTTGGTAATTTATCCTTCAAGAAGAAATGGATAAAATGCCCTTCCTTTAATTTATCATCAGCTACGGCAGTGAATAGAGTATTGTATTTCCAGTCAAGAGGTTGTTGCTTCATATTCTCTTTTCGGACCCAATAGTTTAACAGAGTTTGGTCGGTTGACCATTTCCAAGCACCTTGACCATCTACAAAGTCTTTAAACTCTGGTCTTTGGATAAACTCCTTACCACTATCACCATTCAAGTATTTCGATATGCTTTTGTTCATGAGCATCATGCCCATGTTATAGAAACGTGCACCGTGTTTGTGTCCAAAATCCCAGTCTATCTTGTTTGACTGTAGTTGACTGTACTGCATACGAGTATAGTTAACAAGTTTTTTGACATACCAGTCCTGTATGGGCATCTCACGTTCCAACACTCCAGCAAAGTCCGTGTCATCTTTTAATTCATTGAAGATGTTTGGTGCGCCTGGTCTGATGTATATGTCGGCATCTATGATACAGATTTGGTCATACCTGTCCCAATAGTCAAATGCATTTTCTTTTTCATAGATAGGTAGAAATCCGCCGTACTTCTCGTATGATTCTTTGCTACGGTTTGTGGCAAAGACATCTGGCTTTATTCTCATTTTAGGAATTTGTTGGATGATGTGATCAATTCCGTACTCCTTAGAATAATCTTGTACGGAATTAACACACCAATCATATAATTTAGATCTATTACCTGTATAGACCTGATATATCAAACGTTTCATTATTTTCCTTTACCATGTGTTTTGCCCTTCTGATAAGCTTGTGCACCAAAAAAGGCACCAACCAAAGCAGAGACGGAAACAAAATATGTAGGTGCAATGTCTGCTAGTAATTGGCTAGTAGATTCAAAACTGAATGGTAGTAAATCGGTAACCACAATCCCAACTGGGTATATTAATAGACCCCACAAAGCAAACCACGCCATCCGACGGATCTGATCTTCTTTTTGATTTTCGTTATCTGCTCTCATCATATCACGTTCTAAAGCAAATTCTTCATCACTGACGACACCATCGCCGTCTTTATCAAAATGTTCATACTGACTCCCGGCTTCTAATTTCTTCTGTGCAGCCATCTGAGTACTCCTTAATAGTTTTGGCAATCGTCATTGCCTCGTTGAAACCATTACGAAGAGAGTTGGACCTATGTCCATGCTCTATAAACCACTCAATCGTATTTATATCAGATCTAGCATGTCCTTGCATAACCTGACATCCCATATTAAAGTCCTTAATAATATCTTCAAAGTCTGTCCGAAGAGTTAATATTTCACAGATGGTCATTCATATCGCTCCTTCATTGCATCTAGTAATTCCCACTCAAGATAATCAATGTCATCCTCATTTGCTTGAAAACGGATACCAATACCACCGGCATCTTTCCAAGCCTTGATGTTTTGAGGTTTATCATCAATCAAAATGTTTGGCAATAGGTCTTTGTAACTCCAAGCATGCTTATGTTTGTTTGAAGTAAAGACACAGTTGTTGACATCTTCTGGCATAAATCCCATACGTTCCAGCCATACACGTTTCCAGTATGCTGAGTTGTATTCATCACCACGGAGAGGAGAGGAGCAGATGCCCCAATCAATTTCATTTTCCCAGGCAACATGCTTTACAAACTCAAGTATCCTAACAGACTGATCTCGACCGTCTTGATAAAAACATGGAATCCTGTTGAAGAAATCGGTACCTTTGAGTTTACCAAAAACTTCTTCTCTCCAACTTAAACTTTTCCAATGGTCAACTCCAAATTTGTTTTCAAGTCCACCAAAGAAGTCAGCAATCACTCCATCCATATCCAAATAAATCATATTATACATCTCCTTTTGGCTTGCCATGCATCATTCGTATCCACTCGTCACGGCCAAACTGTTCCAACACTGCTTCTGTAACAATGTCACGATAGAAAGGGGCGATACGTTGCTCTATTATGTCCCACTTGTCTTGATTAGAGACATACAAAGGAAGGTCACGTTTACGGAGTCTTTTGTCTAGAACTTTAAGTTCACGAGCACGGTTCATAAGACCGTTGTTGAAAATGTCATACACTACGTTTGTAGCACGACGGAATCTGTCTAGTGATTTGTTTTTGTTTCTAGCACTTGGACATGGACCTGACATAGGCACACGTTCTTGTAAAGCATCGATCCAAGATTCCAAATCACCACAAGTATTTTGCATAAACATAATATAAGCTCCTCAGTTACAAAATCTTTATATAACTATTATATCATACTTTAGAGATAATGTAAAGTGTTTTTTTCACTTTTTTGCATTTTTATTGAAATAATTTACGCCTATCATATTCTGCCTTGGTGTCCAGTAAAAGATCCACAAAGTTATCTCTGTGCTCCTCAAATATCAAAGGCTGCTCATCATCTACGTCCATAACAATTACAGTATTAGGAATGGCCATACCTGTACGTTCCTCAAACATGATGGCATATGCAGATGCTTGAGCAAAGTAACCCGATATGTTTTCTTTTTTCTTAATACGGCGAGATGTTTTAAAGTCTATGATGGATGGAACACCGTTCCACTCAGCTATACAATCACAACGACCAGCAAGACCAAGATGGCGACTAAAAAGAGCAACTTCGAGGCCAAAGATCCGACCGATAGATCTATCAAGAATTGGCCGCAGATTCTGTAGACTTTGCTTAACATGTGGGAGATAATCTTTTGTATCTTCATTTTTTAAATATCCTTCGATAATACTATGTACAGCACTACCGCGATTACTAGCTCGATGCCCAACCTTATTCGCTTCTTCTTCTCCGACTCGAAGTCGCCAGGCCCTGATGGCATCTTCGCTTAAAATACCGAGTACAGTTGTAACGCTAGGAAACTTAGAACCGTCAGGAGCAAGATATAGCCTACGTTCAGCGGTTGTGTCCGTAACCAAATCATCATATCCAAGATCCAGTTCCACATGTTCAAATACCCTTTTCATTTAGTACGGTCCTTATCAGTTCATTATCTAAGCTTTTTTCAGGAATGCAGAACATATTACCCCATTCCCTTTG
>MDTE01160046.1_pt1 | contig 20358 bp, 17 predicted proteins | sample 811231 | NCBI WGS metagenome assembly MDTE01 (sample SAMN05326651, study PRJNA326480) | marine metagenome | isolation source: seawater | place: Indian Ocean: Red Sea | collected 2010
TGGAGAAGTCACTCCAGGAAGCTAGTCAAGCTGCGTCCGCGGCGGAGAAAGCCAGAGAAGACGCCGAGTCAGAGGCTCAGACCCTCCAGACCAAGATCGACGGTCTGCCGGAGCGAATCAGAAACAAGTTCAATCTCTGAAAGAGGCGCCGTTCTGCTGATAGGTAACACCCTCAGCGAATAGACACAGGTAATTGGCCAAATGTGCAACAGGGCTGCCCGTTGAGGAGGCCGAAAACGACAGAGAGGCCGCACAACCGCCGAAAACCCGAAAAGGCAGCGCCAAAAGCGCTGCCTTTTCGAAACTGCGAACACGTGCACGCAGAAACTGCGAACACGCCCTTGTGGAGCTGGGGGGAATCGAACCCCCGTCCGTCGAAGGGTGACCGTGTGTGCTACGACCATTCCCGAGTGCGTGGCTTGATGGCTGCCACCCCGCCGGGTCGGGCGAGCCGCGAGGCTCTGCCAAAGGGTCTTTCCCCATTGTCAGCGGTCTTTCACGCCGTCAGCGGTCTGTCCCTGCTGTCTCCACCGCTTCTGTTGCCGGGTTGTGGTGGACCGACCCCGCGTGCCGTTACCGGTCGCGATGACTCTCGGTCACCTGACTAGGTCAGGCGGCGAGAGCGAGATCGTCCGTTTTGGCGTCTCTGTTGGTGCCCCGTTTAAGGAGTCTGGGCTACTCCGGTCGCACGGCACGCCCACTGCCGTCGGCGTCGAAACCGATCAGCCCCGTGGACAGCGGCTCAAAGCCGCTAAATGCGAACGTTTAAGTGTTTGATTGTCAAATGTCCGTTCCCCTAAGGGTATCGGCGAGCCGTATCGGGTATTCGGAGAAGTCCCGGCTAGGTCCGTCTGCCAGAATCCTTGGATCCACAACGACCGCGCTAGCTCGTACTCCTTCATACCCTCGCCGATCATGCCGCCAGTGGTTGATCGGGCTGAGGGCTGCATCCTGCATCTTGCCGACGGTCGGAAGTTGATTGATGCTGGCGGTGGCGCTGTCGCCGTCAACATTGGACATGGTCGTCACGAAGTGGCCGACGCTGTTGCCGAGGCCACCCGTCGGGTCTCCTACGTGCTGCCGCCGTGGGTGACAGAGGAGCGCATCGCCCTAGTCGAACTGTTGCGTGAGCGATGGCTGCCGGAGGGTTTGACCAGAGTGGGGTTCACCAGTGGTGGTTCTGAGTCGGTTGACACTGCGGTGCGCCTCGCTTTGGCTCACCATTCGACCTCCGGACGTCCCGAGCGGCGAAAAATCATCGGACGTGAGACCTCTTACCATGGACTTACCATGACGGCTCTTGCCATCAGCGGGCATCGGAGCCGTCGAGCCCCCTTAGAACATGTGCTGGCTGAGTATCCCAAGATGCCGAACCTTGACGCAGAGGGTCTTGAAAAGGTGTTGTGGGACGAAGGCCCAGAGACAGTGGCAGCCGTAATCGCCGAGCCGGTCGTCGGCGCCACAGCCGGTGCTTTGGTCCCACCCGATGGCTGGTGGGCAGAGGTGCGGGAGCTTTGTGACCGGCATGGGGTTTTGCTCATCGCCGACGAGGTCATGACTGGATTTGGCCGCACCGGGAAGCGGTTTGGGGTGGACCACTGGGACGTTGTGCCTGACGTGATGGTCGGTGGCAAAGGTCTATCAAGCGGTTACGCGCCTTTAGGTGGCATTTTCGCCACCGAGGAGGTGGTGGCTCCCATAGCCGCTTCGGGAGAGGGCCTCATGTTCTTTACCTATTCCGCACACTCGGCGGCCTGCGCGGCCGGGCTAGCAGCACTTCGGATCCTTGACGAGGAGGATCTCGTTACAGCCAGTGCGATAAAGGGTGCTGACTTCCTGCGCCGCCTGCAGGAGGTAGCCGACGACCCACACGTCTTAGAGGTGCGAGGGCTCGGACTGATGGTTGGAATCGAGTTGGTTCGCGACCGGAATACTGCCGAGCCCTATCCAGCCATCGAAGGCATGGCATCCCGGGTGGTGGCTGAGGCCATGGACCGTGGCGCCTGGGTTTATCCGGCTGGTGATGGCAACGCGTCTGACGCTCTGTTACTTGGTCCACCTTTCACCATTAGTGGTAGCGAGATGGATGAAGTAGCGCGGATCGTCGCTGAGTCGATCTCGGTGGTGTGCGGAACTTGAGAGATCAGAGAGGACAGCGGAGCGGCCAGTTCAGCGCCGCCGGTTTGCTTCCATAGCGCGCTCGGCCTCCCGGTCGGCTTCCTTGCGAGCTAGCGCTTGCCGCCTGTCGTGCAACTTGCGCCCCCGAGCAAGGGCTATCTCAACCTTTACGTTTCCGGCCTTGAAGTAGAGACGTAGCGGCACCAGCGTCAGACCTTCAAGCGACATCCGGTTTGTGATCTGACGAATTTCTCTTCGGTGTAGCAGCAACTTCCGGGGCCGATCCGGTTCATGACCCGTCGCCTCGGATCCGCTCATTGCATATGGCGGTACGTGCATGCCGATCAGCCAGAGTTCGCCATCCTGTTCGCGGCCGAAGGCTTCACTGATTTGCACATTGGCTTGCCGGATCGATTTCACCTCGCTGCCGCGTAGCACCAAGCCGGCTTCCCACGAGTCGAGGAGGTCGTAATCGTGCCGCGCCCGCCGGTTAGTGGCGGCGTTGCGTTCCGACATTTCCTCGTTCCTGTTGCCCACTGGCGCGAGCGTACCGGTCGCCCTCTGGCGCCCCCGGACCTCCCGTTAGCCTTGCTGCTCATGGGACATGCCACAGGAGACGGGTCCGGAAGCGACGCTATCGAGGCCCTGACGCTCACTGGCGATGTGTATATGGCGATGGTCGACCGCGCCCTGACCCAGAATCCGTCGGAGGCCTGCGGACTGTTCTCTGGTAATCCGGGAACCCTGCGGGTCGACGGCTACCACCCGATGGCGAACATGGCCGCTGCCGACGAGGCGTGGAAACTTTATGTGTTGGATGGTCAGGAGATGCTCCGCGTAGAGGCCGAGGCCGATGATGCTGGTCGAGCGATCATCGGGGTGATGCACAGCCATACTCACACCTCGGCATACCCGTCACCGACCGATGTGGCTGACGCCGCCCGTTTCGATCCATTTGGCACCTGGGTGTTCATCATCATCTCCCTAAAGCACTCAAGTCCAGTTCTCCGGGCGTACCGGATTATGGGTGGCGAGATCACTGAGGTGCCGGTCTCCATAGACCACGGCTAGAATCCCGACCACATCAGTCGGATTTTGGTTCGGTTCCGATTTGCCAGCAGAGTCCGATTTGTTCGAAGACCCTTTAGCGACACCATGCCCGTATACGCCTCAGTTCTCGACCTAATCGGCGACACGCCGATCGTCGACGTCAGTGAACTCAGCCCCAATCGGTCGGTTCGCCTGCTCGCCAAACTCGAGGGTCAGAACCCTGCCGGCTCGGTAAAAGATCGAATCGCCTTAGCCATGGTTAGAGAGGCCGAGGCTGATGGAACTCTCACGCCAGGCCGGACCATCATCGAACCGTCATCCGGCAATACGGGTATTGCCCTTGCCATGATCGCTCGGGTTCGCGGCTACCACTTGAAGGTCGTCCTTCCCGAGAATGTCTCGGTCGAACGACGTCAGGCTCTTGAGGTGTTCGGTGCTGAGATTATTTCGTCGCCTGGCGACGAGGGCTCCAACGGAGCGGTGCGGATGGCCCATCGACTGGCGGATGAGAACCCAGACTGGTTGTTCCTCTACCAGTACGCCAACGAGGCCAATCCGCGCGCCCACTATGAGACGACAGGGCCAGAGATTCTCCGGGATGTACCCGAGATCACCCACTTTGTGGCTGGCCTCGGCACAAGTGGCACTCTGATGGGCGTAGGCGCCTACCTCAAGGAACATAGACCTGATGTGAAAGTACTGGCTGTCGAGCCACCGTCCGGAGAGCTGGTTCAGGGGCTGCGCAGCCTTGACGACGGATACGTCCCGCCAGTGTTTGAGAAGTGGGGTGGTTACGACCTTCTAGATGGAAAGCGCATTGTGCGCCCGCGCGAGTCCATTGAGTACACGCGTCGTCTCGCCGCCGAGTGTGGAATCTTCGCAGGCCTATCTGCCGGTGCCGCCTTGGCTGGAGCGGTTCGAGTGGCTAGCCGAATCGAAGCCGATCCAAATGCTGGCATCGTGGCGACCGTCGTCTTCGTGGTATGCGATGGAGGATGGAAGTATCTCTCGACCGGTGCTTGGACGGCTGATCCTGATGAGGTGGCTGAAAATATAGAGCAATTGATTGTGTTCTGATGGAATTCCTCTAGATGCCTTTGGCGGGGTCCCACGGGGATCTGGCCCGTCGACCTTCTAGATTTCTTCGGACTCGACGCCGGTCTAGGTTGGTGTCCGGAACAGTTAAGGGAGTCCCCGTGTCCGAGTCCACCCCCCGCCCCGACGGCCGTGCCGATGACGAACTGCGTCCATTCTCTTTTGAACGTGACTACACGGAGATGGCAGCTGGCTCCTGCTTAGTGACCTTCGGACGGACACGCGTGCTTTGTACCGCCTCAGTGGGTGACGGAGTTCCCCCATGGTTACGAAACACGGGACGGGGTTGGGTAACTGCGGAATACTCGATGCTGCCCGGGTCGAGTCCGGAACGGATCCGTCGCCGAACCTCAGGACGTGACCAGGAAATTCAGCGACTTATTGCTCGTTCGTTACGCGCTGTTGTCGATCTTGGGTCCATGCCGGAGATGGAGATCACTGTCGACTGCGATGTCCTACAGGCCGACGGAGGTACCCGTACTGCGTCGATTTGCGGCGCATTTGTCGCCATTCACGACGCATTTAGCCGTTTAGTGGCTGCCGGTACTATCACCGCCTCACCCATCCTCGAGGAATTGGCGGCAATTTCGGTGGGCATCGTCGATGGGACGCCTCGCCTAGACCTCCCCTACGTCGAGGATTCCACCGCCGAAGTTGACTTCAATGTGGTCATGACGGGTTCAGGTCGGTTCGTCGAGGTTCAAGGCACGGCTGAAGGCCAAGCATTTGAGCGTTCGGAACTGGACGCCCTAGTTGACCTAGCAGCTGAAGGCATTGCCAGGATCGTTGAAGCGCAGCGAGCCGTGCTGGCTACACCGCCAGCGGTCCGGCCCTCTTAGAGATCCGCGACCTAAGTGCTTATCGATGCCTAACGGAGCTCTGCCCCGTTTCGTGGTTGCCAGTGCCAATCCTCACAAGGTTGCCGAAATCGCGCATGTCCTTCATGGTCTAGTTGAGCTTGAACCACGACCAGAATCTGTGGGGGACGTCATTGAGGACGGTTTCACACTTGAGGCCAATGCCCGCCTGAAAGCCGTCGCTATTTGCGAGGCTGTGAGCCGACCGGCTATAGCCGACGACACCGGACTTGAGGTAGATGTCCTCGATGGCGCCCCTGGCGTGCATTCGGCCCGTTACGCCGCAGATGAGGGAACCGGCAAGGGTGGCGACGACGAGGCCAACCTGAAGCGACTGCTTCGCGAACTCGCTGACGTGCCTGAGAGTCGGCGAACCGCCCGCTTTCGCACTGTTGCCATGGTGCGGTGGCCTGACGGGAGTGAGTTGGTAGCGAATGGAACTGTAGAGGGATGGATCGCCATCAAACCGGCGGGTGACGGAGGCTTCGGTTATGACCCAGCATTCATCCCTGTTGAGGGTGACGGCAGAACGTTTGCCGAGATGGGAGCTGAAAAGCACGTCTTCTCCCACCGAGGACGGGCTTTTCGTGACTTAGCCCGTCGTCTGGACGTTTCCTGATTCGCCACAGTCCCCAGTGCCCCTCTCTAGCAGTGGATCGTTAGTTCTGCGAGACGGGGAGGTTGGCCACGCCACTGGTGAGGAAGCGGTCAAACTCGGCGTCAGTGACCGGTTCTGAGAAGTGGAATCCCTGTGCTTCATCGCAGCGCAGATGGCGAAGAATCTGGAGTTGTTCTTCGGTTTCCACCCCCTCGGCCACTACCCGGAGGCCAAGGCTGTGCGCTAAAGCGATAGTGCCAGTCACGATGGCCGTGTCGTCGGCCCATTCATCGTGGTCTAGTTGTTTTTTGTTCTGATCACCGGCCGAGGGCTTCCTATTGGCTTGGTCTGCCCGGAGTCCAGATACGAACGATCGGTCCACCTTAAGGAAGTCGATTGGGAATCTCTTTAGATAGGCCAACGACGAAAACCCTGTGCCAAAGTCATCTAGTCCCATACGTACTCCGAGAGCAGTTAGTTCGCCGAGCACGGTTTCGGTCACCGGGTTAGCGGCGATCAGAGCACTCTCAGTGAACTCCAACGCGACCTGATCAGGCTCGATCCCGTTGGTGGTCACTGTCGAGGCCACAAGATGGGGAAACATCGGGTCGGAAAGTTGTCTAGCCGACACATTGACTGCCACTGACAGTTTTTTGTCGATCGAAGCATTGTTCCGGCTATTCCAAGCGGCTAGGCGCCCAACGGCGATGGTTAGCACGCGCGCACCGAGGTCAGCTATCAGGCCTGTGTCTTCCGCCACGTCGATGAACTGCGCTGGCTGAAGCAGTTCACCGCCTGCGCCGCGGATCCTCGCTAGGGCTTCGGCGCCGACGATGGTGGTGTCCAATAGTCGGACCACCGGCTGGAAGTGAACCTCAATTCGGTCTTCATCGAGCGCCGCTCGGAGATCCTGCTCCACTGAGTGTCGCCGGACTGCTCGAGCGCGCAGATGAGCTCCAAAGACCTCAGCACGGTCGCGACCGCCTTCCTTGGCTCGGTACATGGCTGTATCCGCGTCTCGTAGCAGGTCGGCTGGAGTCTCGTTCCCGTGAGCGACGGCGATACCCACGCTGGCTGACATCACCGTCGGGTCGCCCCCTAACTCCAGTGGTCGGGCCAGGGCGGTGCGGATCCGCTCGGCGGCAGCCAAGGCATCTGTGGTGCGGACCATGTCGGCTATCACCACCACGAACTCATCGCCGCCAAGGCGGGCCACTAAGTCTCCGGGCCGAATTGTCCGCTCTAGACGTCGTGCCGCCTCGCGCAGCAGGTCATCGCCGACGCCGTGCCCCAGAGAGTCGTTGACAACTTTGAATCTGTCTAGATCGAGGAACAGCACCCCAACCATCCGGTCGTGCCGGGCAGCCCGGTGGAGGGCATCTTGGAGACGTTCGAGTAGGAGCGCACGGTTGGGTAGTCCGGTCAACTCGTCGTGATAGGCGCGTTCCTCCAACTGAGCAGCGACCTCCACCCGTTCGGTTATGTCACGAGCGTTGACCACTACGCCGGCCACCGCCGGATTACCCAACAGGTTGGTGGCCACTACTTCCATGTGGCGCCAGCCGCCTCCCGCATGGGCCACTCGGGCTTCTACAGCAGGAGACATTCCCGGCTGAGCCAGCACATCTGTCGCTCGCTCGGCTAGATCAGCAAGGTCATCGGGATGGACGAGTTCGGCAACTTCCACGCCCTCTAATGCGTGGGCTTCTTGTCCAAGAATCCTTGCTACCGCAGGGCTGGCGTAGACAATGTGCCCATCGTCGCCGATAACACACACTAAGTCCGAAGCGTGCTCGACTAGGGCGGCCAAACGGACCTCGGAAGCCTCGACCCGCTCCTGGGCTGCGTGCAGGTCCGTAAGGTCACGGGCCATAAGCGAGATAGCGTCCACAACTCCTTCTTGGTCGCGGTGGGCTACAAGGACTGCGGAGACCGGAACGATGTCCGTCATACCCAGGAGCCGAAGTTCGCCCCTCCAAGTGCCATCAGAGCGAACCGCCGGCAGAGCCGTGGTGGCATATCGGGCCTGTGACCAGCCGTCTAGCAGGTCGAGCAGTCGTATCGGTCCGGTCGTGGTTGCAACTCCGAGTCGGTGAAGGGCGTCGTTGGACCAGACCACCATTTCGCCGGCCGGATCCAGGATGGCAACGGGGTCGGGCGTGGCCTCTAGTACTCGAGTGAGTTCGTGTGCTCGGCGGGTTTCGTCCATCTCTTCGGATACGTCGACAACCGTTAATAGAGCACCACCCGGTTCTGGGAGCGGAACAGTTGACAGGTCAACCCAGCGAACGTCACCACCTTCATCAATTAGCCGTAGTCGACCTCGGAGTGAAATACGGTCGGCCAGACTCCTAGCTAGGTCAGTCAAAAACTCGTCTCGACCTTCGGGGTCGATAGCAGCGAGCCAACCCTCACCCATCGCTTCATCAGCCCCTTGACCGGTGGACAATTCCCAGCGGCCGTTGACCCGCACAGCCCGGCCCGCACCATCGAGGCGAGCCATGCCGGTGGGAGCGTCGTCGACCAGCCCGTCTAGAAGCTTGTTGTCAGGGGTCGAGCCCGTATTAGAGGTTTCTTCGGTCACGTGCGGACGGGGGGATTCGAACCCCCACGCCTCTCGGCGCCGGCTCCTAAAGCCGGTGCGTCTGCCAGTTCCGCCACGTCCGCGTCTGTCGATCCTACGGCGATGGTTGGCGTCAACCGGCTTCCCGTGAGAGTTAGTGCATCTCTCCGCGGCGCACGATGACCTTGTCGATGATCCCGTAGTCGCGTGCTTCGTCGGCGGTAAACCAGCGATCGCGGTCACTGTCGGCTTCAATGGCATCGACGGATTGGCCGGTGTGGTCGGCGATTCGTTCTTGCAACATCTTCTTGGTGTAAGCCATTTGTTCGGCTTGGATGGCGATATCGGACGCCTGACCGCGAACACCACCAAGGGGTTGATGCATCATGATTCTGGCATGTGGTAGGGCATAGCGCTTTTCTGGTGCACCGGCGCACAGCAGGAACTGTCCCATTGAGGCGCCGAGTCCCATACAGATAGTTCCTACCTCGGGACCTACGAATTGCATGGTGTCGTATATGGCCATGCCGGCTGTGACTGATCCACCTGGCGAATTGATGTACATCCAGATCGGCCTGTCAGGATCCTGGGCCTCAAGGAACAGCATCTGGGCAATGATGAAGTTGGCCACATCGTCGTTCACATCGGTGCCAAGGAAGACGATTCGGTCTTTGAGGAGCCGGGTGTAGACGTCGAACCGGCCCTGTTCCAGTGCCTCGGCGTCTGCTGCCGTGGCGTCGGGCGATCCTGGAGTTCTAATAGCCGGAATGTTCAGAGGGGGGGCATCCATGTCAGCGCAGGGTAGCGGTGTAGTTGGTCAGGCCTGCGCTGCGACGGCCCGAGTTCGGAGGTCGGTCACGGCGTGCTTGAGGCCTTCGCTGTCACGGAACAGGGCGCTTCCGGAGACAAGTCGGTTGGCGCCGGCAGATACAACCCCGGCGACTGTCGAGGGTCCGATGCCCCCATCCACCTCGATGGAGCAGTCGAATCCGTCTAACAAATCAGCGGCCTCGGCCACCTTGTCTTCAAGCGGGATGTAGGCCTGCCCTCCGAAACCAGGGTTGACGGTCATGATTAGCAGCACCCCAATCAGATCACGGACATGGCAGATCGCAGACACAGGGGTGTGGGGGTTCAACGCTACGCCCGGAACGGCCCCTAATTCGGCAATGTGGCCGAGGGTGCGGTGCAGGTGCTCGCAGGCCTCGGCGTGGACAAGCACCGTCGAACATCCGGCTTTTACGTAACGGTCGACCAGGCGGTCGGGTTCGACCACCATGAGGTGGGCCTCAAAATCCAGATCGATAAGCGGACGGGTAGACGCAATAACGTCGGGTCCGAAGGTCAAGTTGGGCACGAATACCCCATCCATGACGTCCCAGTGAATTAGATCGACCCCCGCCTTCTCAAGAACTTGACACTCTTCGCCCAAACGGGCGAAGTCTGCTGGCAGGACCGATGGAGCGATCTGAATCGGTCGGCGCTGTTGAGGAGGAGGCATGAAGTGAACCTAGCCGAGTGGCTCGGCGGCCTTGGGCCTAAATCGGAGACGTTTGGGGTATGGGTAAAAGTCCGGGAGATCTCCCCGGGCAAGGCTCTTCTGGACCTCCTTCCAGAAGGCCACCGTATAAAGGTCGGCGTGGGTCTCTTCGAAGCGACGACGGACTTCCGAAGACACATCAGATGGGAAGGCCATAAAGGTAGGAAACTGCTCGGGGAATACATCGCCGGGTTCAATTGAGAACCACGGTTGTGAGCGCATCTCATCAACTGGGTCGTCGGAGCTCGGGATGCTTCGAAACCTGCATTCCTCCAGCAGGACTAACTCGTCGTAGTCGTAGAACACGACGTTGCCATGCCGGGTCACGCCGAAGTTCTTGGTAAATAGGTCCCCGGGGAACACATTGGCCGCAGCCAAGTCTTTTATGGCCCAGCCCCATTCGATCGCTGCTGCGACTGCTTTCTCAGTGGACATCTCACGCAGGTAGAGGTTCAGTGGATACACCTGCCGCTCCGAGTACACGTGACGAATCACCACCTGATCACCGATGACTCGGACCGTCTCCGCAGCTGTGGTCAGAAGTTCATCCAGAAGTTCGGGGTCGAAACGGTCCTTCTCAAACGAGAGGTTTTCAAACTCCCACGCCTCGACCATTCGTCCGACGCGATCGTGGTGGTACACGAGGTCGTAGCGACGCTTGACTGCATCGCGAGTGGTGTTTTTCGGAGGGTCGAATCGGTCCTTGATGATCTTGAAAACCACGTTGAACGACACCAAGGTGAATACCGCCATCACCATCCCCGGCGTTCCTCGGGTGCGCACAAACTTGTCATGGCTGTGGTCGAGGTGGCGGTAGAGGGAACGGTAGAGGCTGGTCTTGCCGTGCTGTGGTAGACCGACTGCGGTGTAGAGCTCGGCCAGAGATTTCATTGGCAGCAGCGATTTAAGGAAACCCACCAGTTCTGACGGACTGGGCCATTCAACGAAGAAGTATGAGCGGGTAAAACTGAATAGTCGGCTGGCTTGGGCCTCGGTGACTAACACTGTGTCAATCCTTAGGCCGTCGTCGGTGTGAACGACCGGGATGACGATTGGGGTGATCCGGTTTTGTTGGCGGAGCCGACCCACCAAGTAGGCCCCCTTGTTTCGATAGAAGACCGGCCGGAGCATGTCGATGCCGTCAGCCGACAGGCTGTCCCACTCTTCTATGAGGAACGAGTCGATCCGAGCTGCGACCCGTCGGGCGTCACCGTCCAGATCAGCCCATGAGGCTTCAAAACCGACCGCGTCTAGCACCTGTCGGACCATTGCTGCGGTATCGCGGACCCGAGTGGCTGTGGTGAACAATTCGGCACGTCCCTCTCCGCGAGGCACTGTGGTAGCTCCAAACCAGCGCAGTTCGACGTCGTTGTCGACTCCGATAGTGGTAAATATCCGACGGGTCACCGAGTTGAAAAAAGTCTCGGCGAGGCCAAAATCGCTACGTTCCGCTATTCGCGATTTGTAGTGGCTTCGGGCTGCCCGCCAGGCACCCCGCCGGTCGGTCACGCTGTCGACCAACGGGCGAACACGCTCCACCGTGGTCATTACGTTGGCCCTGTGGAGGGCCAACCGCTGCCGGGAATCGTCCTCTTGGGCAGCCCACTCGCGGTAGGTGAAGTGGGTGGCAGCGCGACGAGAGACCTTGCGGAAACTTGCGATGTAGTCGACGAATCCAGCTAGCACCGTGTCGGCGATCTGGCGCCCGCTCGTCTCGGTGGCCGCTTCTGGTTCAGAAGCCATCAGGCGCTGTCCTCGGCGTCTCCGTGCATCGCCTGAAAGTCTTGCCAGGTCTCGTCTTCGGCGGGGAGAGTGCCCCAACCATCATGGTTATTTGGCCAGTTGGCTGTCGACAGGCCAAGAGGATTGACACCTACTTCGGCTCCATAGAAGAGACGGTGAGACCTCTTTACAAATAGCCATATGCCGTTGATCCGCTGGTACTGGTCGTCGTAGCGGATCGATTGGTGGATCCAACGCCTTCCATCTTGCACTTCGGCTCGGCAGTAGACATATCCGGTGGCGTTGTCGGGGTTCTCGAAATCGATTTGGTGTGTTCCCACGTGAAGGATTGTCACGCCTATGGCGGCCAGTTGACGTGTGAGATCTTCGCGAAGAGCGACTCGACCAGAGAGGCCCCCTCCCACACGGACTTCGGGCACGAATAACGCGACTAGGGCATCGAGGTCTCTGCGATCGGTTGCCAGCGCGTAACGGGCAACCAACTGGCGAATGTCGGCCTCAGCTAGGAGTCGTTCCGGAGGGCTTATGCGGGTGGATGTGTCTTCGGCTGTGGCTGCCCGTAGTCGTTGGTCAGCCCAGCCGCCGGGAGTCGTGCCGTCGACAAGTACCCGACGAGAAGCGAATAGCCAATGTCCTTGGATCGGTCGGAATTTGTCTTGATAACGACCCCAGTGGTCAACCCCGGCGTCGGTCATCACCGTGAAGTACGACTGTCCGAGGGCCTCCTCCGGACCCTCGATGGTGATGGTGGGGGCCGCCGTATGGTGCTGGAGGTAGCGGGGGACTTCACTGCGAGATTCATTGGCCAACGAGTCGCGGGTCGTGGTAAAGATCGAGCGGATGCCGTTTGCACCGTCGTAGGTCTGGCCATCACCTATGTCCATGGTCGCGTCCGGAGCGAAAAGGGTTAGTAGTTCTTCGAACTGCCCGCGGTCACCGAGGGCGTTGTACGAGGCAACGAGGTGTCGGATCTGCTCCCGTGCGTCGATTTCCCAAGCCTCCACGCGGCTCCTCCCAATTATGCGGACTACTACTAGCGTGCCCGACGATGGACGAACTCCACGACATTCGTGCCCGATTTCCTGCGATTGATGGCCAGTGGGCCCGGTTTGACGGACCGGGTGGGACCCAGGTGGTAGACACCGCTATCGAAGCCGCTGCCGATTGGCAGCGCAGTGGAAATAATGCCAATTCGCTCGGAGCCTTCGCTGCTGCCTATGCCTGCGATGACCTCGTAGTTCGAGCTAGTGCCACAATGGGTCGTCTGTTGGGTGCGGACCCGAAGGGCATTATTTTGGGTCCTAGCACCACGGCCAACATGATGGCGTTGACTCGGGCCATCGGTCGCTGGGTTGGCCCGGGGGATGAGGTGATATGTACGGCCCTGGATCATGATTCCAACGTGTCGCCCTGGCTGCTGATGGCCGAGGACACCGGCTGCAGGGTTCAGATTGCCGATTTCGACCCATCCACCGGGCGGTTGTCGGTTGAGGCAGTGGCCGATTTGGTCAGTTCGTCGACGAGATGGGTAGCAGTTACAGGCGCTTCCAACGTGATTGGAACCATTCCGGACGTGTCCGCCATCACCCAAGTGGCCCACGAAGTCGGTGCCCGTGTTGTCGTCGATGGCGTACATCTGACCCCACATCGACAGGTGGATGTGGCATGCATCGGCTGTGACGTCTTCACCACTTCGTCCTACAAGTGGTATGGCCCCCACGCTGGAATCATGTGGGTCGAACCTGGACTTCTCGATGATTTAGACGCCTATAAGTTGAGAGCGGTTTCGGACCTGGGCCCAGAGCGTTTCCAATACGGGACCACATCTTGGGAGAGTTTGGCTGGCCTTGATGCGGCTGCCGAGTTCTTGTTGGACGTTGGTCTTGATCGTATTGCCGCAGCGGAAGCTATTCGGTTTCGGCGACTTCTTGATGGTCTTCATAACCAGTCTGGGGTTCGTGTAGTTGGCCCGCAGGACTCTTCAGACCGAGCGCCCACATTGATGTTTGAGGTGGAAGGATTTAGCCCAAGTGAGGCGGCTTCGGCACTCGCTGAGCATCGCGTCGCCGTCTGGGACGGTAGTAACTACGCAGTAGATGCTATGGAGCCATTGGGGCTGAACACCAAGGACGGAGCAGTTCGGGCCGGAATAAGCGCATACACCAACGACGAGGATGTTGATCGCTTGCTTGCTGCAGTTGCTGATATCGCGAATTGAACGGGCCGGCGAGGCTGGAGGTCAATTTTGCAGGAGAGGGTTGGTGCTTCTCAGCGAATGGCCGCCGGTTCGTCAACCGACCGACCGGCCTGTGATCCTCGGTCCATGACTTATCAAGATGATTGTCAGGCCGAGCCAATGGAAAAGGTTCGGCCACTTGAGGGAGTCCGAGTCTTGGCGGTCGAGCAGATGGCTGCCCTCCCTTTTGCCACCCAGCTGATGGCGCGCTTGGGCGCTGACGTGGTCAAGGTCGAGCACCCGTCAGGAGGAGATAGCGGCCGTGGCTCGCTCCCGGCGGTCCATGACCCGGAGGGCAGGTCGGTAGGTGCGACATTCTTGCGCAATAATTTGAATAAGCGCAGTGTGGCTATAGACCTAAAGAAGCCGGAGGGCGTTGATCTGGTCCTACGTATGGCGCCTGGTTTTGACGTGTTCGGAGAAAACTTTCGAGCCGGAACCGCGGAACGCCTGGGCATTGGGTATGAGGAAGTTCGGAGAGTGCACCCGGCCGTGATCTATCTTTCGGTGTCAGGCTTCGGTCAGGATCCAGCATCGCCCTATCGGGACATGGGCGCCTATGCATCAGTCGTGGAGGGCATGTCCGGCATCTACGAGTTCAAACGGGCGCCGGGACGCTCACCCACTGCGAACCCGGTGGGGGCGCTTGGAGATATTAGTTCGGCGTTGTTTGGCACTATCGGTGTGCTGTCAGCGCTGCGCCACCGCGATCATGCAGGCGTTGGTCAGCAAATCGATGTTGCCATGCTGGACGCCACCGTTGCGATGACCGACATCGTTACCAATTTCCAGTCCATGGGCCTAGAGCGAGAATGGGGAAGCGGCACGGGAATCGTTGACACCTTCGGAGCGTCGGACGGGTATTTCGTTCTGCAGTGCGTTCGTGAACACCACTTTTCTGTGCTGTGCGCCGAGATCGGTCGTCCGGATTTGGTCAGTGATGAGCGGTTAGCCAGCCGATCCGGATGGCAGGATCACATGTCGGACATCCTGCGGCCGGCCATCGAGTCTTGGGCGGAGAATCTCACCGTGGCCGAGGTTGTCGACGTTCTTTCGGGAGCGGGCCTGGCCTGTGGCCCATCTCTGACAGCGTCCCAAGTGGTAGCCGATGAGCACTTAATGGTTCGCAAAATGCTGGTGGAGACTTTGCCCGGCGATGCTAAGGCTCCAGTGTTGGTCCCGGGCAATCCGGTGAAATTCTCGGCGGTGCCCGAGGTGGACGATGTCCGCGTGCCGTGGTTGGGCGAGCACACCGAATCGGTTCTAGCCGACGAACTTGGCTTGGAGGTCGACGAACTGAAGGACTTGCGGGCCCGAGGTGTCATCGGTGCTACCTGACCAGTGGCGTACGGTGGCCTGAGTGCTCGGAACGCAGTGTGAGAGAACTGATAGGTGGCACCGGACCTAGGAAGAAGGGGGTGACGAGATGGAGGCTTCCCGCCGTCTGACTCAGTTCAGCCACGGTGCTGGTTGAGGATGCAAGCTCGCTCCTGGCGAGCTGGCGCACGTTGTGCGCCGCTTAGCGCCCGTCACACATCCAGACCTATTGGTTGGCGTCGAAAGTGGTGATGACGCTGCTGTCTGGCGTCTTGATGACAATCGAGCGTTGGTCTTTACCGCTGACTTCATCACTCCGGTCGTTGACGATGCACGTGCCTGGGGAAGGGTTGCCGCAGCCAACGCAGTTTCCGATATATACGCCATGGGGGGTCAGCCGCTCCTGGCCCTTGACTTGGTGGCATGGAATAGTGAGCAGCTATCAACTGACCTGTTGGGCGATGTCATGCTCGGTGCACAGGATGTTGCCGACGAGGGCGGGTTCTTTTTAGCCGGCGGACACACCGTTGATGATCCGGAACCCAAGTTCGGTCTGGCCGTGGTCGGGGAGGCCCATCCGGACAAGTTGCTGACGAACACTGGCTTTCGGGATGGCGATGTCCTAATCCTCACGAAGCCACTAGGCGTTGGTGTGGTTACCACGGCTATCAAACGGGGTAACGCTCCGCCCGAGTTGACTGCCGAAATCTTGGATTCGATGACACGCCTAAACAACGATGCATCGCGGATCGCCATTGAGGCTGGTGCCACAGGCGCCACCGATGTGACTGGCTTTGGTCTACTAGGGCACCTAGGGCGGGCCATGCGGGAATCGGGTCTAAACGCTCGTATAGAAGTGGCCGCTGTCGCCGTCCCTGATGGGGTTCGGGATTTGGCTGAGGCCGGCGCGATGCCGGGGGGAAGCCGACGGAACTTGGCTTGGGTAGATGATCATGTTGACCGTGGCGACTTTGAAGAGTTGGACCTGCTGCTACTAGCCGACGCACAGACTTCCGGCGGGTTGGTCTTTGGTGTGGAGGAGGATCGGGTAGAAAGCGCTTTCGCTGATCTTGAGTCCACTGGTCACCGTCCTTCGATTATTGGCCGCACCACGGTAGGCGAAGGACTTATCACACTGATCTGAGAAACAGGGACCGGAGTAACCAGGAGGGTGACGAACGGGACAATGACTAAGCGTCTGGCCATTGACATCCCCCAATCAGCGGGTGAGCTGACGGCAGAGTGGTTGACCGACGCCGTCCGTTCTTCGGGACTAGTTAGCGGCGCGCGTGTCATCGATTTCACGGTCGGTAGGCCCGGTTCGGGAAAGGGCTTCACCGGACAAACCCTTCGGGTCGGACTTTCTTGGGATGTTCACGAGGATGATGCTCCAGAGGCAGTTCTGGTGAAGTTCCCCAGCGAGAATGCTGGCAACCGGGGGCTAGCCGAAGCCGAGGGTGGGTATGACCGGGAGTTCGACTTCTACGAGCGATTCGGTCATCGATTGCCTGTTCGGGTACCCCGTCTTATTCACTCGGTTCGCGATCCTGGTCCTCCTGCCGCGACCCGAAGGCGGAGAGAGCAGTTCTGTGACGGTCTCCCGCCGCCGGTCACCCGATTTATCGGTCGGCATGCCCGGAAGCTGATCCGTCCGTCGCACCGGCGCTACGTGCTCGTTCTCGAATACGTTTCTGATGCCCGGGTGACAACTGCACAGCAGTTGCCTTCGGACGAGGATCTCTCGGCCATCTTGCAAGCACTGGCGCGTCTGCACGCCCACTTCTGGCGGGCGCCCGAGCTAGCCGACCCGACGGTGGTCGAGTGGTCGATGGTTAGTCAGATGCCGAATGTCATGCACGGCCTATACAGGGCATGGCGTGATGAGGTAGTGACGCGAGTCCCTGAGGTGTTCACACCCAAATTTATGAGGCACGCCGATTGGTTTGGTGACCGGATTTCCGAGTTGGTGCGATACCTGGACGAGCCTGTGGCCCTGCGCCATGGCGATAGCCGCACCGACAACCTGCTTTTCACCAGCAGTGGAGTGGTAATTGTCGATTTTGGAGTGGCGGGTTCAGGTCGGCCGGCTGGAGACGTGGCCTACCTGCTGTCAGAAAGCATTCCGCCTGGGCCTAATGCCCGCGAGATGTTCGTCGACCTGTGCCAGCGGTACCACGAGTGCTTGGTCGAGGCTGGAGTGCGAGACCACCCGCTTGACGAGTTTCTGATCGATTGCGACGTCGTGCTAGCTGTTCAGGCCTACCGGGCGGTTCTCATCGAGGCCAGCTATGAGGCCGATTACGAGGGAGAATCTCTGGTCAAACTTTGGGGACCGCGCATCTCTGCTCTACTTCCCGACGATGTGCCTGATATCTGAGTTCGATCAACGTATACGAGGTTCTGAGCGCTTCCCGGAGGTATAGCCCTCCACTCCGGAGGCCAGTGATGCCTTATCAGTTGCGGCGCTGAGGATGGACGCCGCCATGTTGCGGCTTCCCAACCGGCCGAGGTCTTGGGCTGCCCAGATGGCCCGCAGGGTTCCTTGCACGGCCCACGGAGGGTTGGCGGCGATGGTGTGGGCCAGTCGGTTGGCTGCCTCGGCCAACTGCTCGGCTGGCACAACTTCAGATACCAAGCCCATGCGCAGTGCTGACTCAGCGGAAATCCGTTCCTCGCTTCCGGCTATCGACATGCGCATGACCTCGCCGAACGGCATCTTCCCGAGCATCTTCATCGGCTCGTAAACGGCTGGCATTCCGTAGGTCACGTGGGGGTCGAAGAAAGTGGCGTGTTCGGCGGCGATTAGGACGTCGCACTCGCCAAGCAGATAGAAAGCACCACCGCAGGCCATGCCGTTTACAGCGCCGATGACGGGTTTCCATAGGTCGTTGGTTTTGGGGCCGAGCCAGTCGCCCGGGTCGTCGTACATGAAGTTGTTCGACGTCCCGTAGAGAGTAGGAGTGTCATCTAGCGCTGTGAACGGCTCATTGCGGTCGATACCACTGCAGAAGGCCTTGTCACCGGTGCCGGTGAGGATCACTACCCGGACGTTGTCGTCTGAGCGCAGCGCTCCCCAAAGGCTGCGACAGTCCTGGAGCATCTCGGCGGTAAAGGCGTTATGGGCCTCCGGTCGGTTTAGTGCGACCGTGGCCACGTAGTCGGCGATGTCGACCAGAAGGGTTTCGAATACGTAAGGACCAGAGTTCACCCGGTGGACACTAGTGCTGGTCTGCAGTCCTCCCGAGTGCCCGCCATTGTTCGGTCGGTCAGTACTGTCGATGGCTATGGAGCATCCTGTAGTTGCCGAACTTGGGTATCAGCCGTTCGACTGCGACAACCACTACTACGAGGCGGAAGACGCTTTCATTCGGCATGTCCCTGAAGCGATGCGTCCGCGAGTCGTGCAGTGGGCTGAGATAGATGGCCGTCGATACCACGTTGTTGGGGGCAAGGTGTCGAGAGCTGTGGTGAACCCCACTTGGAATCCCATAGCGAAGCCCGGCGCTCTCCACGGCTTCTTCCGGGGAAACCCGGAAGGGCGCGGCATGCTGGACTACCTCAAGGACCGCGAACCGTTGCCTGCCGAGTACATGGATCGAGATGCCCGTCTGGCCGTCATTGAGGACCAAGGGCTTGAGGCGATTTGGCTGTTTCCAACGCTCGGCGTTCTCTATGAAGAAGAACTGAAACATGATGTCGAGGCCGTTAGCGCCCTGATGAGCGGTTTCAACCGCTGGCTCCACGAAGACTGGGGTTTCGACTATCAGAACAAAATCTTCGGCTCGCCCTACCTTTCATTGGCTGACGTGGATCTAGCGACGATTGAATTGGAGTGGTGCCTGAATCACGGGGCCCGCACCATCGTCATGCGGCCTGCTCCAGTTTGGACAGTTCACGGCCCCAGGTCACCCGGCGACCCCATGTTTGACGCGTTCTGGGCTCGGGTAGATGAGGCAGGAATCACCACCGTCGTCCATGCCGGAGACAGCGGCTACAGCACTCAGGGCTACGCCGAGGACGGCTTCGTATCGTTCGGCGTCGGCGCCGGGACGGGTCGATATCGGCCTTCAATCAAGGCATTCAACATAGAGCGAGCCGCTCACGACTGGCTTATCACCATGTCTTTGGAAAAGATGTACACCCGGTTTCCGAATCTGCGGGTGGCATCGGTCGAAAATGGTTCGGACTACCTCGCCCACATGTTTCGTAAGCTCCGCCAGCAGCGAGAGAAGACGCCGCGGTGGTTCGATCACGACCCGATCGACCTGTTCCGCGAGCACGTCTGGATGAACCCATTTTGGGAGGACGATGTCGACGAGGTAGTCGGGCTCATGGGCGCCGACCACGTCATTTTCGGGTCGGACTGGCCGCATGTGGAGGGGATGCCCACTCCGCTGGACTACTTATCCGAGGTGAAGAACTTGTCCGACGACGAACGTCTTCTAGTGCTGCGCGACAACACACGGGGTCTCACTGAGCTCCGACCAGGTTGACCGGGATTCGCGTCGTGACCGGGGAAGCATCCAACGAAGGTAGCGCCGGAGGCGACTTCAGCAACTGGGAGCCTGAACTAGAAGAGTTGCGTCGACGAGAAGACCTGGTGGAGCGGATGGGTGGACCCGAGAAAGTCGCCCGCCAACATGAGCGGGGGAAACTCGACGTCCGGCAGCGCATCGAGGCTCTAGTTGATGGTGATTCATTTCACGAAATCGGCAAGATCGCCGGAAGCCCCACTTATGACGACAACGGTGAGTTAGTCGACCTGCGGTCTGCCAATTTCTTGTTTGGACGGGCACGACTCGACGGGCGTGCTGTTGTGGTGGCCGCTGATGACTTCACCGTGCGGGGTGGGGCAGCTGACGCGGCGATCATCGGCAAGCAAGTGTCGGCGGAAAAGATGGCAGGCGAATTGCGTCTACCCATCGTGCGCCTAATCGACGGCACCGGCGGTGGTGGCTCGGTCCGAACGCTGGATACCGACCCATCCAAGAAAGTTTCCGAGGGCGACGGCGGATACGGAGCGGGCGCTCGGACATACGTTCCGATGAACCCTGGCTGGGAGCATGTGGTTTCTAACCTCGCCAAGGTTCCGACAGTTGCCTTATGTCTGGGTTCGGTCGCTGGCCTTGGGGCTGCCCGGGCGGTGACTAGCCACTACTCACTCATGGTGAAAGGCATGTCTCATGTGTTCGCGGCGGGTCCTCCGGTGGTGAATCGGATGGGAGGCGAGCAGGTCGACAA
>MDTE01148530.1_pt1 | contig 20354 bp, 21 predicted proteins | sample 811231 | NCBI WGS metagenome assembly MDTE01 (sample SAMN05326651, study PRJNA326480) | marine metagenome | isolation source: seawater | place: Indian Ocean: Red Sea | collected 2010
AATGCAGCGTCTTCGATTGGACCTACCTTGCTCACTTCCCAACCAAACCATGTGCCTTTGTCGTTAGACTGTTGCACAGTTTTTAGTTGATAAAGATGGCTAAAAGATGCTGGTGTAAACAAACCGTTTTTACCTTGCATCTTTATACTTTGCATCATGCTATTCCATTTTCTACTAATTTTTAATTGAGTAGATTTCATAGCAATTAATGCTGTGGATGGTGAGCCACTATTAACTAAAACAAAATGTTGTGCAGTCTTCTCAATATAATTACCGTTAGGTAATCTATCTTTGAAATCCCCACCTCTAGTTGTTTTAGTCATGATGTCACTAGATGAAGGATAGATGTTTACCGGAGCACCAGACCCATCTTTTCCTCTATCTTTCCACTCGACATATTCGAGTTTGTAGTAACATGGAATCACTTGGACTCCGTTCTCACCACTAAAGAGTTCACCTGTTACTGAATTGTATATCATTCCAGGTTCTGCTCCATCTACATACTTGCCGTCTCTCTTATTTACTTCAGGAGATAACTGTCCAAGTATTTTAAGAAACGGTAACGCAAGATCATCTTGAGTTACTGTTCCAGTTTGAACGTTTGCATCTGCCTCAAACACAACGTTTGTTGACAATGCACCATTTTTCTTGGTTGTTGGTTCTTTGTTCATTTTTCTATTTCCTCGTTATTTTGGTTCGGCTTCCTGCGAACACGTTAAATAGATCCGTAGGCATCTCTTTCCCAGACTCAAGACGCTCACGGACCAATGCTTTAAGAGTCATAGGCTCAACCTTTAACTTCTGGGAAGGTTGATATCCTTGACCTTGCGCAAGGACAGCAAAATCTGCTGCCTTGTTGTCCTCGTTACGACCAAAGGAAACAGTGACCATATTTTTAATAAGATCACCTAGGCCGTTTTTACGAAGCCAGTTAAATGCTTCTTCTTCTCTTGCTTTGGGAATTGAAGCACCATAAACGGGTTTGACTTCTACGCCAGCCCCATCTTCTAAACTAAATTTTGCTACATTCATTTCTGTCATCATGGTAGGTATAACCTCTCCTGACAGAACGTCCATATCTTTTTTTATTTTTTTTAGCTCTTCTTCTTTAGCTGCATATTCATCTTCTAAGGTTCTTAACTTAACAACCTGTTCCGATAATTGTTTAAAGTCATTCGTATTTTTTAACGAATCAACTTTGTCTTCTTCTAAGTTTATACTCATGTCTTTTTTCCTTTCGTGGTTAGTAGGGTTAATATATTGTCATAATATCCTATGTCAAGTTTATTCTTCAATCTTTCCTTGTTCATATAAATTTATTTCTATAGGATAATATGTCTTTTCTTGTCTATCCCATTTTAGTAAATTAAATTTTCCCCCGGTTTTATCTGCCACAATTGAACAAGCTACGCCTATGATTGCAGGATCACCTGTAAGTAGTAAATAATCGTCGGAGGTATATTTATCTAACAGTTTTCTTAATTTAAAAATTAAGGGCCCTGGAGATAATATAATTTGTGAATGTTCGGGTAATAAAGTTTTTATTGTGCCAAACTTTTGAGCGCCCATTATATTAAATTTAGGCGTTCCTATCTTAGTTCCTGGCAATTCTTGAATAACATAAACTGTGTTCATAACTTTCCTATTGACTAGTTATATATCTTTTGGTATGCGTGTCAATAGAAAGAAGAATTACTATGAATTATAAATTTAAAACACAGCCGTATAAGCATCAAATGACTGCTTTAGAAAAGTCATGGAGTAAAGAAAACTTTGCATACTTTATGGAAATGGGTACTGGTAAATCTAAAGTATTAATAGACAATGTGTCTATGTTGTATGACAAGGGAAAAATAAATGGACTACTTTTAATTGCACCTAAAGGTGTATATAAAAATTGGTACGACTCTGAAATACCTGTACATATGGTGGATCATATTGAAAAAAAAATGGTGTTGTGGCAAGCTAATATTACTAAATCACAACAACTAAAATTAGATTCTTTATTTGAACCAGGAGAAGATTTACATATTATTATAATGAACGTAGATGCTTTTAGTACAAGTAAAGGTGTAGAATTTGCAGCTAAATTTTTACGTTGCCATAGAACTTTAATGGCTGTTGATGAGTCAACTACGATTAAAAATCCTGACGCAAAAAGATCTAAGCATATTTGTTCTTTAGGTGAGTTTGCTAGATACAGAAGAATACTTACAGGTTCTCCTGTTACTAAATCACCGTTAGACTTATATAAACAATGTGAATTTTTAAGTCCTACTTTGTTGGGTCATGAGTCTTTTTACACTTTTAGAACTAGATATGCTATTTTAAAAACTATGAACTTTGGTTCTCACAGCGCAAAAGTTCCTGTAGGTTATAAAAATTTAGATGAGTTGTCTGAAATAATATCTAATTTTTCTGACAGGGTTTTAAAAGAAGATTGTTTAGATTTACCAGCATACACTCATCAAAAAAGAATTATTCAATTAAGTCCAGAGCAACAAAAAATATATAATCAAATGAAAAACGTGGCTTTGGCTCAAATGGATGGTAAACTAATGACTACCTCGACCGCCTTGGTACAGCTAATGAGAATGCAACAGATTACTTGTGGTCATTTTAAAGCTGATGATGGCACTATTCAATTTATAAAGAATGAAAGAATTAATACTTTATTAGATATTTTAGAAGAGGTAGAGGGTAAAGCTATTATCTGGGCCCATTGGAGACACGATATAGACGCCATAGTTAAAGCGGTAGAAAAAAAATATCCGGGTTCCGTGATGACTTATTATGGGGACACCTCTACTGAAGATAGAGCAGAAGCTATTAAAAAAATTCAAGATCCAGATTCTAATATTAGATTTTTAGTAGGCACGCCTCAAACCGGTGGATATGGAATTACGCTGACAGAAGCTAACGTAATGATTTATTATTCTAATGGTTACGATTTAGAAAAAAGAACTCAATCAGAGGCCAGAATAAATCGAATAGGACAAAAAAGAAAAATGACTTACATTGATATCATAGCGGAAAAAACAGTTGATGAAAGAATTGTAAAAGCTTTACGTAAAAAAATAAACATAGCTTCAGAAGTTATGGGTGAGGAACTAAAAGCATGGATTTAATAATATTAAATGATGGTGCGTATCAACTAATAGAAGTAACAAAACAAATGTTACAAGGGGTAGAGATAGTAGGTGAAATAGATTGTTCTAGTTTATGTGAAATATTAAGACTTAAATTAAGTACGTATGCGGACTATCCTCTTAATCTTCATATGATGAATGATGGTAGTGGATATTTTTATGGGTGTATGTGTAATTAATTTTATCTTATAATTAAAGCAAATATAACGTAAGCCATACCAGAGATTAAAGCGCCGGTAGAAACTAATAAAATACTTTCAACTCTATTTATTTGACGTTCAAGTTTATGTATCTTATCATGCGTTTGCTTTTGCATAATTCTGCAAAGCTTTTCATGTTCTTCTATTTTTTGTATTGCGTTCTTAGCCATTATTCTCCGCCTCCTAAATCAAACGGATCACTATAAGAAGTATCGTCGCTAGGGTCATAACTTCCAGAATAACTGTCTCCTATGTCATCTCTGTAAGCTGTATCTCGATTAACTCGATCTAACATCATAGACTCTTCTATTTTAGCTCTTTGTAGCTCTTTTGTTTTGTCAAAGAAAGCCTTTTGTCTTTCTTCAGATAATTTATCTATTCTAGCCAAAGTTTTTGGATCAGTTCTCATATCTATTCTTTTTTGATACGCTCTTTGTAGACCGTAATTTGTAGGTTCACCAAGTCTGCCACCAGTTAAAAAGTTTAAAGCGCCTCCCGATACAGGATTATATCCTGCCATTAATCCGCTTTGTATTGTGCCGTTAGATACACTGCCATAAAAATTATCTAAAGCTGTTTGTCTGGGATCTCGGTCTGGAATAAGTGAGCCTATGCCTCTAGCTACTGTTCCAAACACTCCTCCGCTTGTCAAATAATTTTTAACAGAATCTATCGTGTCAGAGAAAAAATTTCCGGGTGGAGGTGGTGCCTCCGCTCCCATTATAGCTTCACCTGTTTCAGTTAGTCCTACTTCAGTTTGTGGACCATCAACTATATTTGTTGTTGTAAAAGATTCTGTTTCGTCTCTGTCAAGAGGCATTACTTCTTGCACTCCAAGAATACCATCTAGGTTTTGATTCATGCTGTCCGCTGTTTTATTTAACTTAGCAGCGTTAGCTAGAATGTTATCCGAGCTTTTGTTTAATGCTGCAATTAATTCATTTAGTGTTGCCATTAGCTAAATATCCCCCGTGGAAAGTATTGTGCAAATACTCCAAGCGTTTTTGGTTGTGTTGTTGCTTGAACCACTTGATCACTTATAACAGCATCTTTATTTGGATCAACTGGTAATACTGCTTGTGTTTCTGTTTCAAATAACGTGCCTGTTGGAGCCTGTAAATTTAAGCTTAAATCTCTCGTTTTCTCTACACCAGGACTTAAAATATCTTCAATAGTAAAGTTCAAGAAGTCTAAAGATTGTCCTAATTTAAATCTTTTTAAATCTTTTCTTAAATCTTCATAAATATCCATGACCAAATCGTTTTGATTTTTTACTTCAATAGCTTTAAATGGGTCTTCTTTTCTAAGTCTTTTAGAAATAGCATCAAAAGCACTTTCACTAAATGTTGGTGGTTTAAATACACCTTTTAATAAAAGCTTAGTTTCAGTTTGAGTTAAACGATCTTCTAACAATTTTTTTAATTTAAATTTACTAATACCTAGTGTTTCAGCGTTTTGTAACGTTTGAAACATTTTGTTTTGAGAGTCATATGTTTCCAACACGTATTGTTGAAAAGCTCCTAATTTTTCTTCAGGACTTGTACGTGCCGAATAAGCTGTTCTTGCAAATTTACTTCTTAAATTTTTCTTATCAGTGTTAAATGAAGTTAAAATAAATGGAAAACTGGTTAAAGGTTTTGCTTCTTCGACCCTTACACCAGACATTAAAGCTACTATTTCATCTACAGCATCTCTTTGAGTTCCATAATCTGTAAATCTGCCTGATGCTCCATCCCAAATTCTTATTGCTGAAGTCACTGCTCCTGGAGTCAATCCTTCAAACACATGTTTTAAAGATTTAGCTATAATTACGCTGGGGTCATCATTAGGAAAATAAATACGTCTACCATTAGAATCTCTACCGCCTCTTATAGTAACGTCAAAAGCTCTTTCTGTACCAATAGACTCTGTAACAAAAGGAGTTATAAATTCTGTAATCGCTCCTTTTCTTTTATTAGGATCTATAGCTCCACCAAATAGTGCATCCATTACAATGGTGCTAACATTATCTTTTCTTAATCTTCCTTCGCTAAATGCGTTTAGTATTCCATTAACAGGAGCCACTAACGAATCATACGGATTAGAATAAGAAAAATTATAGTATTTAAAGTTACCATTTTCATCCGGCACAGATGTAGGAATCAATGTAGAATTTTTTTGATATGGTGGTGCAAACGAAGTTTGAAAAGCTTTCATAGTTTCTTCGTCTACTCCAGTCATGTACTGAGCTCCTTTTTGAACTGTGTATCCAATGCCACCAAGCACTGTTGTTACTCCCACTAATCTTCTAGCTCCCATTTGTCTTATAAAAGGATTTGTACTTGTAAGCTCTCTTGCTCCAATATTTATAATGTTTGCAGTAGTTCTTAATATCTCTGCCGGAAACGCTACGAAGTTACCTAAAGGTAAGTTTCTAATGTTTTCAATAATCATTGGCACTTTACTGTACGTTGGAATAGTATTAGTAACTAAATATGCAGAAGCTTCTTCTAGTGCTTGAACCGGAGTTTTTTCTAATCCACTTATAGGATCTATTTTTATAAATCTTTGACCAGCTACTGTGTTGAACCAATCATCTATGTTAGCCATAAATTTACTGTATTCTTTGCTTCCTTTAACTAATGTTTCAGGAGCAGTACCAAAAGCGGTTTTTAGAGCTCCTTGATAAAAGTTATCTGAATATATTTTCCAATAGTTATCAGCCCCTTGATAGATGTCAGTTAATTTTGACATGATCGGTGTGTTCATTAAAGAATTAAAACTAATCTTTCCATCTTTAGCAGCCTCTAAAACTCTTCTCATCTCTTGAACATTGATGTTTTGATCAATTACACCACGAGCTATTCTATTTTCAATAGCAGCAATTTTTTCAGCTTCAGTTTTAGCTCCTTTAAATATATCCTCACCCGTTAATCTCCAGGCGTCTTTAAATCCTATCTTACCACCAATCAACCCACTAGCTAATGGAAAGAAAGATGCTGTTGTAAAGTTTCTAACCTGAGTCATTGGTGAAAGAATTGTTTTAGATATTTGAGCTCCAGCTTTTAAACTCATTAAAGATCTGTATCCAGGCAAACTATATAGGCTTGCTGTTAATTCTTTTGCTCCTACCAAAGCATTAGCTACTTCAGGTGCAGCTCTAAAATTTCCAGTAAATAACTCACTTGTTAACGATAGGTCATCTATATCCACTCTCTTTCCTAATTCTTTTATATTAGCTAATTTTGTTAAAGAGCCTTTTGCAGTATCTAATCCTTTTCTAGCAATTGCAGCTTCATCAAAAATAATTCCTGGTCTTCCTGGTAAATCTAAACCTTCTCTTAATATTGCATCAAAGACTCTTTTACCGTGCATTTGTTTAGACTGATTAAGGACTACGTCAAGAGAAGCTATTATTGGATTAAAGGTTTCTACATCTTTAGTTACTTTTACTCCTTTTTTAGCTAATTCAGCTACAGTTCTACCTTCTTCCACAGATAAAAGTTTTTTCATTACATCAGGCAGGCCTTGTTCTTTAACTAAATCTTTGCTCATACCTAAAGCTTTTCCTACTCCAAAAAATAAACTATTGGGTTCAATATTACCTTTAATAGCTAATTGTTTTAAATTTAACATTTTGTTTTTAGCTAAGAGATTTATTTGTTTTGTTGTTTCTTCTTTTAATGCTTTAGAATACGCTGCACCTGTAAGGCCTTTTTCATCTACAATTCTTTTTGCAATATCATCTACAATTTTTAAATTATCTTCAAATCCAGGAGCTTTAGTTTTAATAGCATTTCTAAACCAATCAAAAGCTTTGTTTTCTAATAAAGGATTAAATTGAAATCTTTTATTATTAAAAGCCCCAAATCTTCTCAATGTATACAAACCAAAATCTAACGCAGCACCATTTTTTAATTCTACACCTTGAGTGAATGCTCTGTATTCATTCTCAGCACCATCCACAAGAGCTTTAAGATTTTTAATATTTTTAACTAATTCTTTTTCTACAGCTTTGTCTGTACCTTTATTAAGTGTACCAATTATCTCATCAACCTCTCTAACACTTTTAGCTTTTAATATATCTTTAACTTTATTCATTTCTATTTGTAGAGCTAAAATAGATTCGCCATTGTCAAATTTAATTTTATAATCTTTAACAATGTTTTCTTGTATTTCTGCAATTGTGCTTCCAAGAGTTTTTAAAGTTTTTTCTTTACCAGCTAAAGCGTTGTTAGCTGCTACTTGTAAACTTCTTATCTCTGGAGTTAAACCTCTTGTGGTTACAAATTGATCTTTTACTCTAACTAATCCTCTTTTAATTTGATCTAACATACCACCGTCTACAGGCACGTGTCTCCAATCTCCACTTAACCCTAACTTGTCTCCGGCTTTTCTTGCGAGAGCTCCTCCTTTAATTACAGCTTGTTGTATTGCGCTCTTTTCATTTTTACCAACAAGAGCATTGATCGCACCAGTTAAAGGCATATCAATTACATTTAAAGCTTTACCTCCTACGTAGCCGACTGTTTTAGCTGCAGGTATAATTCCATATCTAAATCCTACACTAGCCACAGATGGTAACAAAGTAATACCACCACCTAGTACAGTTCCTTCTGCACCAAACTTTATTTTACCTTTTAAAATTTCTGCCGCTCTTTCTCTGCCAGTCAGGCCTTCTAAATCTGTTCTCTCTGTTAATCCAACTACATCAGATAAAGTTCCTAATTCTTCTGGAGTTGAAACTGCAAAATCTGTAAGGCCACCAATACCTCCGTAGTAACCTGCACGTTTAGCAAGTTCTATACCTTGAGCTGCTCTAGTCATGCCAGGCGCTGTGAGTTTAGTAGCTGTGCTTATGCCTTTTAATTTTCCTATACCGTTAGCAATTTTTAATGCACCAACATAAGGCACTCCAAACTGTGTAATAACAGAAGTTATATCTCCTAGAGCTGTAGTTGTCTCAGGAGTTATTTTATCAAAGAGCTCATCTATTCCTGTAAGTAAATCTGTGTTACCAAGATAATCAATAGGCATTGCACCTAATTGAAGAAGACCTTGGACAGCTTGACTTAAACCTTTGATTGCCCCTACAGGTATATCAAATATATAGTCACCTAATCCTACGTCAGTTCCTCGAGCCGTGGTTATATCTTGATCGGAGTCAAAACCTCTTAAAGTTGGTAACGCCATGTTAACTCCTATGCGGTTTGTGGTGCAGGGGGAATTATAAGATTAACACCATATTTTAAATTAAAAGCATCAACATCGTTTTGAGTTTGTATGTATGCAAAATCTTGTAATGCTTCTTCGCTATTCGCTAGTAATTGTACTACGTCGTCTGTAATTTCTTGAGGTAATCTATTTCTTAATTCACTAAACGTTAATTTTAAAACAGGTTTTTCTGCTGTCTCTGCTCCAATAGTTTCAGCTTCTGTTGTAATTATTTGTTCACCTGTGTCTGGAGAACCTAACGCTCTATTTACTCGACCACCCTCTTTAAGGCCTAGGTTTGCAAAAGCGGTAACAAATGTAGGATAAACATCTGCGAATTCTGGGTACTTAGCAAACAAGTTATAGTTTACTTTAGCTTGCTCTAGAGTTTTTCTTAACAAGGCTAATTTTTTATCATCTTATTTTAATTTATCGCCTTTCTTTTTAATGTAAGCATCTAGCGCTGACTTAGCATCTCTTAAATCATCAAATCTTTCAGATATTTCTCCAGCTACATTTGTAGAACTTAAAATTTTAATTCTTGTTTGAGCGTCGGTGTCTTTAAATTTATCTTCTATTATTGTACTAATAACCTCTTCTGTGGTCATGTCTTTATATTTACCACCACTTTTCTTTAATATATTAGCTTGAAATTTTAAATCTTTTATACCTGTAGTGTCTTTAGCAGCCTCAGCGGCTGCTTTAGCTGTAGCTTTTTCTTTTTCTTTAAATGCTTTGTATGCAGTTAATGTAAGAGCTTTGTCTTCTTTGTCTCTTCTTCTTACAACTGGTAATGCTAAACTTACAGCTGCATCTAATTTTTCTTTAAGAGATCCTTCTGTGCCTAATGCTTTAGCAGCAATCAAAGCAATCTCTCCTCTTTCCAATCCTTCATTTTTTAAGAGATCACTTAAAAAATCTTTTTCTTTTTTAATTTCTTCCATATGGTCTAACGTAATAGAACTATCATCACTACCTGGTATGACTTCTTTCTTTTTATCTTCTAAAGATTTTAATAATGCTGCAGCTCTAGCATCTTTTTCTTTATCAGTTGACATTGTAATTTGATCGCCTGCTGCAGTAGATGTAGATTTTGTGTCTGTTATTGTTTCTATAGCTTCTTTTTCCTCATCTGAATAAGGAACATATTGTTTTGTTGTTTTTCCTACTCTGTTTTTCTTAGTTACAAATCTACCTTCTCCTTTTTCAACTAATTCAGCATAAGTTGGAGGCTTGTAATTAGGATTTTTAATCCTAGTTGGACTTTGTTGTCGGCCAACAAAAATAGTTACAAATTCTTGATCAGTGCCCGCAGCTTTAATTGCTGCTTGATTTTTTTCATATTGCAGTTTTTTAGCAGCCATACCAGATGATGAAGATGTTGGTAAATCTCCAACACTTTTTATAGAAGCCACTCCCATTTCAGTTGCATCCATAGGAAAACTTTTCATCATTGGAACATTACCACTACCCATAGGCATTGCAGCACTAGCCTTAATTTGATTTAAAGGTATTGGATAGATTGGAGTATTACCAAAAAAACCATCTTGTGCACGCACTCTAGGTGTAAGTTGATTTATTCCTCCGCCTTTTCTAAATGATGGTCTTTTAAAATACATTATCTTCTACCTCCAAAGATGCTACCTAAACCATAAGCACTTAGTCCAGCAGAAAGAGCTTGTGATAAAGGACCCACTCCGCCTGCTGCTCCACCTAATTCTGTTCTAGTAGTTGAAAAAGGAACTCCACCAACTTGACTTGCTATCCCTGATCCAAGAGCCTGTATTCTAGTTAATGGTTCTTGAAATGCTAATTGATTTCTTTGTTGAGCTGCATCTAATACTGCTTGTCTGTAAGCTAGATCTCCTGTACCAGCAGCGCCTAAAGATTGTGTGGTTGTTGCCGCTAATGATGGCTGTAATGAGGCAAGACCTCTTTGTTGATTAAAAGCTGTTTGAGCTAAATTTTGTGCTTGAGTAAATCCTTGACCTAATAACTGCGCTTGTAAGGCTGCTCTGTTTTGAGCTGCTTGTGATGCGTATTCGGCTGCAGCCACACCTTCTCTGCCTCCACCAAAAGCTCCCGCTTGAATAGCATTAGCTGCTAGTTGAGGAACACCTTTTGCGGTTTGTCTATCAAATTCTGTTAAAGTTGTGTCAATAACTTGTTGTTGATATGGCGACATAAACTGTTGAAAAGCTTGTGGACCAGAAAGTTTTGCCGCTTCGTCTAAAAAAGGTTGATAGCCTGCAACTCCAGTGCCGGTGCCTACTCCACTAACCGCTCCCTCAGAGTCAAATGTTAATTGACCGAGTCCAGCTTGTGTTGCCGCTGCCTGTTGAGCAGCTTGTGTTAATGCGTTTTGGGTTGCAACCTGCGGGCCCAGTTGAGCTAAGGTTGGAACTGTTCCTATAACATTTCCTTGAGCATCTAAAATTTGTGAGCCAGGAGCTCTACCAACCTGTTGTGTTAGTAGATCAATAAAATTTTCTTGAGCTGCCTCTATAAAAGGAGCTTGTCTACTAATTTGTGTATAATCTGCCATTATGCTTTTCCTACCTGTTCTGCATTTTTCATGAGGTTATAAAGTTTTTTAGATCCTTTTTCAACATCACCTCCACCAATACCTCGCACGGCATCGGCTGTTATTACAAATTCATTTTTACTTAACATAGCTGGTACATCATCAGCCTTTTCTTTAATACCTACTGGTACAAAACCACCTTCATCTCTGTAATCTCGTTCTTTTACTCCAGCACTATTTTTTCTTATTTTGCCTGTAGGCACATTACTAATACCTCCTACAGACTTAAATTCTTTACCTGTCAATTGAAATATCTCTGCTTCAATGTCAGTGACGTCTTCACCTTTTGCTATTTTTTCATCTCTTAATATTAATAGTTCGGATACTCTGTTAGCACCTTTAGCATATTTAATTCTACCGCCATCAGCTTTTTTTAGTTTTAAAAATTCTTTTAGGACCATTTCATCCTCTGGAAACATGCCTGGGTTTTTAAGAATTTTATGTAAATTTCTAAATGAGCTACTTGTCTGTCTTATCGTGGGATTTCCTAAAGCTCTAAACAAACGTGATTTTTCATCTCTAGTAAATACTGCATCAGAGTAGGCCATTAACATATCGTCCATATCCTCCATGTCTTCATCGTCTCCAGCTTCAACATCAATTGTCATGATACCTATTTCTGATTCTTCAGGATCCGTTCCTTTTCTTAAACCTATTCTAACGCCGTCTTTTAAACCTGCTATTTTAGCAAGAGCGTCAAGTTTTCTATCTCTTCTATCTAAGTCTCTAATTAATTCACGAGCGTATGCTCCCATCGCTTCTTCATCATACCCATCTAAATCTCTTGTTTTATCATAATAATCATCTTCTATTTTAATAAACTTATCTTCTAAATTTTTTATTTGGTCCTCTATTTCTTTTTCTTTTGCTAATTCTGCTTTACTAAATTTATCGTATTCCTTATCACCAATTGATTTTACAAGCTCTCCTGCTTCAGCTACTATATCCTCGCCTTCGTCATACGCTTTATTAAAATCAGCTGCCGTTTCTAAAAAGTTTACATAGTCTCCTAAAGTAAATATTCCTGCCGGAGCTGTTTCTCCTCCATTGTCAAAACCTATTCTACCTCCAACGGCTCTCATCTCTGGGACAAGTTCGTTTAATAATTTCATACCGTCTTCATAAGTCATTTCTCCTGATCTAATTAATTGAGGCACTATAGACTTGTAATAAAAATCTTTTTCGTCTTCATCGTACTTACCATCTAAATCATTCATAAGTTCATTAAGGAATTTCATCTCTTTACTTGGTGTTCCTTCAGCATATCCTATTCTTCCGCCCTCTTTTTTACCACCAAAGAAGTTAGTTAAGTAACTTGCATACTCAGCTTGTTTCTCAGCCTTGGTAGCTTCGTTGTATTCTTCCTCTGTAATATCAACACCTGCTTGATTAGCCAAAGCTCTTGCTTCTGCATATGAGGTTGCAAAAGCTGCAGCTCCTATGACGGCAGCTTTGTCTATCACAAAACCACCTTGTCCATCTGGTTTAGTAAACATAGCCTTACCAAATTTTTTAGCACCGTCTGTAATAGTTTTACCTATTTTTTGATAATCTTGATTGCTTATTCCGTCAAATAAATTTTTTAAAAATCCCGGTTCATTAGCGACTGTTGTTTTGTCTACAACAGTATCTGTTATTATTCCAATACCATCAGCACCCCCGGTAGCTGTATCAATTCCTCCTATCGTTTTTGTGTCTACTACTCCAATACCATCGGCGCCTCCCGTAGCCATATCAATTCCTCCTCTTGGAGTAAAAGGTGAACTAAAACCCTCTAAAAAACCACCACGTGTAAATGCCCCACCTTCTGCAAACGGGTTGCCTTGAAAACCTGCACCACCTAAAAATCTTGCTCCTTGTCCTAATCCGTATGTTAGGGCTCCTCGTTTAAGAGACTCTCCTATTCTACCTGTTTGATCAAATGTCCCTAAACCGCCCATAGCTGCTGCAAGAGCCGGGTTGAAAGGAGCTACAAAAGGTGCTGCTCTAACAGCAATTTCAGAAATTTCATTAGGTATGATTTTTCTAACAAATTTTTTAAGAGAACTACCTAAGCCAAACTTCTCTCTGGGTGAAACATTCATAATTCCACCGTTTGCTTGTAATTGTCTGTTCATTAAAGATCGTGATATCGCCATAATTTAAGTACATTTATATTGTTGAGCAGGCGCAGAAATCCTGTAATAGTTTACTTTATTTGATTTTTGTAGTGTCGTCAACAGATTTGACAGGCCTTGTCGCCTGCCACAAATCATCTTTAAATCGACCAGTGTAACAATACTCTCCAATATGGCTGATAGGATCGTCTATATAACCATATACTTTGCCTCCAATATCTGCCCATCTTTGACAAAAACCAAAGTCCTCTCCAAAATAACGCTTAGACTTAGTATCATGTAAGGTGTCAAATAAATTATACATGTTATCTTTCTTTTCTTCTTTACCATTAATATTTGTTGGCTGGTATATTTCTAAATGAGGATAAGCTTCAATCATTTTTTCAATAACATTTCTTTTTATTAACATGCATCCTGTGGGAGCATGAGTAAGTTCAGCTAATCCTTTCTCTACTGTAATAGAATTAGGATCTTTTACTTTAACTGGAAAAGTAAAACCAGATCTAGCTAACTCGTCTGCGTTATTAATTGCACCTTCTTTAGTATCTAATCTTCTCCATATCTTATCCCAACTCATCGTCTTCATTGGATATGGAACACTAATTATGTCTTTATCAAAGTCTAACATTTTAAAAATAGTTTTAGCTCTAAAATCAATGTCCGAATCTATAAATAATAAATGAGTATATTTATCTTCATGGTTTAAAAATTCTGCTACACATAAATTTCTACCTTGTGTGACTAATGATGATTTTAATAAAGTAAAACTACATAAAATTCCTTTTTTCCAACAAGCCTGTTGAAACTTTAAAACTGCTTGACAATAGTGCATGCTTACATCGCTATGACACGGTGTACACACCATGACTTTGTAAGGAGAAACCCCCACATTTATTTCAGTTACTTTATCTTCTACTTTATTAGTTTTAATTGTTTGATACGTATCGTTATTAGGTGCTTCTTCTTTATCTACATTAAACCATATGGGTTCATTTGCTTTTTGCATTAAGTGCTCCTTGTAAAAATCTAGTCCACACCGACGCCTGTTTAGGCCAAGAATAATATATTTGCGCGTAATTAGATTGAGTTGTTAAATGACTATGAATTTGAGGTTCATGTAAAGTTTCAACAGCAGCAGAAATTCCATATGCAAATTTTTCAGCTAATCTTTTATAATTATTATCGTACGGAATATACATAGGAAACTCGGCCCCTGTTTCAAATAGAGCTCCATAATTAGTGGTGATGCAATATAGGCCTGCAGACATAGACTCTAATAAAGATATACATGAAGTCTCTTCGAAGATACTTGGGTACACATACATATTATAATTTTTTATATTTTCTCTAATATATTCATTTGATCTATATCCAATGTAGTTTACGTTAGGAAGTTCTCTAGCTTGATCGTAGAGTCCTTGATAGTTATGGTCATTTTTATCCATAAAATCTTTTCCGTAAACTTCACAAGAAGAATAAACATCTAAACTAATTAAAGGATTTTTAACCAACTGCATCGCACCTAACAATACAGATAAACCACGCCAAGGGGTGTTTTGATGAATAATTTTTACTGGGTCACCTTTTCTGTAATGCTTTGATTGTTCTATTTTTTCTACGCCATTCTTGATTACGATGCATTTTTCTGTAGGAATACCAAACATCATTCTAAATTTTTCATAGTTCCAATGAGAGTTGAAGACATACCAATCATACTGTTTGTGATTTCCTCGGTCCTTGAACCAACCATAAAGATTAGGTTGGTCGTAAGAATTTTTTTGCCAAAGTATGTTAAGCTTATTAGGGTCTATAGGTACTTTACCAGGCACACTAGTGCATATCTGTACTTGATCTAATAATTTTTTATCTATGTATTTATGCAAGAAACCAAGTTGTAACTCGGTCCCACCTTTAGGGTTTTGGTTTTTTATTATCATTCATTACTTTCTGAAAAACATCCAAGCCTTTTGGAGATACTTGAACTGTAACGTCGGTTACAATATCAGGTCCTTCCATTTTTTTCTCAGACGTTTCGCCTGTCTTTGTATTTCTATAAATTGTTATAGTGGTACAATCTATTTTATGTATGTTATCCGTTTTCATTCTCTCTGTTTATTAAAGCATAACTAACAACAACTGTTACTTTACTTGCGGTAGCTGCCTGAGCTTTTATAGCATCTCCTGCTTCTAAATTCAACCCCTGCGGTGCAGCATTTACTTGAGTGCTGGCTGTGATTGTATCTCTAAAAAATTCCGTATCAGCAGAAGCAGAACTGTCTCTTAAAGAGGCATTACACAAAATACTTCCTGAGCTAGAATTGCTAAAATAAACACTTTTAACTATAGCTATGGCTGATGTAGAAATAGTTAAAACGGTATTAAGATTAGTGTCCCCTAAAGATTTAGTTGCATTTTTATATTGTATTGTCATGATAAAAAGTAATTAAAAGCGTCCTGTTCATTTTTTAAATCTTGTTGAAAAGAAAAATTAAGTTGTTGTTTCATAGTGGTCATGGACTCAATTATTTGTCTTTGATTTTCTACGTCATATTCTTGTTTTGGTTCTGGTATATAATTAGTTAATTTAGCCATTACGCTCTTTTCTTATCTACCCCTTTTATTTTTTTCTTATTTTTAGAAGCATAAAAAACAGCTTCTCCTTTTTTCTTCCCATATTGTTTTTTCATGGATTTCATTATTTTTTTACCTTTTGTAGTTAATGGCATTCTATCTCCTTCCGTCTGGTTGAGCATCAAGTCTAAAACTACCATAACGCCAAGTTTCTCCTACAGCGTCACATTCTATTTTAATAGATAGCAGTCTAGCTCTTGCTCTCGTATCTACTTTATCAGTGGTCTTTGTTATTGTAAAGGGTCCTAAAGACGAGCTTGCTTGTGTGTCTGAAGGAAAATCAGATATAAATAGTGTTACCTTAGAATTACCAACTAAAAATTTATAGTCTGGCATAAATCTTTTCATAGACATAAAAAATTCGCCGTCATCAATATCAAAATCCCCAGATCTAATAAAAGCATTTATAGAAGTTGTCCCTGTGCTATTGACCTGGTCATTACCCACTTCGTGAGCATAATAGATACTAGCACCGTATTTGTTTGTAATTCCTAAAATATCTGGAAATACGGGAGAGGTTGTTGATTCATAGTCTGTTGCATAAGGTTTATTAAATACTCCTTGATCTTGATAAGTTGTTCTATCCAATGATGAAGTAGTCCAAGCATTTTCTTGAAAATTATAAGTCACACACCTATCAATTTGTTCAGAACCGGATTTAGGATAAAACCAATTTACTTCTGTAAATAAACTATTTGGTGAAGAAAAAATTACATCTGACGCATTAAAATTTAATCCAAGATTTCCATTCTGTGTTGTAAAAACAAAATCTTCTACCAAACAAGGTAAGGCTTTTACTGTGCCATCATACATAAAAAATCCACCTTCATTAGACATCCAATAGATAGCACCATTTACATAAGAGGCGGAGTGTTGTGCTAAACATCCACAGTTGGTACCTACCTGTCTAACACTAAATGTAAATGGCGGACCAACAAACTGAATAACATAAGCAGCTTGATCCGTTAAAACAAAAACATAGTCTTTCCCTTGAATAGCGGCAGTAATTTTATTTCCTGTGTCAAGTCTAAAAGTTCCGGCTGTGTTGGTAGCCGTTGGAGTATAAGTATTTAAATCTTCTTGGTTTGAAAATCTTACAAACATTGGGTCTTGAGTGGTCGAATCTCCAATAGTTGTTTCAGTTCCAAAATGAAATAAATGTCTGTCTCTATCGGACACTAACGTAAATCTGCTTGCAGTTGGGTTAGCCGAAGTAGAAAAACCAGAAGTTGATTTAGATGCTCTTATTGTTCGAGCGTTTGTAGCTCCTGCATTCCACGTAAAAGTTTCACCATTAAATACTGTGGCTACTAACACTTCACCAAAATTATCAAGACTCCAATTTCCTGGATCTAGTACCACAGAACTTGTAGATCTTTCCGTTCCCCAAGTAGATGCTCCCCAAGTCGATGTGCTCCAACCATAACCTGTTGTTTGTATAGTGGGTCCAACCTCAACATAAGGATTAACAGTTGCAGCTCCAGCAGCCGTCATTCCAGAACCACCTTCGTTCCTTACAGCTTGTATGGTAAATTTATCTACTGTTGGAACGGTTAGTATTTCATAAGCCACTTGTAATTCAGCGGGCGTATAATCAGAAGCACCTGTTACTGTAACTCCAGATAAAGTAATATATCTTCCTACTTTTAAATTATGAGATGATTTATCTATGGTTATTACATTGGAACCATTAACAGTGGTTAAAGTGCATCCAGAAATAGCTGTATCTAAAGGAGAGATGTCATAAAAATCGTTTCCGTAATACAAAAACAAACCTTGAGAAGTTCCGATAGCTGCATATTTTTCACCTTTTAAACTAGTAAAAGCTACTTGAGCTCTAGCTGCTCCGGGTAATGTTTTTGATGAAGCTGTAAGTTGGGACCAACCTCCTATTTTTTCAGGTGCTGTATATCTAAAACGCACAAAATCTCCATCCACCCATTTTCCAGGAAGGGCTGAAGGGACACCTTGTTTGTTGAATCCAGCTGCAAAATCTACTTTTTTTAAGGCCATAAATATGTTATATAGCAGTTTAATAATTAATGAAAGATACAAAATGAAAACAATAATGCTAGATCAGGTGCTTTCTCAAAAAGAATTGTTTTATATGTACAGACAAATCACGGGTAGTCATAACTGGGTAATGAACTGCGCATCGGGACCACATGAGGGTTTTATGTCTGGGCCAGCTTTAATAGTTAAAGACAATAATGGTTATGTTAACAATTATCCGTTATGTCTTTGGGGCCAAACTTTGGTTTATAGAATAGCAAAAATATTAGAGGACAAAAAAATAGGTATACCGACAGAATTAAAAAGAATGTGGTTTAATGCAACATACCACGGTAAAAAAACTCAACACTGGTTACATCAAGATGATATGGTCACATCTCATTCAAAAACAATTTTATTATTTATGACTCCTCTTTGGCAACCAGATTGGAGAGGTTCATTTTTTGTAGACGGAGAAGAATTTAAATTTAAACCGGGAAATGCAGTGATACTAGATTCACAAGAATTTCATACAGGTGAATCGGTTGAGTCAGAAACTCATAATTGGCAAAGGGTAACTTGTAATATAATAATAGGACACGCTGATGATACACGTGTTTGAAAGTTTGGCTCCTACTAATTTTTTTAGTCCTTTTTATAAATATTTTATGTATGAAAACATGTCTGATATAGACATAAAAAAATTAAAAAATCATATTTTAAATATAGAAAAAGACATTATAAAAAATACAGCATCAGAGGGAGACGGTCGAACTGGGCTCGGTAAACAAAGTCTCACTAGTCGACATATGTCGTTTAATTTATTTGATTCAGATGAGACTATTTTTTTAAAAGACAACATCAAAGAAAATTTAAAATTATTTTTTAAAGAATTAAAAATACCAATGCCTAAAAAAATTTACGGTAAATGTTGGGCCAATGTAATGAGGGAAGAAGAACAAATAAAAAGACATAGACATACGGTAGAAAATACTTCTTTTCTAAGCGGACATCTTTGTGTGGAAATAAATAAAACTGGTACTTATTACGTAAATCCTTTTGACGATACAGCGTTTAAATCAGAAAACAAACCGGGTAGAATAACAATATTTCCATCGTGGATTGAGCATTACACTGATGTTGCATCCTCAAGACGAATTACTGTAGCTTTTGATTTAACCTTACAACCCATTGAGAATAGTAATTTTGTATTAATATAAATGAATTATTTAGAAGCAATTGTTGAAATTAAAAATGTAATAGAAAATGATTTTAATAATAGAATTATTTCTTTAATTAAAAAAAGAGCTACAAAAAATTTATTAATCGGAGAAGATAAATTGAATACTGAAACAAGAAATGTAAAAGGTTATCAATTAGATTTTACGAGCCCCACCAATTTGTTTTACTGGAACTATGTAAAACAGGAAATAACTAGACTGTACAGTTTTTACAAAGCTAAATTTCCAATGATGCAAAGTAACAAAATAAACCAAATAGATTTATTAAAATATTCAGTCGGGGGTAAGTATGAAGTTCATACTCATCACTTCACCACTAGTGTCAGAAATTTAAGTGTAATAATAAATTTGAATGAAGGATATGAGGGTGGTGATCTTGTATTTACTAATCAACAACAAAAAGAAGTAAAAAGAATGAAACTTGGAAAAGGATCTATAGTTTTTTTTCCAAGTAATTTTATGTATCCACATTGCATAGAACCGATAACAAAAGGAGTTCGATATAGTATAGTGTCATGGCTCCAGTAAATTTTAAAATCTTAAAAAACTTTTTTTCACAGGAAGAATTAAATATATTACAACCTTATTGTTATAATAAATTAGACTCTAATAAAGAATATCAATTAGATGCCCAATCTTTTTCACCTGCATGGTACAAAGATTCTTTAATGACTTCGTTCTTAGATTTAAAATTAAATTTAATTCAAAAAGAAACAGAATTAGAATTACTTCCAACATATGCTTACTGGAGATATTATGTTTTTGGAGCAACATTAAAAACACATTTGGATAGACCATCTTGTGAAATTTCAATCAGTGCATGTATAAAAAAATATGACGATTGGCCTTTTATAATAGAGAATAACGTTTTTGAATTACAAGAAGGAGATGGTCTACTATATGCAGGTTGTGACCAACAACATGGAAGACCGGGAGTTTATAAAGGTAATGGAATAGCACAAGTTTTTTTTCATTATGTAAATAAATACGGACCGTATAAAAATTACGCTTATGATAATAAAAATTAGAGAGTATGTATGAGTGAAAAAACGATAACGATGCAAGATCACATAGGAATTTTTGATAATTATATCTCCAAGACAAATTGCAATAAAGTTATTGAGTATTTTAAGAAAAAAGCTGCGTTTGGAGAAGCATATCAAAGGTTTCAAACAGAGAAAGTATCTCTTCTTGAAAAGAACGATACTTCAGTAACCGTGGACACTTGGGTAGATGATTTTAAAGAA
>MDTE01128731.1_pt1 | contig 20350 bp, 16 predicted proteins | sample 811231 | NCBI WGS metagenome assembly MDTE01 (sample SAMN05326651, study PRJNA326480) | marine metagenome | isolation source: seawater | place: Indian Ocean: Red Sea | collected 2010
ACGACGCCCGTAGCGCCCGTAAGCGCACCACCAAGGAAGCCAGAGCAAATGGGCGATTTATGAATGGCCCCATCCTGTTCTCCGAACTCGGAATCCGTGGGATCCGTCGATGCGGCTTTGTCTTTCTTTGCTTCCGCATTGATTTGTAGTTGGGCTGCGGCATCTAAAACGGTGGTGTCGGTGAAGAGCCGGAAAAGGCGACCAAGTGCGGGGCTGTCTGCCAGATCGGAAAGCTCGGTCTCTTCGAGCCAGGTGGACAAGTCGTCGCCCGATTTATCTCCACTGTCGTCGCGCGCGACGATGACAAAATATTTCGTGTCGTCGATCATCTCGACCGTACCCACGGATGGGGTTGGTGTCCCTTCCAATGTCTCGGTCATATAGGTCAACTTTTCGATGGTGTCTCCGAGCGAGTCTTTGTTCTCGTCGCTGATCGTCTCTATTTTTCCTTCGAGCCTTACCAGTAGAGTTTTCCCTTCCGCTTGAAGGGTATACTTGGATACACGGTGTCCATCGGTGGCCGCAAAGCCCGGTTCGACAAGGATCGACGCGCTGGTGTTATTGTCGCCTTTGGTTTCAAAGAGCACGTTCCCGCTATCATCCAGTCGGATATTGACGGAATAGACAACGTTCTCCGCATCGTCGGTCATATCCATAATCAGGGAGCCATCGCTACCATCGTGTTCCGCGGTGACTTGTTCCACTTCGTCGATGGTATTTAGAAGGGATTCTTCGGGTGTATCGACGATTGTCTGCTCGGCTACCGTGGTGTTCGTGTCTTCATTAGTATTTACGCTTGTATCGGCCTCATCGTTTGAGGATTTGCAGGCGCCAATTGCCAAAACCGCGATCGCTGCCCAGGTCTTCCACTGTTTCATTACAACCTCCCAGAGATATGTTCTTACCCTGCACGGCAGTATACCCCGCCTGCTTGAAGAGACAAGGTCTTCAGGCATACAGCTGGTTTCTGTGGCCAGCGCTCCTATGCGCCGGGATAGGCCAGCTCTCGCCCTCGTACCCGTACGTGTTCCACCAGGCGATCATCGCCCAGGAAGATCAGAGGGGAGAGGAGGTCATCCAATTCCTCGGGGTTCGGATCCCTCGTGGGCATCGAGGGCGCGTGGACGCCCAGTCGGTCGGGTTGCAGCACCACGAAGTCGGCGTCTTTTCCCGGCGAGAGACAACCGATGGTCGCATCCAGGCCGAGGGCCTGTGCCCCGCCAAGAGTGGCTCGCCAGAAGAGGTCGGCCGGACGCCAGAAGTAATCGGGCTGAATATTGTAGGCCGAGCGCATAACCGCGAATGGGCATAGCTCTGGACCGGCCCCGACATCGGTTCCGAGACCAAAGGCGGTGTTAAATTGCAGATAGCGCTCTACGGGAAAGACGCCGCTCTTCAGAAACATATTCGAGGACGGGCAATGGGATACGCCGGCTCCGAGAGTTTGAATCTTTTGAAGATTGTGGTCCGCGAGATGAATCCCGTGGGCGAGTAGGGTGCCCTTATGTACCAGACCATGATCCGCGTAGACCGATAGATAGTCGGAAGCTTCCGGGAAGCGGGCCTGAACCTCTTTGCATTCGGTTTCGTTCTCGGCCACATGGGTGTGCATATGGAGGTCCGGCATCTGCTGCTGAATACGACCCAGCTCTTGTAGCATGGCTTTACTGCAGGAGAGCGCAAACCTTGGCATGAGCGCGTAGCGAATACGCCCGCCGTCATAGTCGTGCCAGCGAGAGGCGAGCTCGGTTGTGGCGTCGATGGCTGGGCCCACATCGAGACAGAGGTCCGCGGGGGCGTCCTGATCCATTTGCACCATTCCCATGATGGCGCGAAGACCACTGTCGGCGACGACCTGAAAACATTGTTGCGAAGCCTCGGGGTGTGAGGTCAGGAAGATATTCGCCGTGGTAATCCCCGAGCGGGCACATTCCGATACAAAGGACCGGGCTGCTTTATCGGCGTGGTTTGGATCGGCGAAGGCCTGTTCTACGGGGAAGATGGCGTCGTCGAGCCAGCGGAGTAGCTCGCCGCGAACACGAGCCCGCCCAAAGATCTGGGATAGGTGAACATGGGTGTCGACGAAGCCTGGCACAATCCAGCCTGATCGGTGGTCGATGCTCGCTGCTTCCGGGTACTGGGCTTGCAGCTCATCCTTAGGGCCGACCGCCACGATCTGTCCCCGATCGTTGATGGCGAGGGCCCCGTTGGTAAACCATTCGATCGTTCCGTCTGGCCTGGGATTTACGATTCGGCCTAGATGCAGTTCGCTCGGTTGTGCATACGACATGCCCTATGAGTACCGCACTTCCGGGGTTCCAGCCAGAATTCGAACCAAGCCTCGGCCTTGCCGAAGCGGCTCCCATGGGGCAAACTCTAGGTCCTCAGGGCAAGGATGGACAAGCATATGAAGTCAGCATCGGTAGGGAAAAGCCCCAAAAGACCCGACGGACGTGCCAAGGTCGATGGATCGGCAATCTATCTGGACGACCTGCCCTTTAGTGGGTTTATGGGCACGACGATTCGGAGCCCCTATGCCTCGGCGCGAATACGGAGTATCGACGCAGAGGAAGCTCGAGCAGAGCCCGATGTCGTGGTGATTACCGCTGCCGATCTACGGGTTTCGAACGCGATAAAACTGATCGCAGAAGACTGGCCTGTGCTAGCGCAGGACCAGGTGGATCATGTGGGACAGGCGGTAGTATTGGTCGCGGCGCCCACTTTGGACCGGGCCCGGGACGCGGCGGCGAAGGTCAAGATCGAGTACGAGGAATTACCGGCCATTTTGACTCTGGATGATGCTCTTCAAGGGGATCCTCGCACCGGCGGCGAGCTCAACGTACAGGCCCGTTGCTCCATTGAGAACGGTGATATTGACGCAGGCTTTGCCCAATCCGCGCGAATTATAGAAGGGACCTACGAGACGGGTCATCAGGAACATATCTACATCGAACCCAATGGAATGATCGCCATCTCTCATCCAGATGAGACCCTGGAGGTTATCGGCTCGATGCAATGCCCCTACTATGTACATAAGGCGTTGACCCATCTCTTCAATGTAGACGACGAGAAAATACGCGTGCGGCAAACCACCACAGGTGGTGGCTTCGGGGGAAAAGAAGATTATCCCGATGTCATTGCGGCCCATGCCTGCCTTCTGGCGCAGGCCTGCGATCAGCCGGTCAAGATCATCTATGACCGCCACGAGGACATCATCGGGACGACCAAACGACACCCATCTCGAGTGCATCATCGCACCGGTGTCGACGCCGATGGCAAATTGCTCGCCATGGATATCGAGGTGCTCTTCGATGGGGGAGCCTATGTCACCTTATCACCCGTTGTTCTCTCTCGAGGGGTAATTCACGCCGCTGGCGCCTACTCCTGTCCCAATGTTCGTATTAACGGGCGGGTGCTGGCTACCAATACTGCACCGAACGGAGCGTTTCGTGGTTTTGGTGCCCCCCAGACGGCGTTCGCCATCGAACGACATATGGACCGGATTGGCCGCGAGCTGGGTATCGATCCCTACACGATTCGACATAAAAACGCCTATCGCGTGGGTGATATCACGCCCACAGGACAACACCTCGACGGCAGCGTTAGCGCGATAGAGTGCCTAGAGAAAGCCTGTGAAAATTCAGGGTTTTTAGAGAAATGGTTGAAGTATGAGAAGAGGCGTGGGCAGCGTTTCGATAGTGGCGAGCCGTGGCAGGGAATCGGGCTGTCGTTGTTCTGGCACGGAGCGGGTTTTACCGGCAATGGCGAACGGAATATGTTGGCCCGTGCGGCCCTCCGCCTGGCTACGGATGGAGCCGTGGAAATTCTGGCTGCGTCCACAGAGATTGGCCAGGGTAAAGATATGGTGTTCAGCCAGATCGTGGCCGACGCCATCGGCGTTCCGGTGAGCCGGGTCCGAATGGGAGCGTGTGATACATCGGAAGTGCCCGATTCGGGGCCAACGGTAGCCTCTCGTACGGTTATGGTTGTTGGCGGGGTATTGGCCCAGGCCGGACGTAGCCTCGGCCAGCAGCTCTGCGTGATTCTGGCGGCGAAACATGGACTCGACGCGTCATCGGTTTCCTTACGAGACGATGCCTTCTGGGATGCGCAGGGAAATAGCCTGGGCTCGTTTCAGGAGGTCACGCGCAGGGTGGTCGATGAGGACGGAGGTCTGCACGTCGAAGAGCAGTTCCAGCCATCGGACGATGATCAGGGCTTTGATGAAGAGACCTATCGTGGCGCAGCCTATTCGGATTATGGATGGGGCTGTGACGTGGTCGAGCTGGAGGTCGATCCCGACACCCTTACAACAACACCAAACCATGTGACGGCGGCGTGTGATGTGGGGCAGGCGATACACCCGATCTTATGTGCGGGTCAGGTCGAGGGGGGTACCCTTCAGGCCGTGGCCTACGGCTATCTTGAAGAGGTGAAGATGGAGAACGGCCGGTATCTGAATGACCGGCTGCAGACCTATATTGTGCCGACTACGCAGGATTCTCCCTCCTTTGACACCATATTGGTGGAAAACCCGGGGGGCGGACCGTTTGGGGCCAAGGGAGTCGGGGAGCTACCAATGGATGGGGGAGCGCCGGCCGTAGTTGCCGCGATTGAAAACGCCACGGGGGTCGCCCCGGTGGCGATTCCGGCCACACCCGAGCGTCTTCTCGATGACATCCAGGCGGGGCGCGTTGTGACGGGCTCACCCCAATTTACAGAGCTGGATACTACGAAGCCTACAGTGGATTATACGGAGATCTGAACGTGAGTGACACAACCCGATTTGCGCTGAATGGAGAGGCCGTAGAGAGCCAGGCGGGTCCTATGGCCCGTCTTCTTGATGTTTTGCGAACGGAATTCCGGCTCACCGGCACCAAAGAAGGGTGCGGCGAAGGGGAGTGTGGAGCTTGTTCCGTATTGGTTGATGGTACCGTAGTCTGTGCGTGCCTCGTCCCGATGGTCCAGATAGCCGGCCGTTCGGTGGAGACCATTGAAGGGATCGCTCATGGAGTTGACCTGGATCCTTTGCAGGAGGCCTTTATTTCAGAGGGCGGGGTGCAATGCGGTGCGTGTACGCCGGGTATGGTACTGACGGCGCGTGCTTTCCTCGACAAGAATCCGAACCCGGACCATTCCGAGATTCGTGAACATCTGGCTGGAAATCTCTGTCGTTGCACAGGTTATGTCGGAATCTATCGTGCTATGGAGCGTGTGATCGCCGATATGCAGGGAGACGCGTCATGACTCGTGGCCATTCTCCCAGCACCCTGAATGAGGCTCTCTCGATTCTGAACGATCAGGGTGGTAACGCGGTACCGGTGGCGGGTTGTACCGACCTGATGGTTATCGACTATGCCACAGGCCGCAGCCACGCCGCGGTGGTCAATATCCTTGGCTTGAAGGAGCTTGCGGGGATCCATCGCACGGAGGAATGGGTCGACATCGGTGCGGCGTCTACCTTTACGGAGATCCGTAATCATCCCGATGTGCAGTCGGTATGCCCCATCCTGGCAGAGGTGGCTGCGACAGTCGGTGCCTGGCAGATTCAGAACCGGGCGACGATAGGCGGCAACATCGCCAACGCCTCGCCCGCCGGTGATTCCCTGCCCGTATTATTGGCCCTGGATGCGCAATGTGTCGTGGCCGGTACCAATGGAGAGCGTGTTGTCGACTATGCCGATATGCATGTGGCCTATAGGAAAACGGCCTTGGCTCCGGGAGAATTGATCGTGCGCGTTCGTATACCTGTAGGTAACGCGAACCGTATCCAACAGTTTCGAAAGGTGGGGACGCGACGGGCCCAGGCTATCAGTAAGGTTCTTTTGGCGATGACTGCGGATCGGGATGGCGACCAATTAGCGAATGTCCGTATTGGGGCTGGAAGCGTAGCGGCGATCCCCATGCGTCTCGTCAAGACGGAAGCGTCCTTGAACGGGCAGGTGCCCGATCTTCGTACCGCCGATGCGGCGGCCGCGGTAGCGCGAGATGAGGTGCAGCCCATCGACGATGTGCGTTCTACCGCAGACTATCGCAAGTTTGTTCTCGGGCGGCTCGTACGACGTATGGTGCTGCATTCCGGGACGTCAGGCTGAGTCGGAGAGCTATGACAGGCATCTATGGAGTCATTTTAGCTGCCGGACAAGGGAGACGACTCGGGTTGGGGCCAAAGGCGTTTGTAACCTACCAGGGACAGACATTGCTGGAACGGTCACGAGATGTTCTCGCGGATGCTGGAGTCGAACGGATTCTGGCGGTGACTCCGCCGGGGCTCGGGGCGAGGGTGGAGGGACTCGATATCCCCTTCGTGGAGAACCCGGATCCCAATAGCGGCCCATTGGAATCGGTGCGTTGTGCTTTATCGGATTGGAACCAGACCCTTCCAGATCGACTCGTGATCTTTCCTGTGGATCATCTGGCCGTGGAAGTCGACGAAGTTCGTAATCTTCTGGATCGAGCCCAAGGTGTACAAGATACGGTCTCTCGAGTGATTCCAAGCTGGAATGGGAAGGGTGGGCATCCGATCCTTTTGACCCGGTCTGGAGTTCGTGCCGTGGCAGATTCCGGGGAGTCTGTAGGCTCTACCTTGCGATCGGTGCTGGTCGAAGCGGGAGAAGCGTTATACATTGATGCACTCGGGCCTGCAGTTCTACGCAATGTGAACACGGCCGCGGATCTTCAGGAGCGTTGATGAGCCAATCCATCGAGATATTTCGAGAGATCGTGCATGCCATCGAGATGGGTCGACCTGGCGTGGTCGCGACCGTATTACGACATCGTGGCTCGGCTCCAGGAAAAGAGTTTCATAAGATGCTGGTCTTCGAAGATGGCTCCTTTGTGGGAACCATCGGCGGGGGCAAAATGGAAGCGACAGTGTTGGAGCATTGTCGCGAGGTGTTCGAAAGCTCCGAGGGCAAAGTGGTCGAGGTTCTTATCGCCGAAGAAGAGAAGGGTGGTATTGGTGGCGTCTGCGGGGGGAGAGCAGAGGTCGCCCTGGAGCTTCTACCCTCGGTGCCGCGGATTCTACTCTGTGGTGGCGGTCATTGTTCCGTGGAATTGGGTGAGCTGATTCATCAGCTCGGTTATCTACAGGAAGTCCATGAAGATCGGCCTGAGCTGGTGGAAGCGGATCGATTCCCACATGCGCTGAAAATTCATCTGGGCTCCCCGGAAGATATTGTGGAGACAATGGGAGATGTGGCCCGATTCAGCCATGTATTATTGGTCTCGCGAGGGCACGCGACCGATCGGGTATATGCTCGGGCGTTGGCTGCTGCGGGCTATACGGGCTGGGTCGGCATGCTCGCGAGTAAGAAGAAGGAGCGGTACGTCCGAAAACTCTGGTTGGAAGAAGATGGGCTGGATGCGGAGTTTGTCGCGCGGGTTCAGGCTCCTGTGGGTTTGCCTATTGGCGCGCGTTCTCCGGCGGAGATAGCGGTGAGTATTATGGCGCAGATCGTGGAGAGCATACGGGGTTGAGGTACGGGACTACGGGTGATGGGGGTGCACATGCCTACGCCTGTGGTATGATGTCGAGGCAGGAGGCCACCATTGAGTACAGTTGAGTTTACGCTGAATGGACAACATCAACATGTGAAGGCTCGTGAGGGTGAGTCGTTACTGGCGGTGTTGCGTGAACAATGCGGCATGTTGTCTTTGAAAGATGGCTGCCAGCCCCAGGGGCAATGTGGTTGTTGCCTGGCTCTTATCGATGGCAAACCGAAAGTCACCTGCGCGATGCCGGCGAGGATGGCAGAAGGCAAAGAAATCCTGACACTGGAAGGAGTGAAGGACGAAGAGCGGAAACTCATCGCAGACTCCTTCGTGGCAGCGGCGGGGCTTCAATGCGGATTTTGTATTCCGGGTATTGCTCTGCGAGCGAAACAGATCACAGACGCCAATCCCAGTCCCTCACGAGATGAGATTGCGAAGGCATTGGATGTTCATCTATGCCGTTGTACTGGTTATGTGAAGATCGTGGATGCCATCGAGACCATCGCCCGAGCAAAACGCGGGGAAGGCTATCCCCAGGTCGAAACCAAAGGTCGGGTTGGAGATCGTCTGGGACGGTATCGAGGGGATCTAATGACCCTCGGCGATCGCCCCTATGTCGCCGATCTTGTCTTCGCCGATATGCTGCATGGAGCCATTGTATTATCGGAACATCCTCGAGCCATCGTGCGGTCCATCGATACCTCCAAAGCCCTGGAGTATCCCGGGGTAGAGGCCGTTGTTACGGCGAAGGATGTGCCCGGCAAACGATGGTATGGTCTGATCTACAACGATTGGCCGGGGTTTGTAGCGATTGGCGAAGAGGTCCGCTGCGTTGGAGATATGCTGGCAGCGGTGGCAGCCTGTGATGAGAGAACGGCGCGGGAAGCAGCCGCTCTGATCGAGGTGGAATACGAGATCCTCGAGCCGATGTTGAATCCGCGTGCAGCGATGGCGCCGGATGCTCCACGCGTGAATCCGAGCCACGAGAACATCCTATCGCGAACCGAATTTGTACGGGGTGATATCGACGAGGCCCTGGAGGCCAGTGCCCATGTGGTACGTGGCACCTATCAAACCCAACGGATTGAGCATCTCTATCTGGAGCCGGAGAGCGCCGTTGCTGTCCCACGTGAAGATGGTGCGATGCACCTCTATACCCAGGGGCAGGGGATATTCGATGACCGTCGGCAGGTCGCGCGTTTCCTCGATATCTCCGAAGAGGAGCTCTTTGTTGAGCTGGTTCCGAATGGTGGTGCCTTTGGCGGAAAAGAGGATATGTCGATTCAGGCACAGACCGCGCTTCTCTGCCAGGTGACCGGTCGACCGGTAAAATTGACCTTGAATCGAAGCGAATCCATTCGTATTCACCCCAAGCGACATCCCATTGAGATGGAGTACGAAGTAGGGTGCGATGAATCGGGTCGAATCACCGCAGTGAAGGCGAATATGATCGGTGATACGGGGGCGTATGCGTCCGTCGGCGGTAAAGTGCTGGAGCGAGCCGCTGGCCACGCCTGTGGACCCTATCGAGTACCCAATGTGCATGTGAAGGCTGTCAGCGTACATACGAACAACCCTCCCTGTGGAGCCATGCGAGGATTTGGTGCGAACCAGGCCAACTTCGGTATCGAAGGATGTATGGATATGTTGGCCGAGAAAGTGGGGATCGACGGTTGGGAGATCCGTTGGCGCAACGCTGTAGAAGTGGGGGACCTATTCTCCACCGGGCAGATCCTGGATAAATCGGTGGGTATCCGTAAGACGTTGGAAGCGGTGAAGGACCAATATTACGAAGCCCATGGAAAGGGACAGGCGGTAGGTATCTCCTGTGGCATCAAAAATACCGGTATCGGAAACGGCGCCCAGGAATGGGGGAAATGTCGTCTCGTGATCGAAACGGATGGCACCATATCCTTGTACAACGGCTATACCGAGATGGGGCAGGGCCTTCTGACGGTTCTTATTCAGTTCGCTGTAGAGGTGACAGGCCTCGATCCGGCGATCTTCCGACCGAAGGTAGATTCCACCTATCAGCTGGCCTGTGGCCAGACCACAGGCTCGCGCGCCACTTTATTCGGAGGGCGTGCAGCGAAGAGCGCGGCGGAACAGTTGAAAGTAGATCTGGATGCAGGGCATTCTCTCGACGAGCTACAAGGCCGTGTGTACGAGGCCAACATCCTAATCGACGACACCACCTCGCCCGGACAGAAGACCGACAAGATCAAAACTCATACAGCGTTCGGTTACGCGACCCAGGTCTGTATTCTTGATGAAGAGGGCAAACTCCAACACTTCATCGCAGCGCATGATGTAGGCCGGGCGGTGAATCCAGACCTTTGTGAGGGGCAAATCGAGGGTTCCGTGCATATGGGGCTGGGGTTTGCGTTGACGGAAGATCTACCTTGTAAGAACGGTATGCCGGTGACCTTCAAGATGCGTGAGATCGGTGTGATGCGAGCACGTCATATGCCGTCGGTGGAAGTGATCCTGGTAGAGGAGCACGAGCCCGAAGGCCCATTTGGGGCCAAAGGTGTTGGTGAGATCGGTCTGGTGCCTACGGCCGGAGCGGTTGCAGGAGCCTTATACGCCTTTGATGGGGTTCGTCGGTATAAGCTACCGATGAAGGATTCCCCCGCGGCCCGCGCGATGAACGTGGGGCGTATCAAAGATAAAGAGCCAGAACGCTGGAACTGATCCGGGGGGGATATGGCCAATCAGCTTAGTGTCGGGCCAGACGTAACAGGAACGACAATCGTTTGTTCCGACGGGCGCATTTCCACCGATGGGTCGAACGGCGCAGTAGAGCTCGCCTGTGGCGACGGAACGATTGAAAAGGGAGGGGTGAACGCCCACACCCATATCTATAGTGGGCTGGCACCCCTGGGGATGCCTGCTCCCGAGCCCGAGCCGGAAAATTTCCTTCAAATCCTCGAGCGGGTCTGGTGGCGTCTCGACCGGGTATTGGACGAAGAGTCTCTTCGCGCCTCAGCACGCCTCTATGTAGCCGAAGCGTTATGCGCGGGAACGACGGCTCTGGTGGATCATCAGGAGTCCCCAAATTTCATTGATGGCTCCCTCGATGTATTGGCGGACGCCTGTCATGAGTTGGGGATGCGCGCGGTGCTCTGTTATGGGGCGACAGAGCGTAACGGTGGTCTGGAAGAGGCGCGCCGTGGATTGGACGAATGCGGTCGATTCCTTCGTTCTGGGACCTCGGATCTGGTGCGGGGGTGTATCGGTCTACATGCCAGCTTTACGGTGAGCGACGAGACCATTCGGGCGGCCGCGGATTATTGTGGCAGACACGATACGGTATTACATGTTCATCTCGCAGAAGATGGTGCGGATGTGCAGGACGCGATTCGACGGGGTTACGAAAGCCCACTGGATCGTATCGTATCCCTGGGAGCCCTGGTCCCCGGTTCTATCTTTGCCCATGGTGTGCATCTGACGGGTACCCAGACGGAGCGGGTGGTGGATCAGGGATGTTGGTTGGTACAGAATCCACGTTCCAATGAGGGGAATCGGGTTGGTTACCCGTCGGAACTGAAAGGTCATGGGCGGGTCGCGCTTGGTACCGATGGATATCCTGCGGATATGCGTGAAGAAGAGCGCGCGTTATGGCGGATCGGTGGTGACCATGGGGAACTTCCGAATTGGATTCAGGCTCGGTCGGCCGCTAGTGCGATGCTGGTATCGGAACGCTTTGGGATATCGGCGCGACCGTTACGCGAAGGAGCTCTCGGCGATTTGGTGGTGCGCCGTGATGACGAAGTGCAACATGTGGTGGTCAATGGACAGGTCGTGGTGCGCGATGGTGTCTTGCAGACGGGTGACATAGAAGCCATTCGAGCAGAGGCTCAGACGGTCGCGGAACGGCTTTTTACGCGCATGCGTGCGCTCTAGGCTCTGTCGGTAGGACTGTACAGCCCCGGGCCTGATATGGCACAGTCCACAAGCGAATACGGGACCAAGGATACTAGGGCATATGGCAAAACTGGGGCTAGAGAAAGCAATTATAGATTCTGATGTGTACGCGAATACGGTTCGCCGCTTCCGTGAGGAAGGGATCGTATTACCGACCTTTGCACAGCTGGGCGATCCATCCCAGATACCAGACAAGATCCTCGACCGATTGGAAGATGTGGGGCCGGATGATCCCGATCCATTGAATCTATTTCGTGTGCATTGGTTTCTAGATGCGGATCGTAAGAGCCGCACCACGGTACCTGGTTATGTGGAGCTGCCGTCCTCTTTGACCGGTGTTGATGCTCGTATTGTCGTTCTTCTTGGGGAGCGGTTCCCGATGATCACCGCACATAAGGTCCTCGCGGCCTACGGCTGTATTGTGCCGCGGGTGATCACGGGGCAGTTTGATCCAATTCATAATCGGGCGGTTTGGCCGTCGACGGGGAACTATTGCCGCGGTGGCATCGCCATCTCGAAGATCCTTCAATGTCGAGGAGTCGCGGTGCTACCGGAAGGGATGAGCCAGGAGCGTTTTGATTGGTTGGAGAAATGGGTGAATGACCCTTCGGATATCATTCGCACCTTTGGTTCCGAGAGCAATGTGAAAGAGATCTATGACGCCTGCAATGCCCTCGACGAGGACCCCCAGAACATTATCTTCAACCAGTTCTGTGAGTTTGGAAATCACCTGGTGCATTACCATTGCACAGGGCTGGCCTTTGAGTCGGCTTTCGAAGACCTGAACACATCCGGCAACCTCAATCTCGCGGCCTTTGTCTCGGCGACGGGATCGGCCGGAACCATCGGGGCTGGCGATCGTCTGAAGGACTCCTACGGGACCAAGATTGTAGCGGCCGAGGCGCTGGAGTGTCCCACAATGCTGTACAACGGTTTTGGTGAGCACAATATCCAGGGGATCGGGGATAAGCACATTCCATACATCCATAATGTGATGAACAGTGATTTCGTAGCGGGTATCAGCGACGCGGCCTGTGACAGCCTCTTCCTCGTGTTCAACCAATCGGAAGGACGCCAGATGCTGGCAGAAAAGCACGGCATCTCCGCCGCAACGATCGAGAGCCTGGCCTCCTTCGGCTTGTCGAGCATCTGCAATATTCTTGGAGCGGTGAAGACGGCCAAACATATGGGCCTGGGTTCGGACGATGTCATTATGACGGTGGCCACCGACGGGGCGGCTATGTACGCCACGGAAGGTCCCAAAGCCATGAACAAATACTACGAAGGTACGTTTGATTCGACCATCGCAGAGCAGGCCTTCTCCAAATATATGTTGGATCAGGATCTGGAACATCTTCTCGAGCTGTCGACCATCGATAGAAACCGGGTCTTCAACCTGGGATACTTCACCTGGGTGGAACAGCAAGGCGTATCCCTGGAAGACTTTGAAGCCCGGCGGGATCAGGACTATTGGCGTAATCTGCGCACGTTGATTCCCGCGTGGGACGAGCTGATCGAACAGTTCAACGCCGAAACGGGAGTGTTGGAGGCCCTGTGACCAGAGCCAATGTCCAGAGCCGATGCCGAGGCTGCGGTACAGTTGTCGACGCCAATGTAGACTTTGGTTTCGCCTGTCCCAACCGTGGAGACGGGGATGTCGAACATATTCTCGTACCCACCTGGTCGCCCGATATATGGGACCGGGGCGAGGGCGACAATCCGTTTGTACGTTTTCGTGATGTGCTTACGGCCTACCAGATGGCCCGAGTCCTTGGATTAGCCGACGAGGACTATGTGGAACTGGCGACGCAGCTGAACGAGGCGATAGCCCGTGTCGATGGGTCCGGCTTTTCCATCACCCCCCTCGCACGATGCGCCGATTTGGAGGCGTCTCTGGGCTTGGATACACCCGTCTGGGTGAAGAATGAGACCGGCAATGTTTCGGGCTCGCATAAGGCTCGGCATCTAGCCGCAGTGATGCTTTTATTGTTGGTCGTGGAGCGTGCTGGATCGCCCCTCGCACAAGGGCTGCGCGACCGGCGATTGGCGATCGCCAGTTGCGGCAACGCGGCGTTGGCCGCGGCCGTAGTGGCACGGGCCGCCGATTGGCCAATCGATGTCTTCATACCGGTGGATGCTGGGGCTGCGGTTGTCGCCCGGTTAACGGAGCTCGGAGCAAATCTTGTGATCTGTGAACGAGACCCCTCCGAAACAGGGGACCCCTGTGTGATCTCTTTTCGCCGCGCGGTGTGCGATGGGTCCTTACCCTTCAGCGTGCAGGGGCCTGATAACGCGATATCGGTAGAGGGAGGGCTGACCCTTGGCTGTGAATTTGTGGCGGGACTCAACGCCGTGAACGAATCCCTGGACTCGGTCATTGTACAGGTCGGGGGAGGGGCGCTGGCCAGTAGTCTCTATGGGGCCTTTGCTCGTATCCACAGCTTGGGCGATATCCCCAACATTCCGCGTCTCTATACTGTACAGACCCAGGGGGCGTATCCGTTGCAGCGCGCCATGGAGCGAGTGCAGGCACATCATGCCGATGCTTCGGCCCATCAGATTGTATCTACGGTCAGTCAACACCGGTCGGACTATATGTGGCCCTGGGAGGACACACCCAGCAGCGTCGCTCATGGCATCTTGGACGACGAGACCTACGACTGGCTTGCTTTGATCGAAGGAATGGTATCCACGAGCGGCGAGGCCCTCGTTGTATCCGAAGCAAGATTGCACGAGGCGAATGTTCTCGGGCGTCGCGACAGTGGCATTCGTGCCTGCCATACGGGGACAAGCGGCCTTGCCGGTCTGATAGAGCTATTGGCTCTGGGTCGAAATCCGGGCCGAACGGGCGTAATCTTTTCTGGAATACACCGTCAGGATTCCTAGCGCTTTCGTTTAGCCGTTGCGACTGGCGAAGGCACTCGGGAAGCGGGCGAGGAAAGAGATGGCGTGGCGCAGCTCACGCTGGTCGACACATTCCCCGATCTTATGGGTGTTCTGCTCGATGCCTGGCCCAAAGCCGAACATGGCGGGGTGCTTAAAGCCGCCCGCATGTACCCAGTCCTTGGTCGGACCGACCTGTATCCCATTATCGTCTTCGGGCACCGGGAAGCCCACACCATCCGTAGAGAAGATCCATCGATCGACCCGCGGATTCTGTTGGAGCGTTCCGGGTTCGTTCGTTGCAGTTTCCGTGGGGAGATTCGGACGCACGACACCTTCGTAGACATCCACCGCGGTCTGGATCGCGCGGTGGTCTTCGGGTGTGGCCCAACCCATGTAGATCTGGGCGTTGCCTGGCAGATACCCCCGCCAGGTGGGTTCCTCATATACCGGCACCGAGATCTGTACATCTAGACCGGCTTCACGCGCTGCTGACACCGCATCGAGGGCCTCCATATCGGCGACGGCCTGGTCGGGTGTTTCGCCGACGGTCAGGCGACGGTCAAAGCGGACAGTAAACTTATCCGGTACAGCGCAATCACTGGGGGTCTCCAGCTGGGACCAGGAAGCCGTACGAGTACCATGACCTAAGAAGGGATCATCGAGAAACCCGTCTCGTGCGTCGTATCGCTTGGCGGCTTCCAGGACGATGGCCGAGCCAAATTCCAGGGGGTTCAATCCTTCCCAAGGCATGGAGCCATGGCAGGAGCGTCCGGTGACCACTAATTCGATCTGCATACGACCGCGTTGGCCGCGGTAGATGCCCAGAGCACCTTTTTGGGCGTCTCCGGTGCCTTCCGTCAGAATCACCACGTCGGGAACCAGCTCCTGGCCTGCGCCCGGGAGGACCTTACGCATAAGGTACATGGGACCTGCACCATCGTTATCTTCTTCAGCGGTGGTCGCATAGGCGCGGATGATCACGCCTTTCAGCGCTCCTTCGGGGGCTAATTCCAGGGCGATCTTTGTTGCAATGATTTCGGCTATGACACCACTGAGTTGGTCCGCGGCACCACGCCCAAAGATCAGGTTTTCCCATTCTTCGTCGGGGGGAAGGTGGCCCAATTCTCGGCGTAGGAAATCCTTGTCGACCTTATTGGGGTCCACCATGCCGTCGTAGGCGTCGATACCGCCTCCGATCTTGTCGATCCACTGGCTGCGAAGGGCTTTTACAGTGTCGGTATGACCATCCATATAGACGACACGCTTTTCGCTTTCGGGAATACCATCGTCGGGATCTTGCACACTCCACACCAGATTGCCGTATTCGTCGAAGCCGACATCGTCCGCCGAGCGGACCGCCTTATGCTCGATGATACAGCGCTTCATATACTCAAGTCGCGGTCCTTCATGGTTGCTCAACCCGCAGCTTGGATCTCCACCCGATTCCGGAGAACGGTCCACATAGTCCGCAGGAATCCGAATGGATTCACTCAGGATCTGACGTGCGAGTGGCAGGTATTTTTCGCTCAGTTCGGCGATACGGCTATCAAGTGTATTCATATTCAGCTCCGTCACTTCAGGGGCAGAAACCCCGAAGTCTCTGGGTCAGGTTGGGTACTTTTGCACAGGCCAGCATGGACATGATCACATAGACCTTCCAATTGGCTTCTCTTGCTACATTTACGCGGTGTTTTTCCATGATGGCTGGGCTGACCTCGTCGCCGATGTCAGCGGGCAGGCAGTGCATATATAATGCGTCACCACCGCGGGTTTTTGCCATCTTTTCTTCGTCGCAGATCCAGTCGGTGAATTGGGCGTTAAGGGATAGGCAACGGCCTTCAATTTCGCCCATGGCCTGCTGGTCTCCAGCACGGTTCGCCTGGACACGCTCCAGCATCAGATCGTAGGGGCCCCAGCTCTTGGGATATACGATATCTGCGTCTTCGAAAGCGGCGTCCATACTGTCGACTACGGTGAAGCTTCCCCCGGATTCGGCCGAGTTCTTCTTGGCTGCGTCCATGCAGTCGTCGATCAGCTGATAGCCAGGCGGGTGGGCCAGCCGGAGGTCGGCGCCATAGCGCGACAGCAACATAATGAGGCCCTGGGGGACCGACAGGGGTTTCGCGTAGGATGGCGAATACGCCCAGCTGACGGCGATCTTTTTACCCTGGATGCCCTCGGGAAAGTACTCTCGTAACCATAGGAGGTCGGCGAGAGTCTGGGTTGGATGGTCTACATCGCATTGAAGATTGACGATGGGTACCTGGCGGGAGTCGTTGGTCGCCTGTAGATAGTGGTCGATTCCCCCTTTCAGGTCCCGTATGAAGGCGTTTCCTTCTCCCAGGATGAGATCGTGGCGAATTCCCATCGCGTGGGCGTTCATTCCAAGCATGGCGCCCGTCTCCGCGGCGGTCTCGCCATGGGCCACCTGGGTGGACGATCCATCGACGATGACCGGTTGCATCCCAAGCCGTGATGCGGCCCCGGCCCAGGCGCTCTTGGTCCGCGTGGAGTTGTCGAAGAAGACCGCATAGGCCAACTCGTTTGGACAAAGGGGGGTCTTGACTCCCACCCGGTCTAAAGCCTGGAAGGCTGCCGCCACGGAGGTGAGGGCGTCGAGATCGGCGGTGCTCCAATCCTGGGTAGAGACCAGACTCCGGCTATAGAGCGCGTTGATGGTGTTGGTATGCAGGGATTCGAGCTGTGGTGGTATGCTCATGATCGTTCCTTTTGTATACGAGTACCTGTCGTTCGTTGCAGAGCGCCCACGAGATCCTCTGGTTTACAGACGATCACCTCACCAGGGTTTCGATTGCAGAAATAGACTGCTGCTTCCATCTTTGGGCGCATACTTCCCGGTGGGAAGTGACCCTCTCGTGCGAGGGCTCGCACTTCTTCTACATCCATCTCTGGAATGCGAACGGGTTGGTCCGTTAGAAAATCTTTATAGACCGCATCGACTCCAGTGGTGATGACGAACCGTTTTGCGTTGAGCTCAACCGCGAGAAGTGTGCTGGTACGGTCCTTGTCGATGACCGCTTCCATGCCGTCGATATCGCCGTCTGGTCTACGAACAACGGGGATTCCACCACCGCCGCAGCAGATCACGACTACCCCCTGTTCAACCAGAGACTCAATGATGTCGATCTGGACGATCCGTTTCGGGGAGGGGGAGGGAACCACCCTTCGATATCCCCGGTTGGAGTCATTGATCATCTGCCAGCCACGCTCCGCTTCCAGCCGCTCGACTTGTTCTTTGGTATAGAACCTCCCGATAGGTTTGGTGGGTTCTTCAAAGGCGTGGTCTTGGGCGCTGACCTCTACCTCGGTGATCACTGTGGCCACTTTCTTCATCAGGCCACGGCGACGAAGTTCTTCGCGCAAGGCGCGTTGGATCATATAGCCTATAGAGCCTTGCGTGTCGGCGACTAGAGAATCCAGGGGTACCTCGTGAATTCGATCACGGCTCAGTTCGGAGCGCAGCTGTAGGAACCCCACCTGTGGGCCGTTGCCGTGTACGACGACAAGATTTTCGCCTTGCTCGATCAGATCGACCACGGGGTTCAAGGCCTGTGCGGTCACATCAAACTGATTGGCGACTGTCGGTGGGCGTGAGGCGTCGAGAAGGGAATGTCCCCCCATAGCCAACACCGTAAGATTCTTAAGCTCCGGCACCGTGATTCCTATCCGATTAACGAGTTGTCCATCGCACATACTGTGTTGCTGTCTCTCGTCCGTCAAGATCACAAATTAGCCTGGGGAGAGTGTAGAACTCTGCGGCCATCCGTGGTGTGCAGCCTAGTCGTGGGCAGGTTCCGCAAAGTGGACCTGCGTCACCGTGGCCCCTTGTGCCTCCATGAAGCGGAGAAGATCGTTCGAGGTCAAGCGGAGTGTCGCCATATTATGTAGCGGATGGGCGTTAACCTGATCGTATTGAAGAATGTCCTGGTCGAGGAGCACGTTTACATCCTCCGCGGACTCGTTCATCAGCGCGAAGGGGGTAACAGCCCCGGCCTGTACACCTAGCATCTCTTGTAGGTGATCTACATTCGCAAAGCGGAGTCCCCGGGGCTCTCCAACGGCGTTGCCCAGCTCTCGTAGGCGTACGACCTTATGTTCCAGGGCGACAATAAGCCAAAACCGTTCCTTTTTTCGATCGCATAAGAAGAGGTTCTTGAGGTGGGCGCCGGCCCATTCCCCCCGAACGGCTTTGGCTTCTTCTACGGTAAAGACGGCTGTGTGGTGATCGATAGTGAATTCGATCGCCAATTCGTCGAGCACGATCGCTATGCGGTCTTCGCACGCCTTTCGTTCGACTTCATTCATCACTGTCATAATTGAATCCCCCGACTCCCCGAGATCTCGGACCTTATGGTATTCCGCCAGGGTTGTCGCGGTGAATCTCGAAGATCAAATAATACCTGTCGGAATCGCCAAGTTGGTAAGGAGTTGGTACATACCATATGGTGTATTTGGGGGGACTGGTGATGAAAGGTGGATTCGGGGCATTGCTGTTTTTTCTCGGGTTGACTCTCGGCTGCGGCGGCGATGGGGACAGGGTGGATCTGACGGGTACGGAACCGGGCGACGTTACGACGGATACAAGCCAGGATATAGGTGCACCGGACGCAAAAATATCATCGGTCAGCCTTACCCATCTGGGCACGACCGAGATGGTGCAGGGGACCCATCGGCCTGAGATCTTCACTACAGCACAGGGTGCTCTTCTCTTAGCGGTAGTGCACCCCGATGGCCCATCCATGACCGAGGGCAGCATCAAGCATAAGGCCTACCATTTAAACGCCGATTTGGAGATACAGGGGGAGGGCTTTGCCCTGACCACCTATACGGAGGCGTATGGTGATCCCGCGGATCATCGCGTTCTACTTGTGGACGACGAGATTGTGGTTGTGTACCAGGCGATCGTTCTGGACCCAAACGCAGGGCCAGCTGGCGGTGGTCCGGCCGAAAACAACGCCATCAGCCAGTCCTTGATGCTTGCACGCTTTAGTCACGACGGTACCGAGCTCTTCCGGGGGGCGATCGTAGACAACATCACGGACTTTGAAGAAGACAACTTCCCGGATCATTGCATGGCCTGGGATGGCGCATCGCTAATCGTAAGCACCGGCTCTAAGGATAGCGCGAAGGTCCGAGTCGTCGATCGGGAGGGAAATATCGAAAGCACCCATTCCATTTCCATAGGACCGGACAGCATTGGTGCGAATATTGGAAATAGTCTGTTCTGGAAGGAGGGTGGTCTTCATATCGCTTCCGGAGGCCTCATGGGCCCGGGAGTCGAGTCGGTGCCACTCATCTTTGGTGAACTGTCGAGTACGTTTGGTCTGACGATCCTGGACACCCATTATCCTGATGGTGAGGACGCGATCTTTCCTACGGGTACGCTCGTACATGGTGGCGTCACGTACATAGCCTATTCGGCCCACGCGATTGGTTCGTCTCCGGATATCCAGATCGATCCCTATGAACCGCGCCTGGCGGCCTTTGATGGGGACTGGAACCTACTGCTGGACACGAAGATCAGCACCGAGGCTGGAGCCGGCCATGTGCATCCGACTGTGGCCGTGATAGAGGATACGCTCTACTATGCCTGGAGTCGTAAGGACCCCGCTGGTGGGCCGGCCCCCCAGGTCTTAATCGAGCGATATACGATCGATACCGACTAGGGCCGAACGGTTCGAAAGCGTTTCGTGGACGCCCCTTAGAGTTTCATGATGAATGCGAGGGTGTAGAAGAGTGGGCGGTTGTCGATGGAACCACCCCCAGGCGTAGTTGTGCCGCTGAAGGAGTGGCTATGCCCTCCGACGAAATTGGGGCTTGGGTTGTTGCAAGCGCCACAGCCAGAAGGGCCAACGGAGCTGGTCCCTCCACTGAAAGTGTGGGTATGGCTGATATCCAATACATTCGCGCCACCGGTTGCGCCTGGCGGGTTGGCTACGGCCGGCACGGATTGAATGAATCGGCCCAACAAGTCTGGTGTGCCATTGGTGCCGTCGCATAGAGCCCATCCGTCGGGAATATC
>MDTE01120841.1_pt1 | contig 20346 bp, 5 predicted proteins | sample 811231 | NCBI WGS metagenome assembly MDTE01 (sample SAMN05326651, study PRJNA326480) | marine metagenome | isolation source: seawater | place: Indian Ocean: Red Sea | collected 2010
CAGCGTTTGCAGACTGTGAGCTTCACGAAACGAACGAACGATAAAAATGACCAAGCCTTTGACGAGTTATTCCAGACGTCGACCGACCGTTGAAGGTACACGTTTATGAGCCCAGAAATCAGTCAAAAGACATCTTCTTCACAAGACTCCGGTCAACAATGAAATCCATCCCATGCCATGCATGGGATACAGCCGCTTAGTCTGGGACTCACAGCCCAGCAAGTGGTCTTCATGGTGTAGTTGGTTATCACGTCAGTCTAACACACTGAAGGTCCTCGGTTCGAACCCGGGTGAAGACATTCTCTTTTGCTTTTTCCCGAAGGCGCTTCGGGACAATCGGACGACGCGCGCGACGTCTGCGCACGTTCCCGCGACTTCTCGCATCGATCAGGAGGGCTTGGAGGCGTCGGCGGGCTCGCTTCCAAGCCCCAATCGCTGGATTTTTGCCATCTGCAGAGTTTCCCTGTTTTTTGTCCCTCGTGGCCTTCAACAAGATATTCCCATTTTGAACGAGAAACAGTTAGTGCAGCGCCGCGCGACCCGCGTCCCCGTCCCCACGAAATGAGCGACCAGGGACAGAGCGCCTTGGAGAGCGCCCTCATAGGGTGCTTCGGCGGCCTCTTCGCCACCTTCTGCGTCTACCCGCTGGACCTCGCAAAGTCCAAGGTGTCCGCGCACATCAGGCGCAAGGACGATAAGGGACCCAAGGTGACCTCGAGCGAGGTCCTCAAGAAGATCCTCGCGGAGAAAGGAGCCGCGGGGCTTTACGAGGGCATGGGCGGCAGAGCGCTGCAGTGCTTCGTCGAGGACTTCGTCTTCTTCTGGTGCGTTCACCGTCGCTCGCCGACCGCCCGACAGATCGCCCCTCCGTTCCCTGGGCGAGATTTAAAAAAAAGTAACCAACTCGTGGTGAAACCCAAACTGACGATCCCCGCGCGGCACACACACTTTCGCTGCGCACATCCGCAGGTGGTACTCCTCCCTCAAGACATACGCGCAGAAGCGCGTGACGCGCAAGGAGGGGCGCGCTCGTCCGCTGACCATCACGGAGGGCCTGGTCACCGGCGCCATCGCCGGCGTCATGAACAACGCGTGCACCATCCCGTTCGACGTCGTCGCGACCAATCACCAAATCTCCGGCCTCGACCGTAACAAGAAGAATGGGGGCAAGGGTAACACGCACAAGAAGGAGTCCACGATCCAGGGCCTGGTGTCCACCGCGAGGGAGGTGTACGCCAAGGGCGGCGTGCCCGCGTTCTGGGCGGGACTCGGACCGAGCTGTTTGCTCGTCGTGAACCCCGCCATCAACTTCGCCGCGTTTGACAGGCTGAAACTGCTGTACAACCGGAGCTTCAAGGGCGGCAAGGGCAGGAAGCTCACCGCGAACGAGGCGGCGAACATGAGCCTCGGCCCCCTCGAGGCGTTCTTCATCGGCGCCGTGTCCAAGGCGATCGCCACGTCGATAACCTTCCCCCTGATCCGCGCCAAGGTGCTCATGATGTCGGCGGAGAAGAACGACAAAGAGATTGCGAGTAAGAAGGGGAAGAAGGACGACGGGCGCAAGTCCCCGGGCAGGACCGATCGTCGCGGTCGATCGCCCTCGCCGGGCAAGGACCTTCCCAAATCCAAACCCGAGGAGCTACACGAGCGAATAGGAGCGCTCACGGAGAAGGTGAGAGCTCGCCTGGAGTTTATCGACGTGCTCAACGACGCCATCAAGGCGGAAGGGATCGGCGGGTTGTACAAGGGCCTGGGGGTGCAGCTGAGCAGGAGCGCGGTCGCGGCGGCGATCATGTTCATGACGCGCGAGCAGCTGGACGCGCTCACCGCGGGTACGCTCCGTCGTATCAAGCAGTCCGTCAAGGCGTGAGTGGTGTGGGGGAGTGTTGTATCAGCCGCGCGTGTGTAATTTCAGGAGAAACTTATTTATGTGCGCGAGGTTTATCCACCGCAGCTGACGAAGGTGCCGACACACGTGATGGCCTCGGCCGCGCTCGCCTCCGCGGCTCATGCCGCGGTGCGATCCCGCGTCGCGTCCAGGTGCGACAGATTCCTCTCGCCGTCCCCTCGCGCGCCTCCTCCCGCGCGCGCCGCCGCCGACGACCGAGACGCGTCCGCGTCTCGCGCGTCGACGTGTCCCACGAAGATCTCGCGGCTCACCTGCCCGCTCCCCTCGACGCAGGAGCGGTCGCGCCCCGTCCCGCGCCTCGGTCCGCGCGCGCGCGGCGCCCATCGCGTCCATCTCCACGTCCCCGCTCAGCGACACCCCCGCGGACGCCCCGTCCGACCCCCTCGCGGCGCTCCAGGGCGCGCTCGTCCATCACGCCCCGACCGGTGACCTCGTCGACCTCGGCGCGCGTCTGTCTGAGACGTCCCCGGGTAAGGTGACCGTCGTGGCGTTCATGCGCTCGTTCGGGTGATTCTTCTGCTGGGAGCTGGCGATACAGCTCCGGCGGGACGTTATACCGGCGCTGGACGCGGCGGGCGTGGACCTCGTGGCGGTGTCCATCGGCACCCCCGAAAGGGCCAAGGCGTTCGTCGAGGAGACTGGGTTTCCAATCGAACGCCTGTACGCCGACCCGAACAACGTGTGTTACGACCGGTTGAAGCTCAACAGGAGCCTGAAAAACTTCAGCCAGAAGAGCACGCCGGAGGCGTTGGCGGCGCGGTGGAACAAGGACGGCGCGAAGGACCTGTTCGACGTGTTAAAGCGTTGGAAGCCTTGGACGCCGCCCAAGCCCGAGCAGGGATTCCAGCAGGGCGGCACCTTCGTGTTCGCGGGGGACGAGTGCGTGTACCGGTTTTACGATCCGAGCACTGGGGTGAACGCGCCGTTCGACGATTGGCTCATCGCCGCGGGGTGCGAGCCGTTGGGCGAGAACCAGCCGGCGCCGGTGCCGAGGGAGCTGCGAGACGGAGGGGGCGAAGAGGCGGGGCGGTGACGGGCCGACGTTTCTTTTCATTTTTTCGTCGCCAGCTGTGCGCGCGATCGGCGCCGACCGGTGGAACGATGACGCCTCCGCGCGAAAGCATTCCCCGTGGATGCGAGCGGGGGCCGATGACGCAGACGCGAGTTCATTCACCGGGCGGCGACGACCGCGCGCGCGGGCGCGAAGACGTAGGCGAACGCGGCAGACTTGTTAAACAACTGGATTTGATACTGAAAACAAAAAAGACGAGACTGATTGCTCAGTCAGTGCGCCCCGGACGCCGCCTTCTGCTGCGACACGCGCATCATGTACCTGGTTCGGGAGCGGGGGACGGCGCCGTCAGCGAAGCGTCGTTTCGGGCGAGGGGAAAAATGCCGGCGACGGCGAGCGGGCGAGCGCCTCGTGTCGTCGGGGAGACGACCGGAGCCCGCCCCAATCTCGGTGGGGTTCTTTTTCCGCGGCGAGGCGATGACGAATTTTTAGGGGTTGGGTCACGCCTCGCCGGGGGCGCGGCGCGGTGACTCACTCTTTGTACTGGCACTTCTCGTACACGTGCCTCTCGTGCTCGCACTTCCACGGCAGGAAGTAGCTCCGCTTTCTGCACTCGTTCAGCGGTATGAGCAAGTGCGCGCAGAAGTCGCGGTACGCGAGGTCGATCTTGGCGTCGCTCAGCTGCTGCTGAGTCGCCTGCATCGCGCTGCCGCCCATGTCTTCTCTCTCCCTCTCTTCGTGTGGCTCTCCCTCTCTCTGTCCTTCTCTGGTCCCTCTCGGTGGCGTGGATGGAGGACGCCGCCTCGACCCTTGATGACCCTGACCCGACGCTCGAGGTGTGTGACGGCACGCGAGCCAGCGCACACACTGGGTTCCAGTCTGGAAAATCACGGCGAGAATCCGCTCGTTGGGGTTGAGTTTTTTCCGCGATCCGGCTCATCGGACTGGGCTCGATTAGGATGCCGACAACCGCGCCGGGCGGCCACAAAACGCGCGCGACCGGGCGAGGAGGAACCCGCCGCGTGCGACAGAGGCGCCGGTATCGGTCGACTGAACGAGCGAGGAACGCTCCAGGGGCTCGAGCTAGTCGAGGACCCGTTCGCGCGGCGCAACCGCCTCCGTTCTCCGGGAGGCTCGGTGACACCACGCGACAGTCAAACCGGTGACGCCCAAATAAGGCAATCAATTCCCTCGCTCGGCTACGGGGTCGCCGGCTGGATAGGGAGAGGGAGAAGAGGAGGACGAGAGAGGCGCGGGGCCTGGTGATCACAAACGATGGCGGAGGAGGAGGACGAGGAGAACAAGGTCCCGAAGGTCGACGAGATCGTCTTCCTGCGCGACTGGTTCAAGACCCGCGTGCTCTCCTCGCTGAAGTGCAAGGAGGACCTCGTCAAGGGCCTCATCGACAAGGAGCCGAGCGCCACGGCGGTCGACTCATTCTGGAAGGAGAGCGAGGTGCAGCGGCTGATCGTGTACTTCAAGGATGCCGAGCTCCTGGCGGTGCGTGCGCGGACGCGTCCCGACATCCCGCGAACGATCGTCGCCCGGTCCCCCATTTTTCCTCTCCCGTTCGCCCCGATCCAGCCCAAACAACGTCACAAAATCGACTTCACCCGCGGAGCCCGCCTTCCCATCCATCTCGTCCGTCGCGCGATCGCGAACCCTCCTGACCCGTCCCACCGTCCCACCGCGAACGAACGCGACGCAGACCGTGAACCCGCCGGACCGGTTCAAGAAGAAGACGCTGTGCTTCCTGAAGCTCGCGCCCGTCAAGCTGGACCCCGATAACGTCGACTCGAAAGTCATCTTCGGAGATTTCGGTGACGTCCCGCTCGAGCATCTGTCCACCGTCGCGCAAGAGGTCTTCCTGCCGGTGCTGACGAACCCTCGGAACCAGCACGGGTGGCCTGAGGTGATCACGCGCGAGGTGATGGAGAACATGCACAAGTTCATCGCCAGCGTGTACGTCACCGTCGGCCAGACAAAGGGGAAGACGCTGCTGCCGATGCCGCCGTCGGGGGCGTCGTCGGGCGCGGACGCGACCGCCGGGGGCGCGGACGCGTCGACGACGGATCAGATCCACGTCCTGGAGTCCGCGATCGTCACGTGGACCAGGCAGATCAAGAACGTGCTGAGGACGGACCCGGAGCAGGCGCTGACGAGGGACGACGGCGAGCACCCGGGGCCGCTGACGGAGCTGGAGTTTTGGGAGGACAAGGCGGCGAATCTCAACGCGATTCACGAGCAGCTCTCCGGGGCGAAGATCCGCAAGGTGGTCAAGGTGCTCGAGCTCGCGAAGAGCTCGTACTTCCCCGCGTTCCAGAAGCTCTGCAAGGAAGTGGCTCACGCCAGGGTGGAGGCAAACGACAACCTGCTGTTTTTGAAGCCGCTGGATAAGTACTTCACCAAGCTGCAGAACAACCAGGACGAGTTCGAAGGCCTCGTGGAGCTGTTCAAGCCCATCATGCACCTCGTGATGCTCGTGTGGAAGCACTCGCACCACTACAACACCCCCGGGCGCATCGTCGTGCTCATGCGACAGATTTGCAACGATCTCATCATGCAGTCGCAGAAGTTCCTCCCCGGCGGCGAGATCTTCGGGTTGGAACCTCCGGAGGCTGTCGAGAAACTCAAGCTGCTCCTGCGCGTCCTCGGCTCGTTCAAGTCCTTTTACTTTGAGTACAAGGGTAAGACGTCGCGCGAGACGCCCCAGAATCCGTGGAAGTTTCAGAACTCGGCGCTATTCGCCAGGCTGGACGCGTTTCTCGAGCGTTGCCACGACATCCTCGACCTGACGCAGACGGTGCTGCAGTTCAACAAGCTCGAGCGCGTGGAGGTTGGAGGCACGAAGGGCAAGACGCTGTCCGCGAACGTTCGGCAGATCCACGCCGATTTTGTCGAGGCGTTGGAGAAGCTTCACCAGGTTGAGTACGACGTGATGGACGTGGAGTCGAAGAAGTTTGACGACGACTTTTACGAGTTCCGGTCAGTGATCAAGGAGCTCGAACGGAGGCTCGGTTCCGTCATCATCCAGGGCTTCGAGGATTGCGTCACCGTCGGCACCGCGTTTAAGCTCTTCGACTCGTTCGAGGGTTTGCTGGAGCGCGAGATCATCATGGCGGATCTGGAGAAGAAGCAGATGGAGCTGGTGCGCTTCTTCGGCGCCGACCTCAGGGAGGTGGAGTCCATATTCAACTCGCAGAGGGATAAGCCGGTGGTGGGCAAGAACCTCCCCCCGTGCTCGGGCGCGGTGAAGTGGGTGCGCGCGCTGCACGAGCGCGTGAAGGACCCCATGGAGAAGCTCGCGTCCCTGAACAAGCTGGTGATGGAGACTGACGAGTCCCGCGAGGTGACGGAGCTCTACGAGAGAATCGCGACGCAGTTCGAAGAGTACGAGACCGAGGTGCTCAAGAACTGGGCCAAGGAGGTGGACGCGACGGGCGAGGAGAAGCTCAAGCTCAACTTGCTCGCGTACGACGAGAAGGCTGAGATCCCCGGAATTTTGCGCGTGAACTTTGACCCCAAGCTCGTGAAGCTGCTCAGGGAGACGAAGTATTTCATGCTGCTCGACTCCAGCGTGCCCGCGTCCGCTCGCAAGATTTACGAGCGGAACGAAACGCTGCGTCAGCAAACGGGTAACCTCGACCTCATCGTCGGCACCTTCAACAACATCCTCCGCACCCTGCTCCCCGTCGAGCGCCCCCTCGTGGCGTCCAAGATTGAAAACATCGAGGAGATGCTCCAGAAGGCGATCACGACGCTCAACTGGAACTCGCACAAGATCAACGACTACCTCGCGGAGGTGATGACCGCGGTGAAGGAGCTCGACACCATCTTGAACTACCTCAAGAACAGCGTGGAGAAGACCCAGAACGTCCTGAGGCAATGGGAGGAGAACCTCATGATTGACCGTAAAGACGGCAAGACGTACGCCGTAGACGAGTTCAAGGAGATGCAGGAGAAGCTGCAGGCGGAGCGCGACGAGAAGATCGCCGACGGCGGCGTGGAGATCACCAAGTTCCTCCAGATGTCCAACAAGAAGGTGAACGTGCCGAGGGCGTCCAAGGCTTGGCGCGAATACGTCGAGTACGTCAACGAAATCGTCATGGAGGGATACGCCAACGCCATTCTCGCGTCGCTGAAATACCTCAACGAGCAGGTCAACTCGGAGATCCTCGCGGAGACGGAGCAGGCCCCGCTGCTGGAAGTTTCCCTGGAGCTCGCGGTGCCGGACGTCCAGTGGTCGCCGGAGATTGGCCAGAGCGGCGATCCGGAGCGGCCGGGCGTTCGCGATTTGATCAACGGGTGGGTCCGAGCTTTTCAAAACACCGGGACGCTGGTCCGCCGCCTGGACATCGGCGAGGGCAACTACATGAAGGAGCTGGAAGAAGACTTCTACATCCTCGACGGCGTGTCCGAGCTCCAGGCGGTGATCCTCGCGAACGAGGCGGAGTGCGTGGCGTTCAAGGAGGGCTACGACAAGTACGAGTACCTGTGGCGCAACGACCTCAACGCCACCTTGGCGGAGTTCATCGAGACCAACGGCGCGGACGGCGACGATCCCGAGTTGGACGTCTTCAACGCCGAGATCGCCAAGTACAAGGCGGTGCAGGAGGAGATCGCGCACCTGCCCACCAGCGCGGTGATTGGCTGGATCCGAATCGACGCCAAGCCGATGAAGCAGGCGCTCGCCACGTGGGTCACCAAGTGGGTGTTTCTGTTCACGCACTACCTCAGCAACAAGGTGGTCAACTCCATGTCCGAGCTCTACGAGTTCATGGCGCGCGGCGACGTGGTGCTGGCCAAGGACCCGACCGACGCCAACAAGGAGCTGGACGACGCCGGCCGCAACGAGCTGCTGTACGAGATGATGGGTTACATGCGCGATTTGCGAAAGCGGCAGGATAAGACGGATGGGATGTTCGAGCCGCTGGTGGCCACCGTGGCGTTGCTCAAGACGTACGGCATCAGCATCAGCGAGGACGTTCTCAAGCAGCTCGAGGAGGCGCCACTGGCGTGGAGCGCGCTCAAGAAGAAGAGCCTCAACGTCAAGGAGAAGCTGAGCATGATGCAGCAGCTCGAGGCTCGCAAGATTCGCGAAGCCTCCGACGCCTTCGCGAAGAAGGTTGAGGATTTCCGGGAACTCTTCCAGAAGCTCGCGCCCTTCTCCGTCAAGGGCAAGATCACGACCGACGCCATCGAGCCCGCGTACGCGGCGCTGGACCACTTCCACCACGGAAAGAAGGACAGGGAGTACGTCTTTGGCTCTCTCAACGACGTCGTCGTGGAGAGCGCGGAGCTCAACGAGAAGCAGGACCTGTTCGAGCTCATCGTCACCGACTACGTCGCGCTTCGCAAGTCCAGCGAGGATCTCACCAACCTGAAGCTCCTCTGGGACATGATCTCCTCGGTAATTTACACGTTCACCTCGTGGAACACCACGCTGTGGGACAAGATCGACGTGGACTACTTGGTCGAGGAGACCAAGAAGCTGCAGAAGGAGACGAAGCAACTGCCCAAGGGCTGCGCGCAGTACGACGTCTTCCGCACGCTCGGCGATCAGGTCAAGGCGCTGCTCACCTCGCTGCCGCTCGTGGCGGAGCTGAGGCATCCCGCGATGCGGGAGAGACACTGGAAGCTCCTGCAGCAGGTGACGGGGAAGAAGTTCACGATGGACGAAAAGTTTTCGCTGGGCGACCTCCTCGCGCTCGAGCTGCACACCTGCGCGGACAGCGTCTCCGAGATTGTCGAGCGCGCGCAGAAGGAGCTGGTCATCGAGAAGCAGCTCGTGAAGATCGAGAAGGATTGGGCGGGTTTGCACCTCGATTTCGTCCCGTTCGATCCGGACTCGGACGTGGTCAACATCGTCGTCGACGACCTCATCGTCGAGGCGCTCGAGAACGACAACCTGCTGCTCCAGAACCTCGGCTCGAACAAGTACGTGCAGGGCACGAAGTTCCAGGAGATCGTGGACGAGTGGCAGAAGAAGCTCGGCACGGTGGACAGCGTGCTGTCCGTCTGGGCGGATGTCGCGAAGAAGTGGAGCATGCTGGAGAGCGTCTTCATCGGGTCGCAGGATATCCGCGTGCAGCTGCCGGAAGATTCCAAGAGGTTCGACGGCGTCAACACGGAGTTCACGAACATGATGCGAGACGCCCCGGACATCACCAACGTCGTCGAGGCGTGCAACGTCGACGATAGGCTCGAGAACCTCGAGCGGATGCTGGGTCTGCTCGAGATGTGCGAGAAGGCGCTGCAGGATTACCTCGAGACGAAGCGGATCGCCTTCCCTCGGTTCTACTTCGTCGCCCCCGCGGATCTTCTCGACATCCTGTCCAAGGGTACCAACCCGCAGCTGATCCTGCGGCACCTGTCCAAGTGCTTCGACAACATCCACAACCTCTCGTTCGAGCCCGACGAGATGGGCAACCCGTCCAAGAATGCGATCTCGATGTGGTCCGGCGAGAAGGAGAACGTCGCGTTCGCGGGCAAGTGCATGTGCGAGGGCCCCGTGGAGCAGTGGCTCAACGTCGTCGTCGAGACGATGCGCGCGGCGCTTTTCCACGAGTTTAAGCTGTCCGTGCCCAAGTACGATCAGATGCCGAGGACCAAGTGGATGTTTGAGCAGTCGGCGCAAAACACCATCACCGTGTCGCGCCTCATCTTCACGCAGGAGGTCAACGAGGCGTTCGACAGACTCGAGGATGGCGACGACAACGCGATGAAGGACCTGCTGCAGAAACAGCTCGACCAGCTCAAGGGGATCATCGAGGCTGTCAACGGCAAACTCGAGAAACTAGACCGCAAGAAGGTGCTGACGCTGTGTACCATTGACGTGCACGCTCGCGATACCTGCCAAAAGCTCATCGACGAAAAGGTGGACGTCGCGGACGCGTTCCAGTGGTCCTCGCAGCTCCGCTACGGCACCAACGAGAAGACCGGCAAACTCCAGATCAACGTCTGCGACGCGGAGATTCCCTACATGTACGAGTACATCGGCTCTCCCGGATGTCTCGTCATCACGCCCCTCACCGATCGATGCGTGATCACCCTCACGCAGGCGCAGAGGCTCGTGCTGGGCGGCGCCCCCGCGGGTCCCGCGGGTACCGGCAAGACGGAGACGGTGAAGGACCTCGGCCGCGCTCTCGGCATCCAGGTGTACGTCTTCAACTGCTCGGACCAGATGGACTACAAGGCTATGGGTTCCACCTACAAGGGTCTGGCGCAGACGGGCGCGTGGGGCTGCTTCGACGAGTTCAACCGCATTCCCGTGGCGGTGCTCTCCGTGTGCTCCACCCAGTACAAGACCGTGCTTGACGCCATTCGCGCCAAGAAGAGCCAGTTCATGTTCGAGGACGTGGAGATTTCGTTGAGGCCGTCGACCATGGCGTTCATCACCATGAACCCAGGCTACCCCGGGCGCGCCGAGCTGCCCGAGTCGCTCAAGGCGCTCTTCCGCCCGGTCTCCATGTGCGTCCCCGACCTCGGCATGATCTGCGAGAACATGCTCATGGGCGAGGGCTTCCAGATGTCCAAGCTCCTCGCGCGCAAGTTTGTGATCCTCTACAGACTCTGCCAGGATCTGCTCTCCGCGGCGCCGCATTACGACTGGAAGCTCCGCGCGATCAAGACGACGCTGTACGTCGCCGGCGGTTTGAAGCGCGACCAGCCGCATCTCACGGAGGACAAGGTCCTGCTCCAGGCTTTGCGCGACTTCAACCTCGGAAAGCTCACCTCGGACGACCACGGAATCTTTATGGGCTTGCTCAACGACTTGTTCCCCAAGATGCTCGCCGACGTTCCCCGACAGCGCGACGAGTCCTTCGAGGCTCAGATCACCAAATCCGCCATCGAACTCGGATACCAGCCCGAGGAGATGTTCGTGCTCAAGATCACGCAGTTGAGGGAGATCTTCACCGTGCGATGGTCCGTTTTCCTCCTCGGTCCCGCCGGCTGCGGGAAGACGGCGGTATGGAAGACTCTGCTGCACGCGCAGAACGAGTACGGGGAGAAGGGCAAGGCGGTTCCCGTGAACCCCAAGGCTGTCTCGCGCAACGAGCTCTACGGCTTCCTCCACCCGGCGACTCGCGAGTGGAAGGAGGGCCTGATGTCTGTGACGTTCCGCGACATGAGCAACAACACCTCCTACGTTCACCAGTGGATCGTGTTGGACGGCGACATCGACGCCGAGTGGATCGAGTCCATGAACACCGTCATGGACGACAACAAGATGCTGACGCTCGCATCCAACGAGCGCATTCCGCTCACGGGCACCATGCGCCTCCTCCTCGAGATCAACCACATGTTCCACTGTTCCCCGGCGACGGTGTCTCGAGGCGGCGTCATCTACCTGAACCAGGACGACATCGGCTGGAAGCCCATGGTCGACTCCTGGATCGAGGCGCGAGAGGCTACCGAGTACAGGCCAATCCTCATCGAACTGTTCGACAGGTACATGCCGCGGTCGCTGGAGCACTGCCGCCGCGCCTTCCGCACGATCGTGCCGTTGGTGCCCATGAACATCGCGGGTACCGTGTGCAAGATTCTCGACGGGATGATCCCGAAGGAGGCGACGCGCGGCGCCCCCGCGCCCGACCGCAAACTCGTGGAGATGCAGTTCGTGTTCGCCGCGACGTGGGCGCTGGGCGGCGCGATGCTGGTGGACAAGACGGTGGATTACCGCGCGCAGTTCAGTAAGTGGTGGGTGGCGGAGTGGAAGAACGTCTTGTACCCCGAGGAGGGGTTGGTTTTCGACTACTACGTCGACCCGGTGTCGATGCAGATGCGACCGTGGGAAGAGAAGGTGGAGGGCTTCGGCTACAACCCGTCCGAGGCTTTCGCCAACATATTCGTGCCGTCCGTGGAGTCCACCAGGCTCTCCTACTTCCTCAACAGCTTCATCAAGAACAAGCACTACTGCATGTTCGTCGGCAACGCGGGTACGGGCAAGACGGCGCTGATGCGCGAGACTCTGCGCGCGCTGGACTCGGAGAACTGGTGCTTCAGCACGATCAACATGAACAACTTCATGGACGCGCCTGCGCTTCAGGTGATCATGGAGCAGCCACTCGAGAAGAAGTCGGGAGTTCGCTTCGGCCCGCCCGGCGCCAAGCGAATGGTCTACTTCTTCGACGATCTCAACATGCCCTACGTGGACAAGTACGACACCCAGACGCCAATCGAGTTGGCGCGTCAGAACATCGACTACAAGGGCTGGTACGACAAGCAGAAGATCGTGCTCAAGGAGGTGCTCAACTGCCAGTACATGGCGTGCATGAACCCCACCGCCGGTTCTTTCAACATCACGCCGCGCATGCAGAGACACTTCGCCACCTTTGCGGTGCAGATGCCGAGCAAGGCGGTGATCAGCACCATGTTCGCGCAGATCATCGACGGGCACCTCAAGAACTTCGATCCGGACATCTCCAAGTACGCCCAGAAGGTTGCCGACGCCTCCATCGAGCTCCACAACCTGGTCGCCAACACCTTCCTGCCGTCGGCGGTCAAGTTTCACTACCAGTGGAACCTCCGCGAGTTGTCCAACATCACCCAGGGCATCTGCCGCACGCTTCCCGAGTTTTACACCAACCCGGCGGACCTCGTGCGGCTGTGGATCCACGAGTGCGAGCGCGTGTTCAGCGATCGCATGACGCTCATCAGCGACATCGAGAAGTTCGACAACATGCGCGTCACCGTGACCAAGAAGTACTTCGAGGATCAGGACATGGAGGCGATCGAGGCTCGCCCCATCTCCTACAACGCGTTCATACAGCACGACTCGCAGGACAACGGCGCGTACTGCCCGGTGGACACGTACGAGAAGCTGAACAAGACTCTGGTGGACAAGCTCAACGAGCACAACGAGAACAACGCGGTGATGGACCTCGTGCTCTTCAACCAGGCCATGGACCACGTGACGCGAATCACTCGCATCCTGGATCTCCCGCGCGGCAACGCCATGTTGGTCGGCGTCGGCGGCTCCGGCAAGCAATCGCTCGCCCGACTCGCCACGTTCATCTGCGGCTTTGATGTTTTCCAGATTTCCGTCACATCTTCCTACGGCATGGCCGACTTCAAGGTTGACCTCTTCGAGCTGTACAAGAAGGCTGGCAAGGGCCAGGCGGTGACGTTCCTGATGACCGACGGCCAGATCGTGCAGGAGCGCTTCCTCGTGTACATCAACGACCTGTTGAGCTCGGGATACATCCCGGACCTGATGTCCAACGAGGAGAAGGAGGAGATGTGCAACGCCGTGCGCAAGGAGGTGAAGGAGGCTGGCATCCTGGACACGCCGGAGAACCTGTGGGATTTCTTCCTGGACAAGGTGAGGAAGTACCTGCACGTGTGCCTCTGCTTCTCGCCCGTCGGCGACAAGTTCAGGATCCGCGCGAGGAACTTCCCCGCGCTCATCAACTGCACCGTCATCGACTGGTTCCAGCCGTGGCCGCACGAAGCGCTCGTCTCCGTCGCCGGCAGATTCCTCTCGGAGATTCCCGAGATCGAGCCCGAGCTGCTGGAGAACCTGCAGTACCACTGCGCGCACGCGCACATGTCCGTCAACGACGCCTCCAACGCGTACCTGGACGAGGACCGCCGATACTACTACACGACGCCCAAGTCCTACCTCGAGCTCATCTCCCTTTACAAGGACATGCTCGCCAACAGGCGCCAGGCGCTTTCCGAGGCGAAGGCGAGGCTCGAGAACGGCGTGGACAAGATCGCGTTCGCGTCCGCGCAGGTCAACGAGCTGCAGGTGAACCTCAAGCAGGAGCAGATCATCGTCGAGGAGAAGAAAAAAGCGACGGACCAGCTCATCGTCTCCATAGGAAAGGAGAAGGCGGTGGTCGACGCCGCGGTTGAAGCGGGTGCCGCTGACGAAGCCGAGTGCGCCGCCATCGCCGAGGAGGTGTCCGCGGTCCAGGCCGAATGCGCGGAAGACCTCGCCAAGGCGGAGCCCATCATCCAGGAAGCCGAGGCTGCGCTCAACTCGCTGGATAAGAAATCGCTCGGCGAGCTCAAGGCGTACTCCAACGTGGACAAGATGATCTCCGCCGTCACCGCCGCGGTGATGATCCTCTTCGCCAAGGGTAAGATTCCCAAGGACGTGTCCTGGAACGCCGCGAAGAAGTTCATGGGCTCCGTCGACGGCTTCCTCACGTCCCTCATCAACTTTGACAAGGACAACGTCAAGGAGGAGTGCGTCGCCGAGGTGGAGACCAAGTACCTCACCATGCCCAAGTTCACGGTTGCGGACATCGAGAAAAAGTCCGGCGCCGCCGCCGGTTTGTGCAGCTGGGTCATCAACATCTGCAAGTACTTCCGCATCTACCAGGAGGTGGCGCCCAAGCGCGCGGCGCTCGCGGACGCCAACGCCAAGCTCGACGCCGCCAACGAGAAGCTCAGCGGCATTCGAGCCAGGGTCAAGGAGCTGCAAGACAAGGTTGCCGCCCTCGAGGATAACCTCATGAAGGCGACGGAGGACAAGAACAACGCCATCGCCGCTGCGGAGAAGACCCAGCGCAAGGCGGACCTCGCCGATCGCCTCGTCAACGGCCTCGCGGGCGAGAACAAGCGCTGGGGAGAGTCCATCCAGGAGATGTCGGTGTCGTACAGCAAACTGGTCGGCGACGTGCTGGTGGCGTCTTCATTTGTCTCCTACGCCGGCGCCTTCAACGCGAAATTCCGCAAGTCCCTGGTGCACAACAAGTGGCTCCCCGACCTCGTCGAACGCGAGATTCCGATGACCGCCGGGGTGGTTCCCCTGGACGTCCTCACCACCGACGCCCTGAAGGCGCAGTGGGGCATCGAGGGCTTACCCACCGACCCGCTGTCCATCGAGAACGGCGCCATCATGACCGCCGCCAAGCGATGGGCGCTCATGATCGACCCCCAGCTCCAGGGCATCAAGTGGATCAAGGAGAAGTGGGGCGACAAGCTCAAGATCATCCAACTCTCCAAGCCCAACTACATCGCGGACGTGGAGCACTGCATCGAGAACGGCATCCCGCTGATGATCGAAAACCTCCAAGACGACATCGACGCCGTCCTCGACCCCGTCGTGGCTCGACAGACGATGAAGCGCGGGCGCTCGACGGTGATGAAGCTCGGCGACAAGGAGGTGGACTACGATCCGAACTTCAAGCTCTACCTCCAGACGAAGCTCTCCAACCCGCACTACAAGCCGGAGATTGCGGCGCAGACGACTCTGGTGAACTTTTGCGTCACGGAGAAGGGTCTGGAAGATCAGCTCCTCGCCCTCGTCGTCGAGAAGGAGCGGTTCGACCTGCAGGAGCAGTCCTCCAACCTCGTCAGACAGCTCGGAGAGTACACCGTGCAGCTCACGGAGCTCGAGGATAACCTCTTGGTCAGGCTCGCCAACGCCCAGGGCGACATCCTCGAGGACATCGCGCTCATCGAGAACCTGGAGGAGACAAAGCGAACGGCGACGGAAATCGCCGAAAAAGTCCAGATCGCGTCGGAGACTCAAGTCTCGATCAACCAGACCCGCGAGGTGTACAGGCCCGTCGCGGCGCGCGGCGCGCTGTTCTACTTCATCATCGACGTGCTCAACGTGCTCGATCGCGTGTACCAGTACTCGATGGCGAACTACGTCTACATCCTCAAGAAGGGGATGGACATCTGCCCCGGCGGCAGCGACGGGGAGCAGTGGGTGCCCGAGGACAAGAAGCTCGGCAAGGAGCTGCCCGTCGAGCAGCGTGTCCCCGCGCTCACCGAGAGCGTCACCTCCGCGGTGTTCGGGTACATCTCCGCCGGTCTCTTCGAGCGGCACAAGCTCATCATGGCGACGCAGCTCACCATGGGAGTCCTTCGGCAGCAGGGCAAATTGGACGCAGAGCTCTTCGACTGGCTGCTCCGAGCCCCGCGGTCCGAGGGCATGGACAACCCGCTGCCGGAGTGGCTCGGCGAGGCAAACTGGGAGATGGTCAACTCCATCCGCGAGTTTGAGCAGTACGCCGCGCTCGGGGACGACCTCGTGGGCTCCGCCAAGCGCTGGCGCGAGTGGATGGAGCTGGAGCGACCGGAGGAGGAACCGATGCCGGGCGACTGGAAGAAGATGGAGCAGTTCGAGCAGCTGCTGCTGTTCAGGGCGCTGCGACCGGATCGCATGTCCAACGCGCTCGGCACCTTCGTCAAGAACACCCTCGGCGAGCGGTACGTCACGTCGGATCCCTTTGACCTCGCCGCGTCTTTCGAAGATTCGGCGCCTGGCACGCCCATGTTCATCTTCCTCTCCCCCGGCGTGGACGTCGCGGCGGCGGTGGAGCACCTCGGGCGCAAGCTCGGGTACACCGCCGACAACGGCAAGTACGCGAGCGTCTCGCTGGGGCAAGGCCAGGAGCCCATCGCGATGAACAACCTGAAGAACTTCCACAAGAGCGGCGGGTGGGTGCTCCTGCAGAACATCCACCTCACGATCGACTGGACCAACGGCCCTCTGGAGAAGACGGTGGACAAGCTCGCCGAGGGAGCGCACGAAAACTTCAGGCTGTTCCTGTCCGCGGAGCCCCCGCCCTCGTTGGAGCGCGGCATCGCCATCTCCTTGCTCCAAAACAGCGTCAAGTTAACCAACGAACCGCCCGAGGGGATGAAGCAGAATTTGGCTCGCGCGTACAACAACTTCACCGAGGAGATGTTCGAGGCGTGCGCCAAGCAAGGGGAGTTCAAGTCCATCATCTTCGCGCTGTGCTACTTCCACGCGGCGATCTTAGAGCGCAAGAAGTTTGGGGTGGGCAACCTCCCGAACGCGGCGTCGGGCATCGGGTGGAACATGAACTACCCGTTCAACACGGGCGACCTGCTGTGCTGCGGCCAGTGCGTGAACAACTACCTGGAGAACAACAGCAAGGTTCCTTGGGACGACCTCAAGTACATCATCGGCGAGATCATGTACGGCGGTCACGTCGTCGAGGACTGGGACAGGCGCACGGTGGCGATGTACCTCGAATCCTACTTCAAGGAGGAGCTCCTCGAGGGTATCGAGTTCTTCCCGGGCTTCCCCTCCCCGCCCAGCGGCTTGAACAAAAAGCAGACCATGGCGTACATCGAGGAGAACTTCCCCACGGAGACGCCCCTCGCCTTTGGCCTCCACCCCAACGCGGAGATTGGCTTCAAGCTGCGCGAGGCGGAGAGCCTCTGCGCCGCCATCCTCTCGCTCCAGCCCAGGGACGGCGGCGGCGAGGAGGGTTCCTCCGTCGAGGACAAGGCGAAGACGGTTTTGGACGACTTGGTGGACAGGCTTCCCGAGCAGTTCGACATGGAGGACATTCGCGGGCGCACCGAGGAGATCACGCCGTACATCATGGTCGCCATCCAGGAGGCCGAACGCATGAACGTGCTCCTCGCCGAGATGAAGCGCTCGCTCGCGGAGCTCGACCTCGGTCTCAAGGGCGACCTCACGATGTCGGACCCGATGGAGAAGCTCATGATGGCGCTCGCCGACGGAGCCGTGTACTCCGGCTGGGCGAAGCTGGCGTACCCGTCGCTTCGCTCGCTCGGTTCGTGGGTGAACAACCTGGAACGGCGCGTCGAGCAGCTCGCGCAGTGGTGCAGCGACCTGCAGTTACCGAAAGCCGTCTGGCTCTCCGGTCTCTTCAACCCGCAGTCGTTCCTCACCGCGGTGATGCAGACGACGGCGAGGAAAAACGACTGGCCGCTCGACAAGACGGTGGTGCTCACCGAGGTGACCAAAAAGCAGCCCGAGCAGATCGAGGGACCGGCGAGGGAGGGCGCGTACATTCACGGCCTCACCCTGGAGGGATGCAGGTGGGACGAGAAGGCGGGGTGCCTCGAAGAGTCCAGGCCCAAGGAGATGTTCTGCCCCATGCCCGTGATTATCATCAAGGCGGTCACCGTGGACAAGGCGGAGATGAAGGACGCGTACCAGTGCCCGGTGTACAAGACGGAGCGAAGGTTCAGGGAGGAGGTGTTCACCGCGCAGCTCAAGAGCAAGCAAGGGCAGATCAAGTGGACGCTCTCGGGCGTCGCGCTCTTCCTGGACATCTGCTGATGAGTTTGACGACGTGCTTTTGAAAACTCGTCGAGAAGACTAGACGCCCGCGTCGTCGACAACGACGACGACGTCGGAGGAAAGAAACGAAAGAGAAGGTCCGCGGCGAAGGCGCGCGCGGCGCGAGCGGTGGACGAGGGGACGCGTTCAATTTCTCGCGGTGACGGCTTCGATGGAGTGGAGCCGTTGTAAACCCGCGAGGGACGAACCTGCCTCGTTCATTTTCATTGCTCGCGAGCGACGAACCTGCGCCGCGTTTGACCGGCAGCGAAGCCACGCGCGAGAACGGCTTCGTCAGACACTACTAGCTAGGATCACTTCAATCAGATGATTTACACGTCTATTCGTAACGACGCACTGCCGTCGATCCGGCGCGTCACAGTCCCTTGGGCTTTGGAGGTTTCCTCCCCTTCCTCTGGACGCCGCTGGCGATGGTGAGATTTTTCTCGTAGTTTTTGGAATCCTGCGACCCGGTCGGCGGTGGGGGATCGTCGTCGTCGCCTCCTCCACCTCCGCCTCCGCCGGACCCCCGGCCGGCGACGAACGCCGCTCCCGCCACCGCGATGAGCGCGACGATGCCGAACGCCCCGCCGCCGCCGCCGCCGCCGTCGTCGGCGAGCGCGGGCAGCGCCGTCGCGAGGCTGACCGGGATGCCGCCCAACGTCGCCGTTGACACCAGCCTGCTGGCGCCCTTTGCGACGGAGGGTTTTCGCGCGGGATCCGCGTCTGGGTTCGTCGCGGCGCGGGCGGTGACGCGAGCCGGGCGGCGGACGGCGACCTGCTCGGACGACGGGGGCGCGTGTCGATGGTCAGCGGCGAGAGCGAGACGTTCGTCTCGCGCGTGCGGCGCGTCAGGGCGCGCGCGAGACGAAGCCATTGGACGTCGTCGGGCGGGTGTACAGTCAGACGGTTGGTTCCACGAGGGCGGTGCGGTGGGGGTGGCAGACGGGAGCCGACGCGTTACCTTGCGCGGGGCGCCGAGTCGGACGGCGCGCGCGCTCAACGCGCTCGTCACCGTGGTCATGGTGCGTGCGTTTCGCTCGACGCTCTTCGAGCTATGGCGCCGCGGCCGACGAGGCTGGCGAGCTGGGCCCGCGAGCGCCAACGTCAAATTCCAAACGAGCCTTTTTTTGTCCGCACGTGCTTTTCCAGCCAGGAGAGCCTTCGCACGTGTGCTTGCATGTCGAAATGTCGAAATCGCCAGGATTTTGCGCGGCTCCCATTGGCCGAGGAGATAGCGCGAATTTATTTCAAACGACAAACCCCAACGACGCGCAGTCATCGCGCCAGTCATCGACACGATTAGGGTAAACCGCGCTGACTGGCGGATGACTCACGATTGTCCGTGCAGTCACGTTGTGCGGTTTCGCCCCACCCCGGTGGCCCAACCTGTCTGCCCTCCGCGCTTCAACCGCGACGGCCGGACCGCGTGACCGCTCATTGGCCCAAGCGCCGCGGATATCGCGTCGCGGCTCACATGGCAGCAACGATGGCCTCGACGGCGGTGGGTGGCGCGATCGGGTCGCGCGCGGCGGTGACGCATCGAGGGGTGACCCGAAATGCGTCCGCAGGGTCGACCAGATCGCCAAACCCGACGAGCGTGGTCCGGCGCGACTTCCGCCACCGCGCTCAGGTCGCGCGACCCGTCCGCGCCGGTCGACGCCAAACGTCGACGCGCGCGGCGAGCGGCGAAGAGGCCGGCATGATCGAGTCGATGGGCCAGTTCATCGGCGTCGGTCTCGGCGTCGTCGGGCTCTCCTTCATCGCCGGCGCGCAGAGCAGCGGGGGAAACGACGACCCATCCCCCGCGAAGGCCGCCGCCGCCGCGAAGGCCGCCCCCGGCAGCAACAAACCCGCGACGCCCAAACAGACCATCGCGGGCGGCGTCGCGGGCGCCAACAACAGAAAGAAGCAGTTCCCCGGCATGCCCAAGCCCGCGGCGGTCGCGGCGGGGTCGGGTTCGGCCGGCGCCCAATCATCGTCACCATCGGCGCCCGCCATCCCGAGCATCGACGTCGCCAACACGATGAAGGAGCTCATGGGCGCCGCGGCCGGCGGCGCGGGTTCCGGTAAGCAGAAGTACGCGTACAAGTGGGGCGCCGCGGAGGCGACGGGGCCGCGCGAGTACATGGAAGACGCGTGGGCCGTTCGCGACTCGGGCTTCCCGGGTGGGTACTTTTTCGCATCCGTCATGGACGGACACGGAGGCGAGGCGTCGAGCGCGTGGCTTCGCGAGAACCTGTTCAAATCCCTCGCCACCACGTGCGAAGGCGCATCGCGGCGCGCCACCGAGCCCGGCACGATCGCGCAGGACGGCACCAAAGGGGGCGGATACCTCGCCGAAGCTTTAAAGTCCGGGTACGAATCCGCGGACGAGTCGCTCATCGATCACATCGC
>MDTE01143424.1_pt1 | contig 20345 bp, 19 predicted proteins | sample 811231 | NCBI WGS metagenome assembly MDTE01 (sample SAMN05326651, study PRJNA326480) | marine metagenome | isolation source: seawater | place: Indian Ocean: Red Sea | collected 2010
GTCGAAATATCATCTTGAAACTTATAAATTTTAGTCATACTTAAATCCATATATAATGTTAATGTTATCAAAATGCAAAATAATCAGAAGATAATAGCTATTTTTGGAGGCGGCGGATTTATTGGTAAACAATTAATGCGTAAACTAACAAAGTTGGACTATCTAATTAAGGTAGCTACTCGAAATCCATACCTCAGAGGATACCTAAAACCCTTGGGTAACCCAGGTCAGATTGAACTTTTTAAAACTGACATATTTAATCCTCAAGATGTAAAACAAGTTTTAAATAATTGTGATCTGGCGATTAATCTCGTGGGTATTTTACATGAAACAAAAAAACAAAAATTTGATCAAATTCATAAACAATTTCCTTTTTTATTAAGCAGTTTATGTAATGAAACTGGAGTTAAGAATTTAATTCATGTTAGTGCTCTTGGCGTTAAAGAAAAACATGTTTCTAAATATATGCAATCTAAACTTGAAGGGGAAAAAAAAATTCAACAAACTTTTAAATCTTCTGTGATTTTGCGACCCTCTATTTGTTTTGGAAGTGAAGATAAATTTTTTAATAGTTTTGCTTCGATTGCACAATTTTCTCCTATACTTCCATTAATAGGTGGAGGAAAGACTAAATTTGCCCCCATCTATGTTGGAGATGTGGCGGAAGCAATAGTTAGAGCTCTAGAGTTAAATAATTTAGAGCCCAAAATTTACGAACTGGGGGGCCCTGAAAATTATACATTTAAGGAACTTATGGAAATTATATTAAATGAAATAAAAAAGAAGAGGTATTTAATTTCTGTTCCTTTTGGAGTGGCAAAGCTTCAATCCTATTTTTTACAAATGCTGCCTAATCCAATATTAACTCCAGATCAAGTTGAGATACTAAAATTCAATAATATTGTTTCAGGTGAACATCCAACTTTAAAAGATCTAGGCATTAGAGGCAAAACTATTGAGAGCGTACTACCTGAATATATTTATAGGTTCAGAACAGGTGGACAATTTAACAGAGATAATTAGGCTGATTTTATTTTTTTTTCGATGAACTGAGGAATGTCTTCTTCTGTAATTTGATCTTCTTCCTTTGCATTTTTAGGTTGGAAAGCATAAAGAACATGTAATTTACAGTAGGGAAATTTCTCCATAGGCTTTCGCCCACAAAAATAAAATTTTTCTTCATAGGGATGTCCAATCGGCCATCTGCATGTAGTATCATCTAATTCTTCAAGCTTTTTTGGATTTTCTTGTTCAAAATTTTTATCTAATAACAGAGCTTTAAATTTTGCTTTTCTACTAAGCTTTTGGCCTTTTATTTCTGTATTATTAATTTTTTCTGCACTTTTTTTTGAAACTAACTTTTTTGATGTTGTTCTAGCTTGGAGCTTCAATCTATGGGCTTTACCAATGACAGCGTTTCGAGTTGTATTTCCAAGAAGGTTGGCTATTTGAGTTCCAGAATGACCTTTTTTCCAAAGCTCCTTTAATTTTTCTTCTCTTTCAGGTGTCCAGCTCATTTTTTTTTATTTTAATTAAAGCTACTATATATTGTATTTGCAATACAAATATCTCTATATGTGGATATGTTATTAACAATATTAAATTAAACCCACTTTCTTTATTTAATGCTTCATTAATATATAACCATCCTAATGGTTGAAATTGAAAACAAATACAAAATTTATGAAAAAAAATTTGGGCTTGTTAATTGGATTGGTCTGTGGACTCTTTACAAAAAAGAAGTATTAAGATTTATAATTGTTGTCATTCAAACAGTTATATCACCTTTAGTTACCTCACTGCTATTTTTGCTTGTGCTTTCATTAGCTATAGGAAACGATAGAAGCGAAGTTTTAGGATTTCCTTTTATAACTTTTCTTGCCCCCGGTCTTATTGCTATGCAAGTAATACAACAAGCTTTTTCTCACTCATCTTCATCAATTATGATAGGTAAAATACAAGGAAATATAGTCGATATATTATATGCTCCTATGACAGCGGGGGAAATTACCTTAGCTATAAATTTAGCTGCATGCACTAGAAGCATTATCATTGCCACTGTTTCAATTGTTGTATTTAACTTTATTGTTGATTTGGAGTACCATAATTTTTTATACATTTTTATCTTCACATTTTTTGGGTCTTTTATTTTAAGCTCTGTAGGAATAATTATTGGCCTATGGTCCGTAAAATTTGATCATATGGCATCTGCAACCAACTTCATTATTGTTCCGCTTTCTTTTTTATCTGGTACTTTTTATTCTATTCATAGACTACCTGATGTTTTAAAATCTCTAAGTGAAATAAATCCATTTTTTTATATAATTGATGGTTTTAGGTATGGTTTTTTGGGCACCTCGGATGGATCTGTGCAATTTGGACTTTTTTATCTTATTGTATTGAGTTTTATTACCTGGTTTGCTGCATATATTTTATTCAAAAAAGGTTATAAAATAAAATCTTAATTTATTTATGAGCTCTATACTCGGTACATATGCTAGGAAAGGTGTCTCTTTCAAAGAAGGAAAGGGGAGTTATCTCTATGCAGAAAATGGAGATAAATATCTTGATTTTGTTCAAGGTATTGCAACTAATATTTTAGGGCATTGCCACGAACATTTGGTAAAAGCAATACATGAACAATCCAAAAAATTATGGCATGTTTCTAATGTCTTTACTATTCCTGAACAAGAAAAATTAGCTAAAAGACTAACAGATAATACATTTGCTGATTTTGTTTGTTTTCAGAATTCTGGAACTGAAGCAACAGAGGCGAGCATAAAAATTGCTAGAAAATATTTTCATAAAATTGGAAAGCCAGAAAAAAATAGAATTATTACTTTTAAAGGTGCTTTTCATGGAAGAACTTTAGCAGCTTTATTTGCGGCTAATAATCCTAAACATATAGAAGGATTTGGTCCCAAGGTAGATGGGTTTGATCAAGTCCCATTTGCCGACGAAAAAGCCTTAAAAAAATCTATAAACAGTAATACAGCAGCAATTATGGTTGAGACAATTATGGGAGAAGGCGGAATTAAAATTCTCCCTGACCATTTTATTAAAGGATTAAGAGAATTATGTGATGAAAAAGATATACTATTAATTTTAGACGAAGTTCAGTGTGCATATAGAACAGGTAATTTTTTTGCATTTGAAAAATCTGGAATTATTCCAGATATAGTTCCGATAGCTAAAGGAATTGGCGGAGGTTTCCCAATTGGAGCTTGTCTTCTTACAAAAAAGGTATCTGTTGGAATGACGCCGGGTACACATGGAAGTACTTTTGGAGGCAATCCACTGGCTATGGCAGCAGGGAATGCTGTACTCGATGTTATTTTGGAAAAAGATTTCTTAAAAAATGTAAAACAAAAAGGGCAATATTTTCAGCAAGAATTAAATAAACTTAAAGAAAAATATCCAAAAATTATTGGAGAAATAAGAGGAACTGGACTGATGATAGGTTTAAGAATGTTAGTAGAAAATTCTGAATTTATAAAAAAGCTTATGAATAATAAAATGCTGACTGTTAAAGCTGAAGAAAATGTTATAAGACTTTTTCCTCCACTTATAGTAAGTAATAAAGAGCTAGACGAGGCAATTTATAAAATCGAAACAGCTTGCAAGGATATTTAAGTATTATGAAAAAATTTATAAATATTGCAGATATAAATAAAAAAGAATTAAGGCTCATTATTGATAACGCTAAATCTAGAAAGGAAAGAAGATCTGGTTTAAATAAGAATTCAACAGATGAAGACGCTCCACTGAATGGAAAAATTCTGATTATGATTTTTGAAAAACCATCAACAAGAACAAGAATTTCTTTTGATCTCGCGGTGAAACAATTGGGTGGAAAATCATTAATTTTAAATCCAGATGAAATTCATTATGGCACAGGAAACGAAAGTTTGTACGATACTGCTAAAATCTTATCTCAGTATGCTGATATTGTGATGTTAAGGACGCATGCCCATAAAAATATTGTAGAATTTTCTAAATATTTGGAAGTGCCTTTGATTAATGGTCTAACTGATTTAAGTCATCCATGTCAGATTATTTCGGATATAATGACATTTGAAGAACTTAGAGGGCCTATAAAAAATAAAAAAATTGCTTGGTTAGGCGATGGAAACAATATTGTTTATTCATTAATTGAAGCTGCTGTTCAATTTGACTTCGAGTTAAGAATTGCTTCCCCTCAAGGTTACGAACCAAATAAAAATATTCTTCAGTGGGCTAAAAAAAATAATGGAAATATTATACTTACAAAAGATCCAATAAAAGCTGCTAGTTCAGCAGATTGTGTCATGACAGATAAGTGGATTTCGATGGGCGACAAAATAAATATAAGAAAAAAGAAAAAACTTCTTAAGTCCTATCAGGTAAACAAAAAAATAATGAAAGTTGCTAATAAAGATTCAATTTTTATGCACTGCCTTCCAGCTAATAGGGGTGAAGAGGTTACAAATGATGTAATGGACGGCAAGCAATCTGCTGTGTGGCTAGAAGCTTTAAATAGAATACATGCTCAAAAAAGCATCATAGAGTGGTGCTTAAAATAAATATTTAGTTCAATGGTAAAGGATTGGAACTATTTTCATTCATATATAGAATCACTGCAGCCCTTTCCTTTGAATTTTTTAATCCCGCAAAAGACATTTTAGTTCCTTTTATCCATTCTTTCGGTTTTGTTAAAAAACCATCCATTTCTTCAAAAGACCATTGCTTTCCATATGCCGCCATTGCTTTTGAATATTTATAATCCGAAACTGCGCCAGCTTTCCTGCCTAGCACACCCCACAAAGCTGGACCAATTTTATTTGCACCACCTTGTGCAATACTATGGCAGGCCGTGCATTTTTTAAATACTTTTTCTCCTTCTGATGCGCTTGTTGAAGCAAATAACTTCATAATGCTCACAGACTCCGAAATATCATTGCTGGCCTCAGATGATGTAGTGTTTGCAACACTGGCAGCACCTTCAACTTGGTATGCTGACTTTTCTGGTTTTTCTACATAAAATATTGTATCAGCTATTTTATTAATTCCCACAACTAGGATTATAGCAAATACAACAGAAACAATAATTTTATTCATTTTAATAAATCTTGTAAATTTAGTACAACTTTACTCTAAATTATATCATGACTTTTACTAATAAAATGGACTTTTAGACGCATAATTTTGTAATTCTATGACAAATACTGCAATAATAATACCAAGTCGATTAGGAGCGAAAAGATTTCCAAACAAACCCCTGGAAAAAATTAACAATGTGCCAATGATTATTCATGTGCTTAACAGAGCAAAAGAATCAAAAGTCGGGGAAGTATATGTTGCAACTCCTGATAATGAAATTTTTCAAATTGTTAAAAAAAATGGTGGAAAAGCCATCTTAACTAAATCACATCATCCATCTGGAAGCGATCGTATTTACGAAGTATATGAAAAGAAACTTAGAAACAAAATTGATTTAATTATTAATTTGCAAGGAGACATGCCAAATATAAAACCTAATGCTATTTCAAAATTAGAAAAATTTATGAGAAACAATAAATGTGACATTGGCACATTAGCTTCTCATATTACAGACAAGAATGAAATTATTGATATGAATATTGTAAAAGTACATACGCAAGAGGTGCTAAAGGATGGAGATTTTCTTAGAGCACAAGATTTTTTTAGAGAAAAAAAAGATTTAAAAGATGGAAAAATATATCATCATATAGGAATTTATGCCTTTACAAATATCGCTCTAACAAAGTATGTAAAGCTTAATAGATCAAGACTAGAAAAAGAAAGAAACTTGGAGCAGATGAGAGCTATTGAAAATAATTTAATTATTAAGGTGGGGTTATGTAACTCTTTGCCTTTGGGAGTTGATACTAAAGAAGATTTAGAAAAGGTAAGAAGAGAAATGAGATAATTATGAAAGATAAAACAAAAATAGCTTTTCAGGGTGAAAAAGGAGCATATTCTCATCTAGCATGTCTAGAAGTTTTTCCTAAAGCAGAAGCAGTAGCTTGCCCTACTTTTGAAGATGCTTTTCAATTAGCAAAAGACGAGCCAGAATATAAAATTGTTATTCCAATAGAAAATTCTTTAGCAGGAAGGGTTGCTGATATACATTATTTAATCCCAAAATATAAACTTCAGATTCATGCAGAGCATTTTCAAAAAGTTACTCATAATTTGCTTGGCGTTAAAGGTTCAAAAATAGAGGAAATTAAAACTGTCAGAAGTCATTCTCAAGCAATAGGGCAATGCAGTAAAATAATTTCAAAAAATAATTTAAAAACAATTATTTCTGCTGATACAGCCGGATCAGCAAAATTTATTTCTGAAAAAAATGATAAAAGTGAATCTGCTATAGCTTCAGATCTTGCTGCAAAAATTTATAATTTAGATATATTGAAAGCAAAAATAGAAGATGAACCTGGAAATGTTACCAGATTCTTTGTTATGGGTAATGAAACAAAACATCCTCAACTAAAAAATAAAAAATATATTACAAGTTGTATTTTCAAACTTAAAAGTATTCCTGCTGCTCTCTACAAGGCATTAGGAGGCTTTGCTACAAATGGAGTTAATTTATGTAAATTGGAAAGTTTTTCAGTAAAAAATACATTTGATCAGGTGAATTTTTATATAGATATAGAAGGTCATATAGAGCAACGATCTTTGCAAAAATCACTTGAGGAATTAGGTTTTCATACCCAAAAATTGGATATTTTAGGGGTCTACGAAGCTCACGATTTTAGGTTTAAAAAGAAATAAACAACCTACACGAATGTTGTGGTTCTTATTTTGATACTGATATAATAAAATCGGAGGCTGGCAATGGGTGGAGTTTTTTGAACAACCCGGTCAGGACGGAAACGTAGCAGCCGTAACAAAATATTTCAGGTTATTGTTCAGTCTCCTTGATTAAATTATGGAAAAAATTATACATAAAATTTTATCACTAAAGTATAGACCAAAAAATTTTACAGAATTAATTGGTCAAGATATAATGGTTCAAACCATAATCAATTCAATTAAATTAGATAAGTTGCCAAATGCCTATTTACTTACGGGAATTCGTGGTGTTGGAAAAACAACCACAGCCCGGTTGATTGCCAAAGCTATAAATTGTAGTAAAAATTTTCTTACAGAAGAGAATTGCGATTGTAGTCACTGTCAAGAAATTAGTAATTCAAAACACCTTGATGTAGTAGAAATGGACGCAGCTTCAAGAACAGGCATAGATGATGTAAGAGAATTAATAGAATCTTCAAAATATAATCCAACGAATGCTAAATATAAAATATTTATAATTGATGAAGTTCATATGCTTTCCAAGCAAGCATTTAATGGTTTATTAAAAACTCTGGAAGAACCCCCTCCGCATTTAAAATTTATTTTCGCAACTACGGAGGTAAAAAAAATACCAGTAACAATCATTTCAAGATGTCAAAGATTTGATTTACACAGAGTTTCAATAAGAGATTTATTGAAAAACATGAAAAAAATTTTGGAGATTGAGAAGGGAAAAATATCCGAAGGAGCATTAATGCTAATCGCAAAAGCTGCTGAAGGTTCAGTCAGAGATTCTCTGTCCCTTTTGGATAGAGCGCTTGTTAGTCAAAATATTGGTGAAAAAGAGATTGATGAAAACTTTGTAAGGAAAATGTTGGGGATAGCCGATCGATCAAAAATTTTAAATTTGCTAAATTCAGTTTTTCAAGGTGATGAAATAAAATCTATTGGCGAACTAAGGGAAATGATAGACGAGGGACTAGAGCCATCATCTTTTTTAAATGACTTGTTAGAAATTATATACTTAATACAACAAAAGAAAAGCATAGGGAAGTTTGAAGCCAGTTTGTCAATATCAGAGTCAGAACAAGAAACTATAAACTTGATATCAAATGAAGTAAACGTCTCCACGCTAATAGTTTTTTGGCAATTTATTTTAAAGGTTTTAGAAGAGTTGCCTGTTGTATCAAACCAAATTTTGTCCATTGAAATGTTAATTGCGAGATTAGTTTATATAAAGGACATGCCTTCTTATGAAAAAATATTAGATTTACTAAAAAACAATAATTCAAACGATGTAGAGGAAAGTAAAAATGTTAAGACTGATATTGATTTAAAAAAAAAATATATACATGAAGAAAATGAAGCTTCTAAAATATCAAAAAAGCAAATAAAGAATACCATACAAACAAAACCAGTTTTATCAACTATAGAAGAAAAAAACTTAGCGAAAAATATTTCAAATGAAAAAATTTCTTCTTTTGAAGATTTAATTTTTTTAGCTTCAAGAAAAAAAGAGATTCAATTAAAATATGATTTGGTTAATAATGTGAATTTAGTCAAATTTTCTGAAGGGAAAATTGATATTAGCTTTAATGAAAATCTTGATAAAAATTTTGTAAGAAATTTATCTGAAAAATTACTTGAGTGGACCGGAAATAGGTGGGTAATAACCTTAACAAAGAAATCGGGGCAAAAAACTTTCGCAGAACTTCAAAATATAAAAAAAATTGAACTATTAAATAAAGAGAAAGAAGGAGAAGTTTATAAAAAATTTAAAGACATTTTTTCCGATGGAGAATTGCTGGAAGTTAAAAAGGAGGATTGAGTTATGCCAGATTTTACAGATCTAATTTCACAAGCTAAAAAGATGCAGGACAAAATGAAAGAAACACAGGAGGCTTTAAAAAAAATCCAAGCAGAAGGAGTTTCGGGAGGCAATGCAGTTAAAGTTATAATGAACGGAGATGGAGAATTAATAAAAATCACTTTTGATGATGTTTTGTTAAAAGAATCCAAGGAGATACTTGAAGATTTAATAGTTGCAGCACACAATGACGCTAAGTCAAAAATAAAAAAAAAAACGAGCGAAGAGATTTCTAAAATTACGGGCGGCATTGATTTGCCTCCGGGGTTTAAACTTCCTTTTTGAGGCATAAATGGCAGATAATAATATCAAAGAGATAGATGACTTAATTAAAATAATTTCCAAGCTTCCTGGGCTAGGACCAAAATCAGCAAAAAGAATTGTCTTGAAACTCATAAACAACAGGGAGGAATTAATTAAACCATTAACCAACACGTTGGCCCAAGTCTACAAAAGTGTAGTCCGTTGCAAAATTTGTGGAAATCTTAAATCAACCAATGCAAATTGTGTTTGCTCAACTAATAAATATGATCAAATTTGTGTTGTTGAAAATATTGCTGATATGTGGGTTATACAAAGTAGCGGAATATACAAAGGTCATTATCATATATTAGGAGGAACATTACCTTCTTTTGAAGGAAAAAATACTGGTAATGGATTGTTAATTGAATCATTGATTAGCAGAGTAAAAAAAAATTCAGTCAAGGAAGTGATTCTTGCAACAAGTGCTAGTATCGAAGGTGAGACTACATCGCATTATATATCGGATAGCTTAAAGAACACAAAAGTAAAAATAACAAGATTGGCTAAAGGAGTCCCTGTGGGCGGAGAAATAGAATTTTTGGATGATGGAACTTTATATTCAGCTTTCAAGAATAGAGCTCCTATTATTAATGATTAAATTTTTTCGTAAAGAGGTAAAGTTAAAAAATTATCAAAATTTTTACTTGTTATCATATCTTTAAAAATTTTTGCAGCTTCATCAAATGGCACGTTTTCAAATTTTTTATCCTTTGTCTCTTTTTTCCAAATTAAAAACTTTTTTTTTATTTTATTAAGTTCTTCCTTTATTAACTGGTCAATTAATTTTTTATCAACAATTCTTCCGTCATTTAATTTAACCTTATATTTTAACCATATCCAAAGCTGGGTTCTGCTTACTTCACAGGTGGCAGCATCTGCCATCAAATAATTTACCACACAACATCCTGTTCCTATGAGCCAAAACGCGAGGTATTCGATGCCTTCGTTTAGGTTTTCTCGGACCCCTGATTCAGTGATTGAATTTTCAATTTTTGGCTCGTCTAATAAATCTCTTCTACCTATTTTAACATTATTAAATTTATTAAGTTGATTAGGTCCATCAAAATTTTTTTCAAAAATATTTTTTACAGGTTGGACCAACGAAGGATGGGCAACCCAAGCTCCATCATTAAATTGATTTAACTCTCTTTCTTTATCCTTTTTAACACCAGCAAGGGCCATTTCATTTATTTCTTTTGGATTTGATTTTGCAATGACTTGGGCTGACATGCCTCCCATTCCGAAAGCTCCTCTTTTATGACAAGTATCAACAAGAAGTTTATTATAATTTGACATAAATGGAACAAACATGTTTACTTTAGATCTGTCTGGCAAGACAACCTTTTGTGTATTCCTATAAACTTTTTGATAAGAAAAAAGGTAATCCCATCTTCCTGCATTTAAGCCGACAGCATGATCCTTAAGCTCCCATAAAAATTCGTTCATTTGGAAAACAGCATTAATTGTTTCAATCAAAATAGTAACTTTTACAGTTCCTATTTCTAATTTTAGTTTCTTTTCACAGAAGGAAATAACATCGTCAAGCAAACGACATTCAAGATAATGTTCTAGTTTTGGAAGATAAAAGTATGGACCGCTTCCATTTTCTATAAGCTTTTTTGCATTGTTAAACAACGCAAGACCTAGGTCAAAAAAAGTTCCAGATATTTTTTTGTTATTCACTGTGATATTTTTTTCATCAAGATGAAGACCTCTAGGTCTAACAATAAGAACAGCTGTTTTTTTATTTAATTTATATTCTTTTGCGCTTTCCTTTTCGATAAAGTAAATTTTTTTCTCTATCGCTTCCTTTATATTAAGCTGTCCTTGCATCAAGTTGTCAAATGTGGGAGTTAAAGAATCTTCAAAATCCGTCATATAACAATCAGCTCCAGAATTTAATGCAGAAATAAGCATTTTTTTTGGTACAGGAGGTCCAGTAATTTCAACCTGTCTTTTTAACAGGTCATGAGGGATGTTTTTTATTTTCCAATCAGAATCTCTTATTTTTTTGGTTTCATCCAAAAAGTCTAGTTTTGCCCCTTCATCAATGGCTTTTTGTCTATTATTTCTTTCATTTAATAATTCTAATCTTCTTCCATTGAAGTTTTCGTGAATTTCCTGAATAAATTCCAATGCTTTATCTGATAAAACTTGATTGTATTCAGACAAAATTTTGCCACTTATTTTTATACTTTTAGTCATTACTTAATATTTATGTATATATATAATTAATCAAGTGTTATTTAATTGGTATAATGAAAACTTATTTAGAATTTGAACGCAATATAAAAGAATTAGAAGAAGAAGTAGAAAAATTAAAGGATCCTTTCAAAAAAGAAGGCTTGTCTGAAATAGAAACAGAAAAAATAAGCAAAATACAAAGGGAAATTAATGAGAAATTAAAAACTTCATACGCGAATTTGAATGATTGGCAAATAACTCAAGTCGCAAGGCATGAGAACAGGCCTAAGGCAAAATTTTTTATAGAAAATTTATTTACAAATTTTATTAATTTATCTGGAGATAGACGTTTTTCTGAAGATGAGGCAGTGCTAGCTGGCTTCGCCAAGTTTGAAGGCATTTCAGTTTTAGTTTTAGGCCAGGAAAAAGGAGAAGATCTTGATAGTAGATTAAAAAGAAATTTTGGAATGATGAGGCCAGAAGGTTATAGAAAATGTATTAGACTTATGAAGTTGGCAGACAAATTTAATATACCTGTAATATCATTTGTCGATACACCGGGGGCTTATCCTGGTATTGGAGCTGAACAAAGAGGACAAGCAGAAGCCATAGCAAGTTCGATAGAGTGCTGTATGTCATTAAAAGTTCCAACGATCTCAATTATTATTGGCGAAGGTGGATCAGGAGGCGCAATAGCTTTGGCTTCAGCAAACAAGGTATTAATGTTAGAGAATGCAATTTATTCTGTTATATCTCCAGAGGGATGTGCCTCTATATTATGGAGAGATCCTAACAAATCCTTAGAAGCTGCAAAAGCCATGAAATTAACTGCAAAAGAACTTTTGAATATGAAAATTATCGATGAAATTATACCAGAGCCAATTGGTGGAGCACACCGAGATAGTCAACAAATTATTTCTTCTACCAAAGAATTTTTGCTGAAAAATTTGAGAGAATTAGAACCGTATAGCAGAGAGCAAATATTTCAAAAACGAAAAGAAAAATTTTTAAGTATTGGAAAACAAAGAGATTCTGTCATATTTTCCAAAGAAAAAATTTGGTTGGAGAAAAGCGAACTTTTTTCATCAGTTAAAAAGAATATAATTAAATTTAAAAAACAATTAATATTAATTGTTTTTTTACTGTTTTTGGCTTTATTTTTTTTAATTTAATAAACTATAAAGATCCACAGCAATGTTTGAATTTTTTATCTGTGGCTGGACACACTTCATTTCTAGATATTTTTTTATTTTTGTTGATCACCAATAGGCATTTTGGGTTATTTTCGAAGCCTGTTTTTTTATTTTTTTTTTCAATTTCTAACTCTTCTTTTGTAACTATTTCAAGATTATTTATAAAAGTAATAAAGTCTGACTTTATTTTGTTTAATAAATTGGAAAATAAATTAAATGCCTCTTTCTTGTATTCTTCCAGAGGGTCTTTTTGAGCATAACCTCTTAATCCAACTACTTGTCTTAAGTGTTCAAGGTATTGAAGGTGTGATCTCCACAAAAAATCAATAGTTTGTAAAAAAATCCTCTTCTCAAGCTCTAAGTTTGTGTTTTTGGTAATAGCTGAAATTCTTTTATTTCTAAATTCATTAAATTTATTTTTAATTATCTCTTCAAAACTTTCGCTTTTTTGGTCTATTATATTTATTAAATCTTCGTCCTTAATCGATTTTCCTACGATAGGCTTAATTTTTGCTTTAAACGCCTCAATCTCATTTTCTCTGATGTAAATTGTTTTTTCATTAGAAAGATTTTTTGCCAGCTCCTCCAGAAAGGAATTTACTATCTCATTAATATTATTTGATTTTAAAATTTCCTTTCTTTGCTCAAAAATAACTTTTCTTTGATCATTCATAACATCATCGAATTTTAATAAAGTTTTTCTTATATCAAAATTTCGTCCCTCAACTCTTTTCTGTGCTCTTTCCAGAGCTTTATTAATCCACGGGTGGTCAATTGATTCTCCTTCTTTTAAGCCAAACTTTTTCATTATCGTATCAATTGATTCGGAGCCAAATATTCTCATTAAATCATCTTCTAGACTTATAAAGAAAATAGATTTACCAGGATCGCCTTGTCTTCCCGACCTTCCTCTTAATTGGTTGTCAATTCTTCTGCTTTCATGTCTCTCAGTGCCAATAACGAACAACCCCCCTATATTTTTAACGTCATTTTTTTCTTTTAAGATTAACTCTCTTTTTTTATCCATTTCATTTTTTGCTAAATAATTTATATTGCCACCTAATTGTATATCTGTTCCTCTCCCAGCCATATTTGTTGCTATAGTTACTCCCCCTAGCTTGCCGGCTTCTGCTATTATATTTGCTTCTTGCTCATGGTGCTTAGCATTTAAAACTTTATGATTAATTTGTTTTTCATTTAGTAAGAGCGAAACTTTTTCTGATTTTTCTATACTTGTTGTTCCCACCAATACTGGTTGATTATTTTTTTTACAATTTTCAATTTTTTCAATTATTGCTTTGTACTTTTCTTTTTCAGTTCTAAATATTTGATCGTTTAAATCCGTTCTTATCATAGTTTTATTTGTTGGAACGGAAACGGTTTTTAATTTGTAAATATCATAAAATTCTTCTGCTTCTGTAGCTGCCGTTCCTGTCATTCCAGACAATTTTTTGTATAATCTAAAGTAGTTTTGGTAGGTAATAGATGCTAATGTATGGTTTTCACTTTGAATTTCTACGTTTTCTTTTGCTTCCAAAGCTTGATGTAATCCGTCAGAGAATCTTCTTCCAGAAAGAATCCTTCCAGTAAATTCATCTACTATTTGTACTTTGTTATCTTTAACAACATAGTCCGTATCTTTTGCAAATAATAAATTTGCTCTTAAAGCTTGGTTGATATGATGTACTAAATTAATGTTTTGAGGGTCATAAAAATTATTATTTTTAAGGATTCCATATGTTTTTGATAATTTTTCAATTTTATCTATACCTTTTTCAGAAAGAAAAACATTTTTGTCTTTTTCATCCAACTCGTAATCATCTTTATTCAGTTTTTTTACAAATTTGTTACAAACAAAATATTGATCAGATTTATCCTGAGTAGAACCTGAAATGACCAGTGGAGTTCTTGCTTCATCAATAAGAATGCTATCTACTTCATCAACTATACAATAGAAATGATCTCTTTGTACCATTTCTTTTGTGTTATATTTCATGTTGTCTCTTAAATAATCAAAACCGAATTCATTGTTAGTTCCGTAAGTTACGTCGCATTCATAATTTTTTTTTCTTTCCACATCATCCATTTCATTTGTAATACACCCAACGGACAAACCTAAGAAGTTGTATATCTTACCCATCCAAGCAGAATCTCTTTTTGCCAAATAGTCATTTACAGTTACAACATGAACTCCTTTTTCCACTAATGAATTTAAGTAAACTGGTAGTGTAGATACCAATGTTTTTCCTTCTCCCGTTTTCATTTCAGCTATTTTTCCTTGGTGTAAAATAATTCCACCCATTAACTGGACATCATAGTGACGTTCGGATAACGTTCTCCTGGAGGCTTCTCTTACGCAAGCAAATGCTTCTGGTATTAAATCATCTAAGTTGATGCCTTGCTTAATTTTTAATTTAAATTCCTTGGTTTTTTCAGAAAAAGCTTCATCTGGCAGACTTTTTATTTTTGATTCCCAGCTATTAATCTTTTCAACGATTAACTTTAATTTATCAATCTCTCTTTGACTTGAATTTTTTATAAATTTGCCGATAATGTCGCTAATATTTAACATAAATTATTATATTATTTTAAATAAGACTTATATAATCAATAATAACAAATTTTAAACAGTAATGACTTTAAACTTAAAAAATTTACTTAATCCTAAAATTAAATTGTCAAAAATGGGGGAATTTCAGGAATTGCGTGCAATTGAGGGGTTAGAAATATCCGCAGTATCCGCAGATCTTTATGGCGACGGAAGAGATGATCTTGCATTATTTTATTTTCCCGAAGGGGCCAATTTTGCTTCAGTTTATACAACTTCCAAAATTACTTCTGCCAGTATTAACTGGAATTTAAAAGTAAAAAGACATTTCATAAAAGCTCTTTTGGTTAATACTAAAAATGCCAACACTTATACGGGAATAAAGGGAGCGCAAGGATTAAAGGAAATTGCCAATACTTTATCAAAAGCTCTTACAATAAAATCATCTCAGTCTCCGAAAGGTGTTAGCGAAGTGGTAAAAATCACTGATTTGCTGTTTGCTTCAACCGGCGTGATTGGAGAAGAATTTCCATATTTAAAAATAAAAAATAGAATTCCTGAACTAGTGAAAAAATTAAGGGAGGAACAAAATAAATTTGTTTGGTTCAAGGCAGCATCTGCAATAATGACGACAGACACGAGACCAAAAGTTGCATATGAGGAGTGTAAAATAGGAAATAAATTAATAAAAATTTCAGGCATAGCAAAAGGAAGTGGCATGATAGCTCCGAACATGGCAACAATGCTTGGATTTATATTTACAGACGCAAATATTCCTTCAGTTTTTTTAAAATCAATTTTAAAAAAAGTTACGATGACAACTTTTAATTCAATCACTGTTGATAGCGACACCTCAACAAATGATATGGTTAGTGTTTTTGCAACTGGAAAAGCAAAAAATTCTAAAATTTATAATGTTCTTGATCCAAAGTTACAGGATTTTGAAAAAGCTCTGCATAGATTATCACTGAATCTTGCTAAACAGATCGTGGTTGATGGAGAGGGAGCAAAAAAATTTATTACAATAAATGTTACTGGAGCTAGATCCTTAGCAATGGCAAAAAATATTGGATTTGCAATTGCAAACTCACCCTTGGTTAAAACTGCAATAGCTGGAGAAGATCCAAACTGGGGTAGGATTGTTATGGCAATAGGCAAATCAGGGGAAAATATTATTATAAACAAAATACAAATAAAAATTGGAGATTATTTAGTTGCGGAGCAAAGCAAAGAAGTGTCTGACTACAAAGAAAAAGAGGCTGACTTAAAAAAATATATGAAATGGGACTCAATTAGTATCAATGTTAATTTAAACATTGGGAGTGCTTCTTACTCTGTTTATACATGCGATTTTACAAACGATTATATTGATATAAATGCAAATTATAGGAATTAATACTTGTTTTTTTTAAATTAAAATTAAATAATATTATTTTAAATGATCAAATATAATTTAATTTGCAAGTGTGGGAAAACTTTTGAGAGCTGGTTTTTAAACTCAAAGGAATATGATTCTTTGCGTCTAAAAAAACTTATTAAATGCATTTATTGCGATTCTTCAATTATAAAGAAAGCAGTGATGGCCCCTAACCTATCTAGTAAATCAAATAAGGTATTAAAGAAAAATAAATTAGAAAAAAATATCAAAAGACAACTTTTAGATTTTAGAAAATATATTGAAAAAAATTGCAAAAATGTGGGAGAAAATTTTACTCGAGAAGCTAGAAATATTCATTATGATAAAAAAACTTCTCAGGGAATATATGGCAAAGCCAGCCCAGAAGAGACAAAAGAATTATTAGAAGAAGGTATAGAGGTTGCAACCATTCCGTGGATTGACAAATCTGAAAATTAACTCTTTATAAAAGTTGAAATATAATTTACAGAAGTATCGTTGCTTATCTTCCAATGATTACTAAATAAATTGAATTGCATGCCAATAGTTTCATCAGATATAAAACTATTCTTATTTGCAACGATTTCTAAATATTGCGGAGATAAAAACTTATCCCAATCATGAGTGCCTATAGGCAACCATCTTAAAATATATTCCGCTCCTAATATTGCGAATAAGTATGACTTTAGATTTTTATTTATTGTTGCCACAAACATAATTCCTTTTTTTTTAATTAAATCAGAACAATTTTTGATTAATAAATCTACATCCGAAACATGCTCAACGACTTCCATATTTAAAATTACATCAAATTCATTTTTGAAATTTAAATTTTCAGGCGAACAATGCATATACTTAATATTTAAATTCATTTCTTTGGAATGAAGCTTGGCTACTTCGATGTTGTTTTCAGACGCATCAATCCCAACAATTTCAGCGCCCAGTCTATTTAAAGGTTCACACAATAAACCTCCGCCACAACCAATATCTAGAATTTTTAATTTTTTTAAAGGTTTTTTGCTATTTGCATCTAGATTAAAATGAGAAATTAGTTTCTCCTTAATAAACTTAATTCTAGTAGGATTAAAAACATGCAAAGGCTTAAATTTACCGTTTGGGTTCCACCAATCTTTGGCTAATTTTGAAAATTTTTCTATTTCTATTTTATCTACTGTGCTCAAAATAATAGTGCTTTAGATCACTTGTACATTTTTACAATTAAGAGTATTTATTATTAAAAATTATATAAAGTAAATAAGATATTTATCATGAAAAGATTAGTGCTTAAATTCGGCGGAACATCCGTTGGAAATGTAGAAAAAATCAAGAAAGTAGCTAATATCATTAAAAAAAGATTTAGCGAAGGTAACGAGATTATCGTTGTAGTTTCAGCGATGTCAGGCGTTACTGATGAATTAAAAGAAAAATCTAATTTAATTAGTAATAATTTTGACGATGGAGAGTTGGATGTCTTGCTTTCTTCCGGAGAGCAAGCTTCATGTTCACTTTTATCTGGAGCGCTTATTAATTTGAATGTTAAAGCAAGATCTTGGTTAGGTTGGCAAATCCCAATTATCACAAACAATAAACATACATCGTCACAAATAGTAAAAATTAAGACAGACGAAATAATAGATTTTATTTCAAAAAAAGGTGTAGCAGTTATTGCTGGCTTTCAAGGAGTTTCTTCAGAACGTAGAATTACCACCTTGGGGAGAGGCGGTTCAGATTTATCTGCAGTAGAAATAGCAAAATTTTTTCAAGCAGATTCTTGTGAAATTTATACAGATGTAGAAGGAGTTTTTACTACCGATCCATCAATAAATAAAAAAGCAAAAAAAATTGAAAAGATATCCTATGAAGAAATGTTAGAAATGGCTTCTTTGGGTGCAAAAGTTATGCAACCAAACGCAGTTCAAACATCCATGGTTGATGATATCGAAGTTCATGTGAGATCTACTTTTTCGGAAAAATCGGGAACAAAAATAATTTCAGAAAATGAAATAGATCATAAAAAAGCTGTAACTGGGATAGCTTATTCAAAAGGCAATGCAAAAGTTTCTATAGTTGGAGTTGTAGACAAACCAGGTGTTGCAGCAGATGTTTTTGAACCAATAGGAAAAAATAATATTAATATTGATATGGTAATTCAAAATACTTCATTAGATGGTAAAAAAGCTAATATAACTTTTACTATTAAACGAGAAGATTTGAAGAAAACTTTGAATATAATTGAAAAAAATAAACAAAAAATAAATTATAATAAAATTACACATGATGATAAGCTTGCAAAAGTATCAATCATTGGTGCTGGCATGATAGCTAGTCCTGGAGTAACACATAAAATGTTCAGATCATTAGCGACCGAGAGAATAAATATTTTAGCAATATCAACTTCAGAAATAAAAATTTCTGTTTTAATACATGAAAACTTGACACAAAAAGCAGTAAAAGTACTTCATAAAACATTTGAACTAGATTAATAATTCAATGAGCATAAGACCATTTCGCGATATTAAAAGAAAAAAAACCAAGAAGATTAAGGTTGGTAAAGTAGAGATAGGGGGAGATGCACCAATATCAGTTCAATCAATGACAAATACTTTAACAACAGATGCGGAAGCAACAATTAAACAAATAAATGAATTAACCGAAGCAGGAGCAGATATAGTTAGGGTGTCTTGCCCTGATAAAGATTCATCTTTATCGCTTAAAAAAATTATAAAACAGGTTGAAATACCTATAGTGGCTGACATTCATTATCATTATTCTAGAGCAATAGAGGCAGCTGTATCAGGCGCTCATTGCCTGAGAATTAATCCCGGAAACATTGGTTCAAAAAAAAGGATTCAAGAAATATTAAAGGCAGCCAAAGATAATAATTGTGCAATTAGAATTGGGGTTAACGCAGGATCATTAGAAAAAAAAATATTAGAAAAGTATAAAGAGCCTTGTCCGGAAGCTTTGGTTGAAAGCGCACGAAATAATATAAAAATGTTAGAAGATGAAAATTTTTTTAATTTCAAGATAAGCGTAAAATCTTCTGATGTTTTTTTAACAACCAAAGCTTATAGAGCTCTATCAGAAGTATGTGACTATCCATTGCACTTAGGAGTAACAGAAGCTGGAAGTTTAGCAACAGGAAGCATAAAATCATCAATTGGGATAGGAATGCTACTAATGGAAGGCATAGGTGATACTATAAGGGTTTCGCTGTCAGCAAATCCTGTAGAAGAAATCAAAGTTGGCTATGAGATTTTAAAGTCTCTTAATTTAAGACACAAAGGAGTAAATATTATATCTTGCCCCTCATGTGCGAGGCAAGGATTTCCTGTTATTGATACAGTTAAAGTATTAGAGGAAAAACTTGCACACATAAAAGAACCAATTACACTATCAATAATTGGATGTGTTGTTAATGGACCAGGAGAAGCCTCTCAAACACAAATAGGAATAACAGGAGGAGGAAAAGATGATCATATGTTGTATCTTTCTGGAATGCCTCATCATAAAGTTCCAAGCAATAAGATGATAGATGAAATTATAAGTTTGGTTGAAAAAAAATCACAAGAACTTCAAAATAATTAAATTACAAAACATGATTCCTGTACCAAAAATAAAATTAATTGTTAATACATACGAAACTTTAGAAAAAGAACTTGCTTCAGGCAATACTTCAAAAGAAGATTTTGTTAAAAAATCCAAAGAATATGCAAGCATAGGAGAGATCATTAATCAAGCCAAAGAATATTTGAGTTTTGAAAAAGAGAGATTAGAACTAGAAAAAATTATAGAAGATCAAAAAAGTGATAAAGAAATGATTCAATTAGCAAAAAAAGAACTTAACGAACTAATTGAAAAAAATAACAACAATGAAAAAATTTTGAGAATATATCTTTTGCCAAAAGATGAAGCAGATTCAAAAAATGCCATATTGGAAATCCGCGCAGGCACAGGAGGGGATGAAGCTGGGTTATTTGTTGCTGATTTATATAAAATGTATGAAAAAGTTTGTTTAAATAATAAATGGTCTTTTGAAATAATAAGTATATCAAA
>MDTE01036576.1_pt1 | contig 20342 bp, 26 predicted proteins | sample 811231 | NCBI WGS metagenome assembly MDTE01 (sample SAMN05326651, study PRJNA326480) | marine metagenome | isolation source: seawater | place: Indian Ocean: Red Sea | collected 2010
ATGTACTCTGCCTACTAGGTCATAGGTTTCAGCTGATTTACCATACTTTTCATATTCACGTTTTTTAGGAAGTTGTTTCCATAGACAAAAACGTCTTGTATCATCTTTGCTTAAAACTCTACTAACTCTATTTACTGTGTAAGGAATATCATATCCTTCACTGTTCCAACCCGTTAGTATATCACTATCTTCAATTAGATCTAAGAATGCTTGTAACATGTCTGCTTCTTTTTCAAACAAGACACATTCTTGTCCCCATTCTTTTGTTTGTTCCTTTGCTTCATCCATAGTAAGTGTCTTAGGAGGAACTGCTAGTGTAACCAAAGCATCAAGCCATTGTAAGTGTACAGTGATGGCAGTGATCGGCATAAAAGGATCACTTGGGTCAGCGAATCCTCTTTCAGGATCAAAGTCTGTTTCAATATCAAAAAATGCTACATTCAGTTTAGGAGCATCTTGGTTGAGATAGTTTTCGCTCAAACATTGAAAGATCGGATTGATGTCACTTTCAAAAAGTTTTCTTTTATTGTTTATTGCTAATTCTTTACGGAAGTCTTTTGTATTTCTTGAAACAATACGCGATATCGGATCACCATAGATACTTCTATGTTTGCCTTTAGGATCGTCATAATAAAAAGTATATTTTACAGGATGTTCTTGAAAAATTCTTTTACCATCGACTCTTTCTACTACTCTGATGATGTCAGAATCTCTGTCAAAATAGGCGTCTACGTAACTCATTCAATCTCCATGTTGCTTGTGGCCAACAAAACCTTACTACATGCCCGCCATTCGGCATAGGGCGTTATTAAATTATATATCTACTTGTCTTTTCCAACAGTAGTAACAAGAGTTTCAAGGTCTTCAAATTCATCAGCAACTTTATGCCAATCACCTTTGTGTGCTACCTTGATTGCCTTGTTAATTAATGCTGTTTTAACGTTCAATTCTTCAGCAACTGCTTTTACAGTTTCTTTAAGACCTTCTTGTAGGTCATTAATTTCTTGTAAAACTGTCGCACCTTCATTAACTAGTCTTTCTAATTTTGCCTTTTCGTCTTGTCCATAAACTCTATCACTCATAATGTTCTCCTAGTGTTGCCTAATTATAATGTATTTTTGTTTCTTTGTCAAGTGTAATTTAACCATTTTCTAATAATTTTTGATAAGCTTCTTCAAAACCCTTTTTGTGTATGTATGCTTCTTCATTATGCCAAAGCCTTTTCAAATATGAATCGCTCATTGATATTATATCTTCATCAGACCAATTATGGCAAGCTAGATGACCTTTAATCATCCAAAAACGTCTATATGCTTCTTTCCTAAACTCTGGACTCATTTGATAAATGCGCCAATCCTTCCGTGTACGTCTGGATATTCTTTGTAGGTGTATCCAGCGGGAGGAGTTGTATCTTGTCCTTCCCATACTGGAATAAATTCAGTTATGTTTGCGTCAAAGTCTGTGTTTTGTCTTAAATGTACTTCTATCAATTTGTTACCTATGTACTCACAGTTCAATTGTTCTTTGTTTATAAAGTTATTTAATATTATTTCTGGAGCAGGAATATGTTCGTGGATTCTAACCCATTTATCCCATTTTGTGAAAGTATCCTGTTGTTTAAAACCTTCAACACATAAAATTTGAATACCCCATTTATAATCTACTGAAAAATGTCTGCCTTCAAACCATTCACACCAAAAATATCCTAAAGGCAAATCAATTGTTGATTTTTCTATCCAAACTTTTTGTGCTCCTAAACCTAATCCCATAGCGTTTACACAAGGCCTTACTATGTACCAGTCTGGTTTGGGTACATCCATGCCTGTTGGGCCACAAACATATCCCATTTTTCTTGAAAGTATTAGTTTATCTAATACCCACATTTCGTCTGGATCAATTGTTTGCCATAAGATATCCTCTGGATGGTCAGGATATTCTCTATCTAGGTTTCGTCTTCCGTCTTGTATTGCCATTCGTCTGTATGTCCTACTGACCATTTTGGTGTATTTTCTACTGTGTAGTTTTGAGTACACACTTTAAAATCAGGTTGCTTTTTATTTGAAGGCACTAAACTTTGATCTGTAAATATTACTCTGTTATTTGGTTGAGCGGCAAATTGTCCATTATTTAATTTAATAATATTGAATGATTTGTGTTCAGGATCGTGTTCAGAAAAGTTAGTGTCTATTAGACTTTTATCTCTATGTGCGTTGTCAACGGTGAATAGATATTCACCTTTATGCATTTTTTTATCTTTGCCAAAAAATTCACAGTCGCAAAGCATAGATTTTTTGATCACCGTTATATCATAATCAAAGCAGTCCCATATCTGTAATACATCAAGTGGAAGTTGATTATCTTTGTCATAATCTTCTTTCCAAACAAATGCTGATATAGGAAGTTTATCAAATAAAGCACCATAGTCTGTAAGCAAAGTCTCAAAATAAAGAGCTTTACCCATTGTGCTTTTCACAGTAATCCAAAGCCCAGGAGTCAGTTCTCCATGTCCTTTCTCTAGATCATATAGATACTCTTTTTTTACAAATACTGGTACAATAGGGGTGTTGTGAACTAAAAAAGACATATCATCAGTATTTAGCTGATATTATTTTTTCTTTTTCTTTCCAGCACAATGAGCTTTTTGTGAAAAGCCCTTAGGATTAGAACAATTTATGCTCTTTTTATATTTAGAACTCCACTTTTCGTAGATAGGTATGTTCTTTATTTGCAGTGATCGCATCTACAACCTGTACATATATCGTTTACACATTCTTGGCATTCAGTACCACAATGGCATGTATGATTACATTTTTCACATTTACAAGTATTTTCCATAAAATTCTCCTAAGTTTTAACGTTTTTTGCCTTACCACGTCTATCCGCATTAGGATCTTTTCTTCGCTTTCGTGAGGCAGAAGTTTTTCTTTTCTTCTTGCCCATAGCGTAAGCCTTTGAAGCTGGTAAACACTTTGGCTTTCCTTCACCTTCACTCCGTCCTCCACATGATCCACGTATTTTTCCATCTGGACCAAAACGGACCCATTTTTGTTTGAACCATTTTTTTAGATCTTCGTGTAGATCCATTTCTTCTGAAAATACTAAATCTCCGCAATTCACACAATAGTCTACATGTTCTCTTTTCACACAGTTAGGAACACGTTTTCCAAACATTGTTTTCATGCCCTTCTTTTCGTAACCTTTCCAACAGCGTGTGCCTTCAATCATTTCATGATTTTCTTTGTAATATGGATTTTCTGGATCAGCATCGTTAGATTCATCTGGCCACCAATCTAATTCAAACTTCTTTCCTTTGGCAAACATATCTTTCATGCCAAGGATTCTTTTTTCGTACTCTTCTGGTACTGGTTCTGCTCTACCATATACTACGTCTAAACAAAAATTTAAAGTTACAGCGTTAGCAGTTAGACTTCCGCATCTAGCACCAACTTCATTCTTTAAATGATCAATCAAGATACTGCCTGAACATTTAGCAAGTTCGTCTGACATATCCTCATCTACCTCTAGATCTATGTAACTGTAAACAAAATCGTAGTGTGGCGCAGGTGAACCATGTAATATGTATTCATCCTTACAGACTACTCTTTTAAATCCATCAATATTATGCCAAACAGCCTGTTCATTTGTAAATTCATCAGGCTTTCCAAAATGTTTTTCTAGGTATTGAGAATAAGAAATGGCCTCGTCATGATCCCAGTTATCATAACTTGGAGCATCTGCGTTTTCAATGATGTTTATTAGCTGTCTTAGTTTCACTTACTCTTGTTACCCCAGTTCTTAGCACCCTTTTTACGGCACTGAACTAGAGCACCAGAGGCATAGGCGCTAGGCCAAACTTTGTATCTGGACTTTACCTTGTGATAACAAGCATCTTGTTTCTCAGCAAGGATATCAAATTCTTCTTCTGTAATCGGTTTTCCAACAGATTCTTCTAGTGTTTGATACTTTCTTGTGTTATATAGTTTTTTCTGAAGATAACTTTCATATGTTTCTTCAGTTTTATCACTATAACGTTTATCTCCAGCTTTCATGTTTTTGAAAGCAGGTGTGTTTAATCTTTTGTCTACAGCTGACACATTCATTTTTCCAGGTTGTCCAAATACACCCATGTCATCTAGCTCATCGTTCATAAACTGTACAGGATCACCATCTCTACCCTTTTGAGTACCATATGGCATATCACCTGAACTTGAAAAATAATCAAATAAGTCTTGATATAACGGAGTACCATAAACATCCATTAAATCTTCTGACGCTCTTAGTTTTGCGAATTCTTTTGGATGTTTCACAAGTATAGCTTTTACTTCGTCGTCCATCATACCTTCTTTAACTTTTTTCTTTTTCTTAGCTTTATCCTTAACTGCTTTTTTCATTGGCTCTTTTTTATCGCCATCGCCATCAATATCAATATAATCTGGTTTTGCTTTTTTAGCTTCAGTCATTTCATCAAACTTCATTTCATAATCCAAGTAATGGTATACTGACCCTATGTAATCTGCGGCTTTTGTAATTTTAGATTGGACCCAACCTTCAATACCCTCTTGTTCAGTTACACCCTTCATCATTTCGTGTAGCTTAATAGAGTATTTGGCTATTTTATATAGATCTGATCTAGCCATCTGTACTTCATGATCTGCTTCAGCTTTGTAAGCCAATGTTGCTAAATCTTCTTTAAGGTCCTTTTCTCTCATTTTGCTTCCTTTTTAGTATTTATCTCTTAATGGTCTCGCCACCCATTAAATTGTTATTAATGTCCAATGCGTTTTTAGCTGTTCCATCCTTGTTTTTCTTTTGCGGAGCTTGTGGTAAGCCATTTTTACCTTTAGGCCTATGTCCATAAGCCATTCTAGGGTTCGCTACTGCTGGTACATTACCTGCGACAGTTGCTCCGGGAGTAGCGTATTCTCTAATTATTTCTCTTACTAACATAGTATTATTTACCTTTCTTTTTACGTCCTGACTTCATATTTGCCTGCCAGTGTGCCATCCTTCTACGTTCTCCTGTGCTGTTTTTAGCTATTTTACGTAGTTGTGTAACACTAGCACCCTTAGGAATACCAACACGTTTGCTTAAACCTTTACGGCCTTTTTTCTTACCATCAGCAAAGTTTTCCAGTGATACTCTAAGTCTATATGAATTTTCAATTTCTTCGTCAAAGTGTGTATCGTTGTATCCATCTGCGTCTTGTACATCATAACCCATACGCTTTAAATTTTTCATCATGTACTTTTTTTCTTTTTCTCCACCATAAAATTGTAGCATTATATCCGGCTTATCTTTTTTTACTGCTGAGTCTATCCCTCGTTGTGTTATGTTAGCCATGTTTGTACCTATCTTGTACCAATCATAACCATTCTTCTTTTTGACTAACACTGACCTTTGAGGATTAGCTAATAGATTTCCTTCTTCAACGCTTTCTTCTGTGGTTTTCTTAACGTAAGCACTCTGAGTAGCTACATAAGATGAACCTGCCGCTTCTATTGCTCTACCCAGTAATTTAATTATTTTGCGATTAACGTTTACAGTCTTTCCTGGAAATCTTCTAGCATATATCTTCTTTATGGCAAACTCGGCTTTTGTAAAAGCCATATTCAAATTCTTACTTGATCCTTGGGCAATTATAATTTCAAAACCTTCAGGAGCAGGTTGGATAGCTGGTAGTTTCTTTGGATAAGCAATAGATACACTTTTTGCTTTACTACGATCCATAGGTCCTTGTAATCTGCCTTTTTCATTTATAACATACCATTGTTCCTTGTCATTGGATAACGCTTTAGCGGCCTTGGGTAGCATTGCCATTGCCGCTGTCGCACCAAGTCCTTTTAAAAAACCTCTTCTATCTATTTCTAATAAAAATTCTAATGTAAATGGAAGTTTAGCAACGGTAGTGCTTTCCATCTTAAGCATTTTAAGTATGTCATATCTGTGATGACCGTTTACTATCCTATTGTAACAGTCTACTACTATAGGATTAAATCTACCATCAAGTATGTTGTAAAGTTGTTTTTTATGATTTTCTTTTAGTCTTTCTTTTTGTACAGGAACAACGTCTTTCACTTGTACAGTTTCCATTGTGTGTGGAATATAATCTAAATGCTTTTTACCTATTTGTGGAAGCTCATCTCTTGTGTAAGACTCTTTTCCTAATCCTGTAATTTTCTTACCTTGCTTACGCTTTTTCATGTTTGTAGCTATTGCGTAAATTGCTCCTTCTGGATCCATTCCTCTTTCCTTTGCCCAATTACCGATTGACTTTTTAGCTTTGGGTTTGTCTTTAATTTTATCAGCTGTCTTGTGTATGCTTTTGATAGAGCTTTTACTCATTTTTGCTTCTGTAGTTTTACTTCTTTTAGATAATATTTCCAGCTCTTTCTTTAAGATAGCAATTTCTTCTTGATCTGCTTCAAATTGGGCAAGTATTTTCTCTAAGTCTTTTTCATCTTCAGCTTTTGTTATTTGATCATATAGTTTTTTACCACCATACAACGCTACAGCAACACCTACAGCAGGCAATCCATATTTTGCCAACCCTCTTACAATAGGATTATCTAGGTAAGGCTTTATAAATGCTATGGCATCACTGATCCACTTAAATGTTTTCCAACTTACTGTTAGAAACGCTATTGCCCATTTATTATTCCATAGCCATGTGCCTGTCTTCCATCCATATTTCAATATTTTAAAATATTGAACATATTCATTTAGTTCGTAATTTTCTTTTATCTTTACAGCATTACCAGCCGCTATCCATTTTTCAACTTCTTCAGGATCTACGCCATGTCTCTCTGCCGCCTTTTCTAACGCATCTTCCGGCTCCATTCCTTGATCCATGTAACTGTCTCTATCAGCCTTGATCGCAAACCATCTACCTTTGATTAAAGGATCGAAACCGGTTCCCTTAGGAATAGATTTTGCTTTTTGTTGATAGTCTTTATCTGCTCTGTCTGCCCAACTACCATCTTCAGCTTCTTGTGGAACAAGGTCTTCATGATCAGGTATAGGATCTGTCATGTACTGAAACACAAAAATAGGATTTGGTATTTCCGGAAATTCATCTTCAATAGCCATAGTATAAGCCGTGTAAAGATCTATTTTGCCTTTGGCTTTTTTATATCTTCTAAGTGCGGCCTCTCTAACAGCTTCAAATTCTTCTTCCACCAAAGCGGCTATTTCACTGCTATATCTAGGCTTCATCATGCTTTGAGCTTTTTGTATTGCGCCAGCAGTTTGTTTCATTTTATTGATTTCGTCTTCTGGTGCTTCTTCGACTGGTTTATTCATGTATGCTTTTAAGTTTTTAACTGTTCTTTCGAACTTGTGATCCTTGTGTTTAAATCCTACACCACCTGCCGCTTCCCATTTAGCAATGTTTTTTCCAAAGTCATCTATTAGTATATTTGGAGTGCCGTCTGGTTGAGTAGCATGTACTGATTTATTAGAAGTTATAATAACTTTACTTGGTGGAAAAGCAGATAAATTCTTTTTAACCCACTCTCTTTTGTGTGGTTCAGCGTTGGGATCATTTGGTAGTGGAGCACTTAATATATTGTATTTGCCTTTTAGTTCTTTAATTAGACTTAACAAATTCATAGCATTAGAAGTTACAGGAATGTTTAACCAAAAGTCATCCTTATCTCTTATTTTTTGTAAAGCACCATCCAGGTCTTTAATTTCTCTCCAATCAGATCCTACAAGTTTTTTCCAAGCACCAAAGAAATCAGCAAGTACTCCGTCCATGTCCACATATACTTCTGAATCTTTGCTGAGATCCTGAGCTGTGACTTCATTAGTAGCATTTTTTTGTGATAATTGTTTTGCTCTTAGATTCCTACCTTTAAGTCCTACACCTTTATTAGCATCTCTGGACTTTGTAATCTGCTTTAGAACCTTATCACCAACTGCTGTTCCGGCTCCTGTTGCTCCTAAATGTGATGGATTTTTAGCAATCTTAGGTAAAACACTTGTAGCTACCCTTGCGGCAGTTGCTACTGCGGCAGGAACAGCTGGAAGTAATTCATCTAACCGTTCTGATTCAGCCATTCCCAAATTAAATAAAACATTGGTCTTAGATCCACGTACTTTTTTAGGATGTTTTTTTGGCTTACCTTTACCTAATCCAAGTTTCTTTACATTCATGTATTCACCGCCAACAGGAACATCCTTGGTTGCGTTTTGTTTGGTAATTATACCAACCCCAGCCGCTTCTTCTTTTACTTTGAAATCACTGAATTTCATTTTCCGTCTATCCTGTTGTTTATTACGTCCCAGTTTATTATCTTTAAAACGTTTTGTAAATACTTATCTTTAGCATTCTTTGCCGGAATATAATCTGTAAAGCTGTGTTCCCACATATCAATAGGCATTAGTATATCTGTTTTATAGCTTTGATTTGGAGTGGTTTTCAAATCTCCGTTCTTTGATAGATAAACCCAACCACTGCCTTGAATGCCCTTTGCTAAAACCACTACACTATTTTTGAATGTTGTATAGTCTTCGTGATTTTTTTCAATTAGAGTTTTAATTGCTCCTGTAGGAGTGTTTGATCCAGATGGTTTTTTAAGTTGTGACCAAAACAAATTGTGTAACATCGCTCCACCGTAATTAAATTTAGGATCACCTTCTTTATTGTTGTATCGATTTACATAGCCCTTTGATAGTACATTATAATGGTATTCTACGTTATCCTTAGAAAGAATAGGAGCAAGATCTCCTGTATTGTAAGGTAATTTTGTTAGCTCTAGTCTATCTTCAACTGCTTCAAAAATCTGTCTTATCTTCATTTCTTTCTACTCCTAAATTGAGCAGGACCAGTAAGGTAAGGTAAGTTGAACCATAACTTAAACCAATCTCTATCTCCTGGCTTGATTCCTAAACGTTTTTCCTTTGACTTTAAAGCACTTGCGGTATGACTCATGTTTTCTATAGTCACAGGTTTGTAACCTTGAAATTCATTAATACCAGCAAGTTTTTGAAGAGTTTTAATATCCATTACCTCTCCATGTCTAGTTTAAATTCAAAGCCTAAATTTTTAAAAAGTTGAGCGGCTGTTTTAGCACTACTTAATGCCTTTTTCATAAGTTCTTGATTTTCTTTTTCTTGATTATCGTAGAAACGTAAAAATTTATTTGCTGTTTTTGGAGATACAAACATTTTACCTCCAACTGATATCTCATCTTTACCTGCGTTCCAGCTCAAAGGAAAAGGTCTTCCGTCTGTTCTTGCGGCAATATTATTTAATACATCTAACTTTGGTTTTTGCTGTTTGACTTCTAGTTCTTGTAAATCTTCTTCAACTGGATCCACACCTAATGCTCCTTGTAATTGACGCATCATTTTTTCAGCACTTGGTTGTGCTTTTTGAGCTAATCCAGATGTAAATTTTTCTAAGTCGTTGTCTTGAGCAAACTGTCTTAGCTTGGTAGCACTCATTCCAGAAGCACCTGGGTCGTCAGCATTTCTTTGTAGTCTTACGTAATTCAATTTATCAAATTTAAATGGAAATTCTATTGGTCCTTTTTTGCCATCAAACTTTCCGTTGTAATTTTTAAGTATGTTAAATAACTTGTCTTCGCCTTCTAAGAATGTTATTTCATTATAACCTAATCTATATAGTTGGTTAGCCGCTGTTGCTATTGTTTTTGCTAATCTAATTTGTATTCCGTCAAAACTTTTTTGTGCCCATTCTAATTTTTCTTGTGGAGCTAAAGGATCGTCTGGTAATTTTGATGGTCGGTCAGTTAAAAAAAGAAAAGGATCACCTTTTTGTTCTTTAATTTTGTTTACTAGTCTTTCATGCCCAATGGTAGCTGGATTAAGTCTACCTAAAGCAAAAACGGCCGTTTTACGGTCTTCGAATATCTGTCTCAGGTGCACTTTGTAACTCCTTATCAGGATTTCGTTCGTGATCCAAAACCCTGTCTTTTAATGATTTTACTTCCTCTGGAGTCATTAAATCTGAAGGTGTTTTATCTATGTCATATTTTATAACATAATGGTTGATACCTTTATGGATCATAGGATCCATATGACCCTGGATCACTTTTTCATTCTTCTCTGCTCTTATTTTTTCCATACATGGAAGATAATATTTTCTATAAAACATGTCATCATTAAGCAAATGGAAATGAACGTCATCTACTACATCGTAGGGCATTTTATCTTCTATCTCTTTATTAAAAATTTCAAATATTTTCATTTACCATTTCCTACATGACCAGTATCTAGCTTTTGTTCTTGGTCCTGGATTATCACAGTTGTGTCTAGCACGGAAACTTCTTCTACGTGCTGGATTTGATTTTTTGATTTTCATATCTGGATCACCAAAGTTTACTTTTTTGATATTTTTTGTTTTAGGATCTCTGACGTAAACTTTAAATTTTTTGACATCGCCTCTCATAGGCTTGCCAAGTTTTACCTTACGTCCTTGGTATTCTGCTTCGTCCATGATTTCATCTTCGTTGTACCACATGTCGCCATAATTATTGTAGAAATCATCTCCATCATAGGTTTCTTCTTGTGTTTGTACACCAGCAAGTTCTCTAACTCTATCAACATCTTCAGCTTGTGGCGCCCGATTGTACATATAATCATCCATCATCCAGTCAACCATTTCAGGCATATCATTTAAGTCTGCCAAGTCCTCATCATCTACTTCTGTACCGTCTGTGTAAAACACTGGAGAATTTAATTCAACCATTCCATCGCTAAAATCTCTCATGGTGTAGTCTATTCTAGTAAGATCAATTTCTTTGCCTTTGAAAATTATTCTATCAGATTCTCCTAATGTTGCTTCAGGAGTTTTTTTATTTTTTTCTGCTTTGCTGTATTTGTCTTTCAAGCGTCCTAGTTCTTCTTGGCTAGCACCTTCTCGGCCTGCTTTGGCCGCTTTTTTCATATATTCCTCGCCGTGTTTTTTCACACCTGTGTAATACTGTAAACCACTCTCTTTCAAATAATCCTTAAATGTTTTTGTCATGATCCCACCTTATATACGTTATTATAAAGTATTTATCAATATATGTAAATACAAAAGTTAGTTCGAGATAAGTAGAGCCTAAAAAGGATACGCTTATGTTACAGCACAAGCATCTGATTGTTAGGTCAGAAGTAAAGAATCCACCTAATAACGAACATCAAATAGTGGATTGGGCAAAAAGTTTAATAGAGTCAATAGGCATGAGAATCATGCTAGGTCCCTACGCAAAGTATTGCGACATGGAAGGCAATAGAGGTATTACCTGTGTGACTGTTATAGAAACCAGTCATGTTGCTATACATGTTTGGGATGAATATAAACCTGGATTAATACAATTAGATGTTTATACATGCGGTCCTTTAGAAATACAAAAAGTATTTGATGCTTTACAGCAGTTTGAACCAGAAAAAGTTGAATATAAGTTTTTAGATAGAGAAAAAAATTTAAGCTCTCTTTAAGATTCCGATTTGCGTTTGACCTACAGTACGTAAATCGCTTCCAAACACGGTTAAACCAAATTGTAGACCAGGCTGATCCCAATCATCTATCTGGAAATATAAGCTGGATCTAGTGGACTTAACAAGTATTAAAAAATGTTCATCATTTTGTGATCTACCGTAATTATAAATGCTTAATCCAAGTAAATCTTTTCCAGTTATGTTTTTACCCTTTGCCGCAACCTTAGAAACCATGTCCTGTATGCTTTCTTCTTTAAATATGTTAGATAGTAAAGTTTGTACTTGATTAGTTTCTAGTTGAAAATCTTCTACAAATTTACCAAAAATATTTGCTGAACAGTTTCTATAATTTTGATTTAACGCATCTTGCTTGGTTTGGTCGTTTGGAAATAACATTTTAGCCACTTGCTTAGAATCATAAACACCAAGAGTGTTTTTTGTTGGAGTAAGTCTACCAGCACCTGTACTTTGTCCAGCCGCCGCTTTTACTTCAACTGGTGTATTTTTAACTTCAATATCACCACTTCCTCCTATTGATAGTTTTATATCAGGAGAAAGAATAGCCAGGGCCGCTTCGCCTGGACCCTTATTGTCAGTAGTAAGTCTTGGATCGCCGAACGCATGGTCAAATAATTTTCTAGCAAAATTGTCAGTTGCTAACCAATCGTCCCAGCTTGACTTTCCTGGCTTTAAAAGTTTACCTGTGTCCACGTAGCTTTTCTTTCCAAGATTACCTATAAAAGCAAATTTTTCTTCTGTTGTGCTTTCAACTTCAGAAATTACTTCAGCGTATTTCCTTAAAAAATTTGAAAATGCCTGATCTGCTTCCGGTCTTGTATTATCCGGATTTAACATAGCTATAAATCTGTTAATAAAATTACCTTCTATGTCTTTTGCTTTGGTGCTAATCTGTGTAAAAATCTCATCTACAAGTTCAGGGTCACTTTGTAGTTTACGTGTTATTCTATCAATCTTCTTTAAACGTTCAGGATCTAAACCAGTTGCAGGGCGTGGCGGTCGAACCTTTTCATCTAATTTAAATTGAAAAAAACGCATTAGACACTCACTTCAATGTCAAAGTTATTATATCCTAAATCAAATAATTTATCTGCTATTTTCTTTGCCACATCATTTGACGCTTGTTCATCTAGTTGAACATGTGTTTCAACTGTTAGAACTGTTTTGCCATCGTTTGTGTCGTACAGCTCATAGCCTGTTTCTTCTTCTAATAAGGCATTTGATGCTGATGTAGCTACTTCAGAGACAACTATGTCATCTACTTCTTGCTTTGTGTCAAAAACGATGTTGATAAAGTTTTCCATAGCACTTCCTTAATGATTCATTCTGATACTATTTATTGTACCGTCTGTGTATACAACCTTAGCTCTAATGTAAACAAAATTACCAGTAAAATTAGCATACTTGATTGCTGTTTCTGTTGACGCAGTAATACTAGTAACGTCAAACCAATCAGAATCTGTTGGAGTTGTAGCTAAGGTTCCTTGTATGGTTATAGTACCAGTCAAGCCTGTATAATCGTACATTACTGTATGTAAACCATCTGCTCGACCATAATAACCGTCACCACGGAAGTTACTTCCTGTGATGGTTTCAGTCGTGCTATCTCCAGGATGTGTGTTTGCTGATAAAATTATTTCACTACTACTTGGCATACAAGTATTTATGCCAAATCGTTCTCGCTAACATATTTGATGACTTTGGTAATCCCTGTGCCTGCGGCTATCTTAGCTAACATAAGATACTTTTCTGACTTACATCTAAAGTAAAAACCTTGCGTCCAATGGTCTTTTTCTATGGCATTCAATGCTCTACTTCCAATTTTAATGTGTTTTGAATTTTGTCTACAAAAATCAGCAAACCTACTATCTACTCTTTTTGCTAAAAAGGCTTTAAATGGCCATTCATTGTCTTTGTCTGTTATTACAGTATTAACGTTGTTGTTAGCTAAAAAATTTGCTATGTCATCTGTGGCAGGTTCATAAAACTCTATAGCACCAATTTTGTCTGCTAGTTCCAACAACCAATTAGGTTCATTAGAATAGATATCTAATTTCTGTCCTTCACAACGGACTGATGCCTTATCTTTATTTTTTTCTAAAAAGGAATAAATTACGCAATTATCCATAAACAGTTCTAAAGAAATATTTTTAACATCACCACGCCAAACACGGAAAGGGCTTTTTATTGGCATTTCAGCTTCAGCATCTCTCTGCATCTCATCTAGCTTTTGTTTGGCATGTCCTAAATTCATACCTCGAAAGATAGATCCAATAGGATTTCTAAGTCTTAGTTTATATAGATACTTGTTGTAAAATAGACTAGTTGTTTTCTTTTTCTGTAACATGGGTGACCTTCTTTTCTAATGGAATAAGTTTTATTTGATCTTTTTCAACATCAATTTTCACCGTGCCGCCATCTTTTAAATCACCAAAGAGCAACAATTTACTTAAAGGACGTTTTATGTTTTTATCTATGTATCTCTGCATAGGTCTAGCACCCATCTTGCTATCAAATCCATTATCAACTAAATGATCCAAAGCATTATCAGAGATTTCACATTTAACATTTTTTTCAGTCAACATGTTTCTTAACTCAACTAGGAATTTCCCTACAATTTTTAACATAATAGGTTTATCTAGTTTTCCAAATACTACAACACCGTCAAGTCTATTTCTAAATTCTGGAGCAAAAAATCTTTTAAATTCTTCGTCGCCATAATCTAAGTCCATATCTTGACTAAATCCTATAGTATTTTTTTCTGCCTGTTCAGCACCAAGATTAGTTGTTAATATTAAGATACAATTTCTAGCATCTGCTTCTTTACCATCACTACCTGTAATCTTTCCGTTGTCCATTAATTGTAACAGTATTTGAGAAATATCAGGATGTGCTTTTTCTACTTCATCTAACAATAATACACAGTTTGGATGTTCTTGTAATTTGTTTATCAACTGTCCAGAATGTTCATCATGACCAACATATCCTGGAGGTGAACCAATTAGTTTTGATACAGAGTGTTTTTCTTGGTATTCACTCATATCAAATCTTGCTAGGTTAATACTCAAATGCTTGGCCAGTTGTTTTGCTAATTCAGTTTTACCAACACCAGTTGGACCCATAAAAACAAATGAACCAATTGGTTTATCTTCTGATTTAAGTCCTGCCTGTGCTACTAAAATTTTATCTACTATTTCATCTATAGCACTATCCTGTCCATAAACATTAAGTTTCAAGTTTTTGTTAAGCTGACTCAAATTATTAGTTTCTTTTTGTTGTATTTGTTCTGGCGGTAAATTAACCACTTTTGCTAATTCAAATTTTATTTCCTCTGGTGTAACAGTTTTTACTTCAGGAACTTCGTCTTTCAAGTTAAATCTAGAACAAGCCAAATCTATCAAGTCAATAGCTTTGTCAGGTAACTTTTTATCAGTCATATACTTAACACTTAATTTAATCGACTCATCTATAGCTTCATCAGTAATTATTACATTATGAAAGTCTTCATAGTATTTTTTAATACCTTTTAATATATCTTCGGAAGTTTTCTTATCAGGCTCATCAACACTGACACGTTGGAATCTACGCATCAAAGCTCTATCTTTTTCGAAGTATTTTCTATATTCTTCCCAAGTTGTTGACGCAACAACTTTTACGTCACCTTTACCTAATGCTGGTTTTAACATATTTGCTAAATCATTTGAACTGTTTCCGCCACCAGCACCAGCACCGTTAATCATGTGTGCTTCGTCTATGAATACTATTGTCTTACCTTGTTTTTTAATAGCCGCCATGACTAGTTTGAATCTTTCTTCGAAATCACCTCTATATTTAGACCCTGCCAACATAGCACCAATGTCTAAATTATAAACACTATATTCTTCTAAAAACTTAGGTACAATTTTATTCACTATTCTATATGCTAAACCTTCTGCTATAGCAGTTTTACCAACTCCTGGATCACCAACCAGTAAAACATTATTCTTTAAACGTCTGCCTAAACTTAAACAAATTGTTTCTAGTTCTTCCTGTCTACCTATTACAGGATCTATTTTACCTTGTGTCACTTTGGTATTAAGATTGGTTGTAAAAGCTCTCAATGCTCGTTGGGCATGTCCTGCTAATTCTTCATCTTCGATATTGCTTACATATTCGGCATTTATATATTCATTGAACTTGTCTTTGTTGACACCATTTGCTGTTGCGATATATGTGCTAAACGATTTTTTCTCATTTAGCATAGATAGAAACACGTCTGTGATATCGATATGCTGTCTACCACTAAACAAAACCTGAGTAAAAGCTCTGTTCATTACTCTTTCAACCGTTTGTGTTTTCTTTGGTTTATACGGCTTATCGTCATTTCTTTTGATATCATCTAATTTGTTTTGAAGATAATCATGTAGCTCATCTTTCAATTTTTTGATATCTGTGCCGTACCCATCCAGGATCTTCATAAAGTTGTCACTACAACACATCGCAAAAAACAAATGCTCCAAAGTAACATAGTCATGTTTTAACTTCTTGGCATCCTTATTTGCTTTTTCAAAAACTACCTGTAATTCTTCAGATGGTTCAACCATTCTTATTCACTCCTAATTTTTTATTTATTATACATATTTCACACATATTTGTCAACTAATTTTTCCTTCGTATTTGCTCAATTGCGTTTATATCCTCATTGTCAAGATTTTTAGGAACTGTGCCTATTATTTTGACATGAATGTTTCCTTGATTGCCTGTTCTTCTATTGTATAAACCTTTTCCTGTTACGTTGAATACAGTATTAGGTTGTGTGCCTTTTGGGATAGTAAGTCGTATGCTATTTCCTTCCGGAGTGTTTATATTAAATGTAGTACCTGTCATTAAATCTAAAACACTTACCTTCCTTTCGGTTAACAAATCAAGTCCATTGATAGCCCAATCTCTATCTCGCAAAACTTGTATTTGAACATACAGATCTCCTGGAGGAATACCATTTATATCCCTTTGACCCATTCCTGAATATTTTATTTTATCTCCGGGGACTATTCCAGGTGGAATCTTTATGTCTACAGTTTGTTCTTGTCCATTATTAAGTCTATAATTAGCAATAACATTCTTACCAGTATATATTTCATTTAGTGTGATCCTACACCCGATCGTGACGTCCTGGTTAGCCATTTGTCTTTGTCCAAATCCTCCAAAACCAAATTGGCCCATGATGTCATTGATGTTTATACCTCCATCAAAACCATCTCCTGTAAAATGAAAAGTTTGTCCTCTTTGGTTAAACCCAGCTTGTTGAGGATCAGCCGTTCCAAATTGATCATACATTTGTCTTTTTTCTGGATCGGATAAATTTTGATAAGCTTCATTTATTTGTTTGAACTTTTCAGGGTCACCTCCTTTATCAGGATGATGTTCCCGTGCTTTATTTTTAAAAGCATTCTTTAAGTCTTTATCGGAGGCTTGTCTTGATACGCCTAATAGATCGTAATAGTCCATACTATTACTTATTTTATATGAGGTCCCAAGCTATCAGTTCAGGGTTCTTAATGCTTTGTACTCGGGCTGTTGAATTTGTAGCAAACAATCCATTTGCAAAACGTATATAGATATCTATTATCGCTCCATCGTCACTGTTTACATTACCAATCTTTGCTTTAAACTTTTGACTTGTTCCGTCTGGATCGTCGTAGTCAATTGCTTTAAGTTCTAAATCTCCTGCGTCTTTGGCAGAAGGGACGAAGTACATCTTTTTTGGTGTAGCATAATAATAAGGTTTGTCTTCAAACTGTAAAAGTTTTTTTAGCACATCACTATCCGAAAGTGCTTTACCCATTATTTCTTTAAAGCTCTTAGAAATTGTTCTTACAAGAGGACGCATTATGTCTTTGTATTTTTGAAAGTTTAATTGGTACCAATCTCCAAACACTCTTTGCCATGTAGCATTTTTTGGAGAAGTTCTAATAACTTCACTTCGATCAAGATTTAAAACACCTCCGTCATGTTTTATAATAAACTTTTTAGAATTATCGTTATACATTATGCTTCGTTCTTTACCACTAGGTCTTGGATGAATAAGTGTTCCGGGACTTGCTTCTGCTTCATCCATTAATAAATTGAACACTCTTATCTTAAATTTTTTAAATTCTATATCAGCATACGTCTGGAAAACATCCTTTCCTTTAATAGGTTCTAAGCCCAAAGCCTTAGGTGTAAGATTTGCTAAAGTAATACCCGATGCGTCTTTTACACTTATTCCACTAGCTGGATGATCTTTAAATACTAAATCAGCAACAGGTCCTATATTACTTCCTCCGACCCAATCATATTGTTGCGGTAATTTTCCACTATGCGTTAGTATTTTTTCTTTATATTTGTTACTTATGGCCATCCATTGATCAAATTTTTTCTGATCAAAATATTTTGCTACTTTTTTTATTTCTTTCTTTGTATTTTCAGGATTAACAAGAGCATCATCTGGAATGTTTTGAAGATTTGATGCACCACTAAAAGCAGTCAACATAGCCAGTTCGGTATTGTATCTTACTACGTTGGATCCTTTATTTGCTTCAGCAATTTTTATATCTCTAAATCTCATAGCTTAATTATACTGCTTTCTTATTCAAATGTCAAGTGTTATTTTCTTGAACTAGTATACAAACCAAACCATGCCGCACCAGCGCCAACAACAATTGAAATCAAACCGGATTGTTCTAGCGTAGGATTGTCTAAACTCATAAACCAAATTACACATTTGTATAACAAAATTATATATGTAGTAATAAAAATCCTTGGAAAGATTCTCCAACTATCTACTGCTTTTGCCATGTGTATAAGTTTTGCGTATGGATTAGGGCCTAAATCTTTAACGCTTGTATCTACTTCAAGATCTAGTTTTACCTTTTTACTTACACCCTCTTTACTTGCTGGTACTACAACTTTAGCATGTGGTTTGGATTCATTTTCAAAAGTTTTATCTTCTGCTTCCAAATCTTCAGGTTTTTTCCTTGGCATTATTTTCTCCCTCTTTTGATATTTTCTATTTCTTCTTTATTCTTTTCAATAGCATTCCTATTGTTTGTTATGTCTTCATTTTGTGCTTTGTCTATCATTGCTTGTAAGCGTCTGCCTTTTTCAGCATCACTATCTAGATGTAGATTCTTGTTTATAATTTTTTCTAATTTATGTAATTTTATTCTATCGTTTGAAATATATTGCCAAACGTAACCTTTTTCACTGTACACACCAAATACTGATTCCCTCAAACCAATCTTTACAATTATGGCATCACAATCATCTAGTATGATATGATCACCTTCGTTGAACGCTGGGTTGAATTTAAATTTTAATCCGCTCATTAAGTTGACGGCAAAATCCTTAAACCAAAATACCGCCGATAAAGATATTAAAATAGCAATCCATGGTGCTAATAAGTCTGTAAGTTCCATTCCTAATTGGTCAAACATTTTACTTCTTCTTTTCTAATTTTTTAATTCTAGCTTCTAGTTCATCCATCTTAGATGTAATCTTAGGATATTTTTTACGCCAAGCGTCTGGATCATTCTGTAACCAAGTCCAGCCCCATCGATTTACTAGATATTCTAATGTACGATCAAATTTAGCAACTGCCCATGTAGCCATTCTTGTGTCTTTGAACCAGAACAAAAATGCGGCTCCAAATAGAGAACCTGCTAATGCTGTGTAAATCCACAGTCTATCAGAGGCCATTCTTGCTATCATTTCGTATATTGCTTCCATCACAAGTATTTATGTATAATTTTGGCATAGTTCAAATGTGTCTTTGGACCAAAATGTATGCCATCATGTGCTGTATCTACACGTTTAGGCAGGTGAGTAAAAGTAATATTTCCACTTTGATATTTCTCTAGATCTTTCTCTAAAATTGAAAAATTTAATACTTTTACGTTTTCTAGTTGCCACGCCTTATTAACAGCATTTATTCCTAGATATGCTTTTGTGATATAATTTTCTGTGCTTAAAATATGTTGATGCCACAAAGCCGCTTCACCTTTTTCGCTCCAACTTCCTAGATTATTGCCCACCTTATTACTGCCAATCTCAGCGCCTTTGTAATAAAGCTGTCTTTGTGCTTGAGGCCACAATACTACAACCTGTTTTGGAATATATCCTTTTTCTATAAGTGCGAAAGTGTTATGATAAACGGTATCAATACTTCCACCGCATATACCCATATTGATAGTTGTTTCCCCACTTAATTTAGAAATTAGAAAAGGTATAGTATCCTCTATATAATTTCCCATACCATAAACATGACTACAGCCTAAGAATAAAATGCTGTTGCCCCATTCATAAGTGTTGAACTCTCGAGACCTATAACCGTAGCTGTTGTCTTCCCAGTTTAATTTATTGTGGAATTTTGATTTGACTTTTTTGACGTGTAAAATATCTAATAAGCTCATGAATATATTTATAAGCTGAAAGATTTACTGATTATTCAGTGGTATCGTCAGTAGGTACAGGTTGAACAGCTTTCTCGTAATATAGTATAATTGCTTTTTGTTGTTCTATATAACGTCTTAATTCAGCAAAGTTTTTTGATAGGTTTTCATAGTCTTTAATGCTTATCGCAACATATGAATCTCCGCCATTTTTGGCTTCAAACTCTTTTTTGAATTCTTCAAAGTTTTCGCTTGGCGATACAACATAAATTTTAATGTCATTCATTTGCACAGGCTTTGGCATAGGTTGGATAGGAACTACTGTTTTTTCTATCTTTGTTACAACTTTTATTTCTGGGTCTGGTCTAAAAGAACTGCAACTACTCACTAGGAGTAGCACCAGTAATAGACTCAAGATCTTTCCATAGTGCATCTGTTTTATCCTGCATTCTGTTTTCTATCAA
>MDTE01128794.1_pt1 | contig 20340 bp, 20 predicted proteins | sample 811231 | NCBI WGS metagenome assembly MDTE01 (sample SAMN05326651, study PRJNA326480) | marine metagenome | isolation source: seawater | place: Indian Ocean: Red Sea | collected 2010
AAATTTTAAATTTATAAATCTTTCAGTTTTAAATCAATATAAAAAAGAATTCCCCGGAGGAATATTGGGATTATCTGATCATACTCCAGGACATAGTACTGTTCTAGGTGCTATTACTTTGGGCGCAAGAGTTATTGAAAAACATTTTACAGATAATATTCATAGGGATGGACCCGATCACAAGTTTTCAATGGATCCTTCATCTTGGGTTGAAATGGTAAAACGGTCGAGAGAATTAGAATTAGCTTTTGGTGATGGAGAAAAAAGGGTTGAATTAAATGAGTTAGATACTGTCATAATTCAAAGAAGAGCACTAAGAGCTAATAGGGATTTAGAAATTGGAGATGTTTTGACAAGAGAAAATACTATACCTCTTAGACCTTGTCCAAAAAATGGATTAGAACCAAATAGATTTAAAGAAATTGAAAATAGATCTCTTAAAAAATCCATAAAAAAAGGTGATTTAATTGAATTTAATGACTTAGAAGAGTTATAAAAATAATGAGTATCTTTGTAGTGATTCCAGCTTATAATGAAGAAGAAACAATATATCAAGTTATAAAAGAAGTAATAATAGAATTTAGTAATGTAATTGTTGTAAATGATTGTAGTATTGATAAAACTGAAAATTTAGCTTTAAAAGCGGGAGCGGAAGTAATAAATCTGAAAAAGAATTATGGATATGATTTCGCTATAGAGCAAGGAATTAAATATGCTTTAGAAAAAGGTGCATCTACAATTATTACTTTAGATGCAGATGGACAACATCCAGTAGGTGATTTAAAAAAAATGGTTAATATTCTTGAACAAGGCCAATATCAAATTGTTATTGGAATAAGAGATAATTTACCTAGATTTAGTGAAAGAGTATTTTCCTTTTTAACAAGATTATTTTTTGGTGTCGAAGATATTACTTGCGGCATGAAATGTTACTCCTCAGAAATTTGTAGAAGGTATGGATTTGGTTCGACACATAATTCTATTGGAACTTTTTTAACTATAAAGGTACTTAAATCAAAAGGTAAATTTAAAAAATATAAAATTCCTACGAAAAAAAGGATAAATAATTCAAGATTCGGTATGAATATCAAAACAGAGCTAAAAATTTATAATGCGCTTTTAAAATCAATTTTTTATTAAATTATAGTCAAAAATTCTATAAAAAATCTAATTTTATTATAGGTTATACTAGTTATATTTATCCAAAATAGAGAAGTGTTTGTATGCCCTATATGTAAGTTTAGTTTAGAAAAAAATTTAAAAAAAAAGTATCTTTATTGTAAAAATAAAAAGTGTAAATTATTTAATGAAAATTTTAAATTATATGATGATATTCCAGTAATTATTCCGTTTGGATTTCAAGATTGTATTTTTAAGAAAACTGAAGAAGAAAGATTTATAAATTTAGGAAGCAAAAATAGAGGAAAATCAAAAAAAATAGTTAAATTTAAAAATTTATTTAGAAGACTTATTTATGGTGAAAACTCTAAAACGAATAAAAATTTCGAATCTTTAAACAACGTTCTTGAAAAAAATAGCAAGATATTAATTATAGGGGGAGGTTCAATAGGTATAGGAATGAATGATTTTTTAAAGAATTGTAAGTCTAAAAATATAAGAGTTGAATCATTAGATGTTTATTATTCTGAAAACATTACTACAATCGCTGATGCTCATTACTTGCCATTCGCTAATCAATCTTTCGATGCTGTAGTTGTCCAGGCTGTTTTAGAACATGTTTTGAATCCCGAAAGAGTAGTTTTTGAAATTTACAGAGTACTTAATAAAGGTGGTTATGTATATTCTGAGACTCCATTTATGCAGTCTATTCATGAAGGACCTTTTGACTTTTATAGATTTTCTCATTCTGCGCATAGATGGTTATTTAGGAAATTTGAGGAAATTGAATCTGGTGCTCATCAAGGTGGTTTTTCATCTTTATTATTTATTTCTAGTCATGTTTTATCAGGAATATTTAGAAATAAAAAAATTGGAATAATTGTAAGGATTATTTTTACGAGATTTTGCTCTATTTTGGATAATTTATTAAGTCAAACTTCAAATATAGATGTAGCTTCTGGATGTTTCTTTTTTGGAAAAAAATCAATTAAAACAATACAAGAAAATCAAATTGTTGATTATTATAGAGGTAATCAACTATAAATATTTTAAAAATTAAATGAATAAATTCCCAAATTATTCTTAAGAATTATTAACTAAAAATTAATTTTAAATTATTAATTGAATTTTCTTTAAAAATTATGATAACCAGTTCCGAGAATATAATTGATTCTTATAAGGGTAAAAAAATGTTGGATCTCGCTAAGAAACTTTATCCATTAAATAGGTCAATAATGGGACCTGATATAAGAAAAAGTTTTGAAATTATTTCAAATCTGCACCCTGAGTTCAAACCGATTAAATTTAAAACAGGACAAAAGGTTTTTGATTGGGAAGTTCCTAAAGAATGGGTGATTAGAGATGCTTACATAGAACATGAATCAGGAAAAAGATTTGCAGAATTTAAGAAAAATAATTTACATGTTGTTGGTTATTCCATCCCAATAAATAAAACTTTATCGAAAAAAGAGTTAATAAAAAATCTACACTCTTTACCTAATAAACCTAACTCAATACCTTATATAACCTCTTACTATAAAGAATATTGGGGGTTCTGTTTAAAACATGAAATACTAAAAAACCTTCCTGAAGGTAATTATAAAGTCGTGATTGATTCTGAACATAATCCTGGAGAATTATGGATGATAGAGGCATTAATTCCTGGGAAATCGAGTAAAGAAATCTTTTTCTCATCTTATTTGTGTCATCCTTCAATGGCAAATAATGAACTAAGTGGTCCAGTAGTTTTGCAGGAATTACTTGGCTATGTTAAAAATTTGCAAGATAGAAAATATAGCTATAAATTTTTAATTGGACCAGAAACTATAGGCTCAATTGCATATCTATCAAAAAATTTAAAGCATTTAAAAGAAAAAATGTTGTGTGGGATAAATTTATCTTGTGTTGGTGATGAAAGAGCCTTCTCACATGTATTTTCGAGAAATCAAGACTCTTTGGCAGACCTTGCTTTAAGCTCCTCATTAATTGGATTAGAAAATGTTAAAAATTATTCTTTTCTTGATAGAGGATCTGATGAAAGACAATATTGTTCCCCTGGAGTGGACTTGCCTGTCTGCACATTTTGCAGAAGTAAATTTGGAACATTTCCAGAATATCATTCAAGTTCTGATAACTTTAATTTAGTAACATGTAAGGGTCTTCAAGATTCATTCAAAGTTTTAAAAACTATAGTTGATTCATTTGAAATAGGTTTAATACCAAAACTAAAAACTTTTTGTGAACCAAATTTAGGAAGTAGAGGTTTATATCCAACACTCTCTAAAGCAGATGAATATGGCCATATTGGCAAATTAAGATTAGACATTTTATCTTTTTGTGATACTAAAAAAAATCTATTTCAAATATCGAAAAAACTTGATATTAAATTAAGTTTCTTACTTGAACAAATAAAACTTTTTAAGAAAAATAATCTTATAGAATTAATTGATTTAGTTTAAATTTAGGCAGATATTCTATTTTTCATAATGATATAAAGTTTCAAATTTATTTATTTTGAAAATATTAATTTTACGAAATTTTGCTTTATTAATTAAGTATCTATAAAACTGAGGATAGTAATGTCTATTTTCTGCTAAAGCAATAATAAAACCTTTTTTGGTTATTCTTGAAATCTGATCAAATATTTTAAAGCTTGGGTGAATTAGCTCAATTGCGGCAGGGAAGGTAATTACATAATCAAAGAATTTATCAGGACATTTTAATAAATATTCTTGAGCCAAACAGCATTCAACTTTAATATTCCCTTCTTTATATTCTTCACTTTCTTCCAAAATTTTAATTGCTGGTTCCATTATGTCGAAACCATATAAATTTTTATAACCATTATTATTTAAATACCTTAAAAACCTTCCTTGATTGCAGCACATGTCAAGCACGTAATCTTCCTTTGATATTTTTTTAGTGATATAATTAATAAATATTTTTTCATCTGGTTTTGAAATTTTTGAAAACCACTTTGACTTCATAACCTCTTGATTTTTCCAGATTCTTGAATCATTGTTAAAGATTTTTTTATTTTCTACATTTGATAGAATCCATGTATTAAGTGGTTTTTTAATTAATAAAATATAAAGGTAATTGTCATTAACAATATGATAAAGAGATCTTAGAATTCTTTTAAAAATTATTTTCAAAATTTTTATTTAATTAAAGTTATTATATTATTAATAATTATCCAAAAATTAAAAATTATATAAAATCTAAATATATGAAAAATGTTTGCTTAATTCCTGCAAGGGGTGGATCAAAAAGAATACCAAAAAAAAATATAAAATTATTTCATGGTAAACCTTTAATTGTTTGGTCAATTGAAAAGGCTATAGATTCTGGTCTATTTGAAAAAATCTATGTTTCCTCAGATGATAAAAAAATTTGTGATATTTCAAGAAAAAATGGAGCCATTGTTCCTTTTATTAGGCCTAAGAGTTTATCAGATGATTATGCTAACGATCATCAAGTGCGTCAACATTTTATTAACTGGATGGAATCTGAAAACTTAAAAGCTGATTATCTTTGCTATTTGTATCCTACTTGCCCTTTGATAACAAAATCAACTTTGCATAGTTGCTTTGAGCTTCTTATAAACTCTCAGGCAACTTGTTCACATACAGTTTCTACCTTTGATTATCCTATTCAAAGAGCACTTAAAATCGACAAAAATGGTTTTCTTAAATTTAATTTGAGTAAATATGAGAAAACTAGATCACAAGACTTAGAGGAATTTGTTCATGATGCAGGACAATGTTACTTTTTTGACTTGAATAAATATTCGGAGAATCCAATAAGAATTGGATATAAGATTCCAAGATACCAATGTCAAGATATAGATACTGAAGAAGATTTTATTATTGCTGAAAAATTATTTGCAATTTCTTCTGGACTCGTATAATTGTATGATTTTAAATATTGTTAATTAAATTAAAATACATTTTTAATATAGTTTTAAAGATTAAGAATAATTCAAGTAATATAGTTTAATGAATGTCAAATTAAAAAATTATATTTTTGTCAGGTAAATGAATATTTTAATAACTAAATCATTTGATATACCAACATTAATTTTCTCAATTTTCAAGAAACCTTGCGAAGTTCAATACTTGTTACCAATTATTAATCCTATTTATAAAAAAACTATTGAATACTTAACTAGTATTTTTGGAATTTCATATAAGAGAGTAAAAATGGGAAAAATTAAATATCCAAACGGGAAAAATCTTTATAAAATTGCAGTCGAGAAAACTAATGAAGAAATATTTGAAATAAGAAAAAATGTCTATAAAAATTCAAATAATGTTTTTTTAAATATTAATAATGACATTGAGTTATGCCATTCGATTTGGAAACCAAAAGCTTATATCAATTTACTCTATATTTATAAGTCATATATTGAAAGCAAAAATAAAAAAGATAAATTTATAATTCTCTCATATTGGAAAGAGACAAATAAATCTTTTCTATTTTTAAATAGATTAAAAAATTTAATAACTATTGAAACCTTAAGGTTTTCTTTGAATATATTTATAACTATCCTTTACCTTTTTTATAGAAAGGATAAATCAAAAAAAGAGTTCAATTTTAAGGTAGAAGATCTAATTTTGTGTTCAGAGGAATGGCCTAAAGATGATTCTAGGCTATTTTTTAGAAATCAATATGTTTTATCTGAAAGTATTTCATTTAATAAAAATTTTGCGGTTATTGACTATAAAAATAAAAATCTTTATACGAGAGATAAGAAATTTAAAATCAAAAAAGGAAATTTTTTAAACTACTTATTTTTAATAAAAAAACAATTACCAAAATTTAAAAACTATTATTTTGTTAATTATAAGTTGGGTACTTTAAATCTTCTTAGAATTTTAAAAATCACCTATTATCTATGGTCGATTATGAAAAATATTAAAGCACAAAATTACATGTTTAGTTATTTCTCAACAGAATCCGCTGCAATGATAATTTTATCTAAAACTTTTAACTCTAAATCTTTTATTTTTCAAGGATCTTTACAGGGAATTATGTATCCAATGACGCATTCTCCCTACTCAAGTCCTCTAAGCTTTACTAAGAAAAATGAAGAATTGTATTTAAGCAAAAGTTTTAAATTAAATGAATTTTGTATTAAACCAAAAAGAATGAAATATCCTTACAATTCAATTCTGGAAAGAAAAAGGATCGATTCTTGTAGGAGAGAATTAAAAAATAAATTTGAATTGACTATAGGATATTTTGATGGCAATTATCCCTCAGAATCAAAATGTGAAAATAGTTATTATTTTAAGTTTTATGAGGATTTAAAGGAAGATATTAAATTATTGCTCAAATTTGTAAAACTTTTTCCAAAAGTTGCAATCATATCTAAAAGTAAGTTTATTCCTAATGGAAAAAATACAAAGGATCTTTTAAGTTTAATAGAAAATGATTCAGAGCTCAAAGATCTTTACAATCCAAAAAATTTTTTTAGTTTTTCTGAAAAATCTTTGTACTCCGATAGAAATTTGATATCACCTCGAGAAGTTGGCCAAATTGTTGATATTACTATATGTTCTACTAATGGTGGAACATCTGCTTATGAAGCATCTTCTGTGGGATGTAGAACAGTCCTATTTAGAAGTGGAATGAGTGCGTACGAAGATTTATTGCCCCCTAATGTTCTATTCGAATCATTAGAGGAAATATTAATACAATTATCAAAAATCAAAGCTAATAGGGATTACTTGGCTAATTCAGATTTGGGGCTTTTGGATATTCATTCTTTAGATTAGCGTTTATTAGGTTAGTTTTACGTAAAATAAAAGATAATTTTTATTACCTTTATGAATTCATCAAAATTAATTTAAAAAATATTGTGCTATTTTTATTATATTTTCTAACTATCATTTAAAAACTTAATCTCTTTAGTATGTATTTTATAGATGATTTTGAAGTTGGACATATTGTAGAAACTCAAATAAAAATAACTAACCAGCTCCATAAATCTTTTATGAAAATGTCTGGAGATAATAGCCCTATCCATACAGATATGGACTTCGCAATAAATTCTAATTATAAAAAACCAATTGGATATGCTTTTCTTATTACTGCATTATTGTCAAGAATTTATGGTACCATTTTCCCAGGTGGTTCTGAACTATGTCTTAGTCAAGAATGTAATTTTAAAAAAGAGTTTTATGTAGGTGATACATTATTTTTTTTAATAAAAGTTGTTCACAAAAATATGAATTTAAAAATAGTAAATCTTGATATTAATGTTCTAAATCAGAATAATGAAATAATTTTTACTGGAAAGAGTTTAATGAAATTATCTTTAGGTTTTAAATGAAATTATTTATTGATTCAAAAAATATAGTAATTGATGCTAGTACTTTTGTTGATAAATTAAGTCCATTTATTAATTATGGTGATATTTTATATATCGAAATAGATATTATGAAATTTGGAAAGCTTTATAATTCAAAGATCACAAAAGGAGAATTACTGCAAACTTTTTATGAGATATTTAGGGATTTAGTTGGATACAAAGGACATATTTGTTTCCCTTCTTTCTCCTATAGTTGGGGATTTGAAAATACTGAAAAGATATTTGATAAAATTAATACTCAGGGCAAAGTTGGAGTATTCCCTGAATTTTTGAGATCGAAGAAAGAGACATTTAGAACCAAAGATCCAATGTTTTCAGTAATAATTAATGGTCCAAACGCAGAAGATATTGCAAAGATTCAAAAATCGTCTTTTGGAGAAAATTCTTTTTTTCATAAAATACACCAACTTAATGGAAAGTTAATAACCTTTGGTTTAAATCAATATGATCCAACATTTGTGCATTATATTGAGGAATTCTATGATAAAAATTTTAACAAAATCAAATATAGAAATTTAAAAAAGTTTGAGGGTTTTTATATTGAAAATGGAATTAAATCAAGAGATGAACATTATGTTTTTGCAAGAAATTTAGATTCAAAACTTAGATTTAATGATAAAGACTTATTTAACGATCTACAAAATACTAAAAAAATTTCAACAATTAGAGTTGGAGATGGAACAATAAATATATCTGATTCTAATTCTGTTTTTGATACATCTATATCTGGAATGAAGAAAAATATAAATTATTTAGTTTCTTAATTAGGGTTATGTGGGAATATAATTTACCAAAAAGATTTGAAAAAATTGTAAAAAGTTTTGCTTATAAAACTGCATTAATAATTAATGAAGAAAAATTTACTTTTCATGATTTAGATTCTACAAGTAATCAAGTAGCAAAATATTTATTGGCAAGTAATTTAACTATTGGAGATGTAATTTCAATTAGCGGAAAGAAATGTTTTGAATCATATGCTTTAATTGTTGCTTGTTGGAAAATAGGAGTTGCATATTTTTTTGTTGATAGTGATTCTCCTATTAAAAGAATTAATTTGATGATCAATAGATGCAAACCAAAAATAATTTTTGCTGAAAAAAAAGTGATTTCAAAAATCGAAGATTTGCGTATAAAAAATGTTCAACTTGATGAATTATTTAGTGAAGCTCAAAAAAATAAATCGGAATTAGAATCGAAATTTGAAACTATACCAGGTGATACAATCGCCTATATAATGTTTACCTCTGGCTCTACTGGAGATCCTAATGGTGTAGCTGTCGCTCATAGTAGTATTTTACATTTCATTAATTGGGCTAAAAATGAATATGAGTTAGATTCCGAAGATATTTTTGCTGGTTTAAACCCTCTTTATTTTGATAATTCTGTTTTTGATACTTATGCAAGTCTTTTAAATGGATCCTGTCTTACCCCTTTGTCTAAATCTTTAGTTCAAGATCCTAATAAGGCTATAAAATTATTAGAAAAATACAAAATAACAATTTGGTTTTCGGTCCCATCTTTACTTGTTTACTATCTTCGTTTTAAGAGTATAAAAAAAGATTCATTGGTAAATTTAAGGTATTTTATTTTTGGAGGAGAGGGGTTTCCAAAAAGCAAATTATTTGAACTTTATAAATTACTAGGCCATAGAGTTATCCTTAGTAACGTTTATGGCCCTACTGAAATTACTTGCATATGTTCAAGCTATAAGATTTCCGAAATAGATTTCTCAGAACCTGAAATGGCAAATCTATCACCTCTTGGTGAGATAATTCCAAACTTTGGGTTTCTAATTCTTGATGATGAAAATAAATCAGTTTTGCCAGGAGAAATTGGTCAACTTGCACTTTCAGGGCCTCATTTAAGTAGGGGGTACTACAATAACAAAATAAAAACAAATGAAAGGTTTATTAGGAATCCAAATAATAACAAGCTTATTGAGAATATATATTTAACAGGAGATCTCGTTAAATTAAATGTTAAAAATAATCTGATTTATTTTTGTGGTAGAAAGGATTCACAAATTAAATTTATGGGTTATAGGATTGAACTTGGTGAAATTGAGGCCTGTCTAAATAGGCATCCAATGATATATGAATCATGTGTAACTTTTGGGGTTCTTCATGGAATAAAACAAATTACTTGTTTTGTCTCAACCAAATTAAATAAAAAAGAATTAAGAGAAATATTACTTAACGATTTGCCAGATTATATGATTCCCAGAGATATTGTGATAATGGAGCAACTTCCAAAAAATCAAAATTCTAAAATAGATAGACTTAAGCTATCAAGAGACTATTATGACCAAAAATGAAATAGCTGAAATAATCTGTTCCATAGCGAATGTGGAAAAAGTAGATTTCTCAGAATCATTGATATTAAGTGGTAAATTAGATTCTTTTTCATTATTAGTTTTAATTTCTAAATTGGAAATTAAGTTTGATTTGTCAATTAATATGGAAGGGGTTAATAATTCAGATTTCGAAAGCGTTAATACTATCCACGATTTATTAATAAAAAATAAACTGTAGTTAATCCTAATTAATATATATTAAATAAATTTTTGATTTAATTAAATTTAAAAGCTAGATATCTATCAACTCTAAATTCTTCTTCATATAAATCAAATGATTGAATCATTCTTTTTGAGGCAAAGACTTTCAGGTTATAAATTGCAGCTGAATCTATTAATTCTTTTGCAGATATAAATCTATAAGGATTATTTTGTGCTATTTTAACTTTTTTAGAGTTTTTAAATAAATCAAAATTAATGTCTGCTCTTAGATCATTTCTTTCGATGATGATATCTTGTTCAGGATACTGCACTATAAGAAGCCCATTTTTATTGAGTCTATTTTCAATATCTTCAAAAAAGAAAAGTATTTCTTTTTCATTTAGGTAGCAAATTGTATCTCTTGTGTATATAACATCAAATATTACATTAAATGGAATATTATCTACACCTGAACGAGAAATCTCAATTTTACTTTTTTCTACAAAGTTAATTGATGAAACAGCATTGGGATTAATATCAACACCATAAATCTCTGCACCTCTTTTTTGGCACTCAAAAAGGTCTGCACCATTATTGAATCCCACTTCAAGAACTTTTTTCCCATTTAAAGATTTAATAAGTCCACCAAGAAATCTAAAAAAACTTACATTAGGACATGTGTTCTCTCTAGTGTTAGGCTTAAAGTTTTTCCAGTAATTTGAAATATTGTCCAATTTTGATAAAAAAACTTCCTAAAATTTAATCCTAGGTTGTAATAAAGTCAACAAAATTTAATTGACGATTATGAAAATTTTTCAACTTAATTAAGTTTGAGATTTATAAATTATCATCAATTTTTTCAAAAATATATTTTAATTTATCATCTCTTGCATAAGAAAGCCATGGAGTAAAAATTACTTTATTTTCTTTGAAATCTATATTTAAAGATTTAATTTTCATTGCCTCTTCAGGCGTATACAAAATAAAGCGATTTTCTTTTAAATTATAAATATTTCCATTAATTGGATAGAAATTTTGTTCAGGAACAAACTTTTTCATTATTTTTTTAACAGATTTAATTATTAGGGATTCTGTTGCTTCTGAATTTAAGCACTCGACGGTTACCATATTCTCATGTAGATAAATTCTGGTTATAGGAATAGTAAGAGAGAAAACTTGAATATAAATTGGATTTTCAATGTATTCAGAACGTTCATAATAAATATTTTTCATCCTTATAGGATGTGATTTGGATTTTATTTTATATAAATTTAGTAGAGGATTAGGATCAGATGTCCAAATTAAAAGAGAATTATTCAGACTTATATTCTGATTTTTTAATTTTATTGATAAATTTTTTTCGATTAGGCTATTTGGGCCTAAAGAAATAGGAGATTGGTATGAAATTGATACTTTTTTATCCTTTAAAAGTTTTTCAATATATTTAAAAAAAATATCATATTTAAATTTTGGTAAAAGATATTTTTCGGATTTTACATTTCTATAGTCTTTTGGTAATCCATAAATATTGTCATAAACCGGATTTAATTTTTTTAAATCTTCAGTTTTCTGATAATCTTTATCTAGACTTAATCTATTTAAATGCAAACTTCTAAGACAATTTTTATGGATTTTTGATGGGTCGAAAAATTTTTTTAAATATTTTTTTAACGTTATATTAATTTTGGAAGGGTATTGATTTAAATATTGATTACAGTTGACGATGTCTTCTTGGTTTTGTAAATCAGTTCTATAATAATCTTTAAATTCTGAAGTACTAAAAACTGGACCTGGGAAATTTTTGATTGCTAAATCCTTATTATTAAGGGAAGTATAAGATCCATTATGATCATAAAAGCTATAAAATTGAGATCCATCTATTAGTTTTAATAACGGAGATTTAGAATTAATATACTGAGCATCTTTAAAGAATTTTTTCCCGTCTTTAGTTGTGAAATCTTTTAAAATTCCTCCAAGTTTAGTGTTTTTTTCGAAAATCTGAATATTCTTTACATTTTTTGTTGCCGCGTAAAGAGCTGAAGCTATTCCAGTAATTCCTCCCCCGACTATATAAACGTTTTCTATGGAATTTTTCTTATTCATTCTTTAATATTTTTTAAAATTATATTAAAATGATAATCATTATCTTATAAAAAATTTGTTACTTACATAAGATTTTTTTTATAAAATTATTTTTACTCTACTTATAGTTTAGATTTAATAGAAATATTTAGCCAACTATGTTTTATAAAAGCAAAAATAAGGAAAATAAAATTTATATTTGGCTTTATCCAATGAACCATAAAAGAAATATCAATTCACCCGAAGAAATACTTTGGTCTAGTAATCTTGGAAAAAAAAGATCAATTGAATATTTGAAATCTAGATCAGCACTAAGAATTTCTCTCTCTTATTTATTTAATATAAATCCGCTTGAAATTCCTATTTTTTCTAAACCAGGCGAAGTCCCTTTTTTAGATGTAGATCTTGGACATATAAGCATAAGTCACTGTAAAGATTCAATTATGATTGGATGGTCACAAAATGAAATTGGGATAGATATTGAGAGAAAAGATAGAAAATTTAATTTTGATTTACTTCTCGAAAAAGTATTTTCAAAAAGTGAGATTAATTTTTTAAATAATTATAATTATGAAAACGAAAAACTTATATTGGGTTGGACTTCAAAAGAGTCAGCAGTAAAATGGGAGAAAAAAAGTATATTTCCCAATCTCAATAATTGGCTATGGGATCAAAATCAAAAAGAAATTTTAAATATTAAAACAAACACTAAACTTAAATTAATTAATCATTTTTATAAAGATTGGATAATGACTACTGCCTTTAAAGAAGAAGGATCGAAAAAAACAAATGTTATGCTTTGCTCTTTAATATAGCCTTTGTTTGATTTCCCAATATTTCATGATTAGTTCTATTTATAAATTATTGATTTTCAGAATTATCCATGAAAAACATCTAAAAGTTTATTACTTTTGAATTTAAATATATTTGGTCTTAACATTGGAAGTTTACTTTCTAAAGATATATAAAAGTCAAATTTATATTTAGGTAGATATATCATTTCTGTTCCAAGAGAGGGTATTTGTAATACTTTTTTTTCAATAAAATTTCCATTCTTATTCAAGAAATTAATAGTTATTTTCTTCAATTTAAAAGAGGGATTGTTTAATGAAATATTATATATATATTCTTTATTAAAAAGATACTGAAGGAAGTATTTCCTATTTAATATTGTACTTTTTGTATATTTAAATGATTTAATCCCATTAGATTTAAAATCTGAAGAAATTGCATCCAAATTGCCATGCATATAACTCTTTATTTCACTATCTTTATTTGAATAACTCACATATCCTCTTTCCGCAAGATAGCCATTGTTCATATAGATTTGTGGTGGTATATCTCTATGAAAAATTAAAAATGAACCATATTCTATATTTTTTTCATTAGAAGATATCAATTCAGATAAATTTAAACATTGTTTTTTAGATGATTTTATCGAAAAAATATTTTCAAAAAATAAATCACCTTTTTTTGTGAAAATCATCAACTTTATATCTCTAAAAGACTTTTTTGATTGAGACGAATTACCAACTATTAAATCTATATATGGTGTTAAATCAAAAAATGTATTAATGTCTTTATCATTTCTCCAAACAAAAAAATCACTGTACGTAAATTTAGGATTATTAGGATTTTCAGCAGTTATTGGTGCATATCTGTTTCGTAAATAATTTATTATCCTTTTTGGTTTGTTAATGATCTTTTTTATCTTTTGAAATTTCATTGTAAAAAATTATCAAACCAATTTTTTTTAAGAATCTTTTGAGATTCTTTTCTTGAGCCTAAAATAAATAATGAACCAGGCGGATGACTATGTTCTAAACTCAAACTTTTTTCTTTGTCAGAAAAGGACAAGTATATTGGGATGCCAGATATATCTTTTGAATAAATAATTAAAATCTGGTCTTTATCACTTTTTATATTATTGAGATTAATTAAATTGCAATTGTTTGATTTTACTTTTATTTCTTTAAGAATTGTTTTAGGTCTATCTAAATTTGAAACTTTTAGCGAACATTCTCTTGATATTGGTAAAGATTCAAGATTCAAAAAAAGAAGATAATTATTCAGTGCACTTCCTGATTGATGGAATGGGCTAAATGAAATTAAAGTTGTTTTAGGTGGAAATGGCATTATTTCTCCTTGATAACTAGCTTTAACATTATTTTTTTCTGCACAAACTGTTGCCCTCCATGTTGGGAAGGTATCAGGGAGTGTATTTTCAGGTAACTTATTTAATTTAGTATTTAGTTTTTTATTACTTAGGCATAGGATGCAAAAATTATTATTGGGTAGTTGTTTTAAATAAGATTTATAAAATATTTCTATTGATTCATATGGATTTAATTCTTGTATAAATATATTGTTCCACTTATTTTTTTCTAGCCATATTAAACTAAGATATCTTTTTTGTTTTCTTACATTATTTATGTTGTTTGGAGGAAAATTATATACAATTGTACTTCCATTGTATAATTTTGTATCATTCAAAATAGGGAAGTAAATTGCCATATTTTAAATTATAAATATTTTTGATATTTAAAAAAACATTTTTTATTATAACTTAGAAATTATTTTCTTAAAAATATATTAAAGTTAATTTTATATGTAATTTAATACTACTTATACTATTTAAGAAGTAAAAATTCTTATAAAAAATGAAATTCTCAGTAGAAACAAATATGTACAAAAATAAAATAGACAAAGGAATTATAGAAGATTTCAAAAATAGTTTGTTTGATTTTATAAATTTTAATTTAAAGCAGAAAAATACTTATGACATCAACAATATCGAAAAAAGTGTTATTGAATTGTTTGAAGAAAAAAAATTATCAACCACCTTAAATGATTTTTGCAAAACGCGTGATATGGAAATTTTTATTGATAAATTCCAGTCCATTATCAATAAATATTTTGATATTAATTCAAATAAATTCCCAATCAATATTGTAAGAATCTCACATCCAAAAATAAAAGTAAACAAACTAAATTGGCATCAAGATGAAGCTACATGGAATCATTTGCCAGAATGTAGAAAAAAATTTCCATTTACTTTCTGGGCTCCATTAGTATCTGCAAATTTTTCATCTTTGGCTGCTGAAACTAAACCAAGAAATAAGATTTTTTATCACTCTTTTTCTAAATTTCAGGGTCGTTTTCTTGGTAACTATAAAAGCGAGAAAAATAATGAAGTAAAGATTTTTAATAATGCAAAAGAGGGTGATTTTGTTACATTTTCTTCTGCCACTTATCATAAAACCTGGATTGATGATCAAATTATTAGCCAAAGTTTAGATAAAGAGAAAAATCCATTAAGAATTTCAGTTGATATAAGATTCGTAATTCCGGCTTCAAAGATTATTAATAATTCAGTAAAATATTCAAAAAGATTAGCTTTTTTAGCACTTAAAGAAAAAATTTAACTAAAGAGATTTAAAGTCTTTCTATTTAAGATTTTTCAAAAAGGCAAGTAAAATATCCTGGGAAATATCTTCCTTCTTCTAAAGCTTTCGATCCTATTTCAAATTGATGTTTTTCAGCTTCAATTATTTCTGATATATCACCATAATTAAATTTATCTAGAGAAGTATTTATAAGATTAAAATTATAATCTGCAAATAATGGATAAATTTCAGAAAGTGTGTGTTGAGTTTCTAAAGGGTGGTTAACTTGGTCTTGAAACCAACTCTCATCATTTAATTTATCTTTAGTAATTCCTCTAAGTTTATGAAATTCATTTTTTAAAAAATTTTCTTTATGATTATCTAGTTTCAATTTTCTAAAGTGATCTAAAAAAGGCTTCCTTCCATGCAAATGATATAAACCAATCAAAAATGATACTTTTTCTTTGGATTTAATAGATTCTTTTAAAATCACTTCAATAGCTTTTAAACAATCTTTGGTATGATGTAATGCCCCATTTGACATAATCATTATTGTTTTTTTACTTGGGTAAAAATCATCTTTTTGTAAATCAAATACATTTTTTATACAGAAATCGGTTCCTAATTTGTACTTATTAGAATATTGAAGTCCAAAAATTATTGCTGTTGGATTAAAGTCAATTCCTTTGCATTTGATATTACCAAGAGTTTTTAAATAGAATGGAATGTTATTTAATTTATAGTTAATTGCATTTATTAGATGCCCTGGTCCACATCCAATATCAACTATATTTTTATTTTTTAAACATAATTGAGTTAATTGAGGATGATAAAAGTTTATATTTTGCTCTACATAATTAAATGATTCTTTAATATTAAAAGGTAATTCACTATAGAAACTTAAGACTTTATCTTTTATTGGCATTAAAATTTTAATTTTTTAAAATTATATTTAATAAATTATAAAAATTTCATATTTTGAATTAATTTTTTACTTAATTTACCAAAGCGGATAATTATCATTATTATCTTTTTTATTGGATTTTTTAATTGATTTTTTTAAAATTAAAATCAAAATTACTATGATTATAAATAATACAAACCAAAACATAATATTTAAGAATTTTTTAGTAAATCATACAAATATTTACTCATAATATCATATCCTGAATCTGTCATATGCCCTCCTCTGTCAACAAATAGCCAGTTTTTTTCATTGATATACTTCTTTAAGTCAGCATTAGAATCAAAAAAATTTATTTGTAATTCTTCACATAGTGCTCTTAATTCCTGAGAATATTTTTTATATATCTTTTCAGAAAGTACTTCAGTGATTTTAACTTTATCTACCTGTTTGTTCAAATATTCGAAAATAATTCTTTCTTCTTTTGTTGGCTTTTTATTCATCCAATCTAAAGTTGGTTGAAGTACAAAAATCAAATTAAATGGAACTGATTCAGAGAGTTTTTTCCATATATAGAGATTTTTTTTTAATTGCAAAATAGTATAGTTAATATCAAAGATATTTTCTTTTAAAGAAGTGTTTTTTGTTTTTTTAAATAAAATCACTTTAAAAGTTTCCTTTAATAAATCTAGAGTTCTTGTGTTTAAAAAATCGAAATCTTCTCCAAGAATTGGAGCAATAAAAAATCTTAATAATTTTCTTTCCCATGAACTATTTTCATAAGTCATTGCATTTTTGAATTTATTTGAAAAGAAAAAAGGACCGGATATATCAGAGTAATTTCTCAAAGAACTTAAATATAAATCATTGAGTCCGCTCATGATTATTACATTTTTTATTTTTCTAAACTTTGATGCTATTTGAGTAAACAATAGAAGTTCCTGACTTGAGACATGCGCTCTTCCACCAAGATTAAGAAAGTTTTCTTTAGAAAGTTTGCTAAGTCTGGAAGGAATGGTTTTTTTATCATTTGTAGCACCAACACCAAATACTGCTGAACTTCCAACTATGAATGAAATATTATTTTCAATATCGGAAAAATTAGAAAGTGGAGAAAATTTAAAACCATCATATTCAGAATATCGAAATCCAAAATTATCTGTATTAACTATATTTGATTTATAGTTTTTTCTGTGAAAAAACATTATAAATGGATGCCAATTACTTCCAAGAACATCATAAATTTCCATTTGCGGTGTTAGTTCTTTTCTAGCATTCATAAATACAAATATCTAAGTTTTTGTTTAATATTAATTTAATGCATAGCTAATTAATCCAAAAGATCAATGTTGTTAATTTATGTAATTTTTGATAAAATAAAAACTTAGTTTAATCTTAATGGATGAACAAGCTGGCAATATTTTTAAAAAATAAAAAATTGATATTTAAATTTATTTTAATTTTATTTTCTTTATCAACAACCTTGCCAATAAAAACTGAAGAAAAAATTATTAATTATGAAGATAATTTAATTTCTAAAAATGATGTTTCTATCACTAATGGAAAAGATAACATTGGACAATATATCCTTGGTAACGGAGATCAAATATTTATAGAATTTGGAGGTCTTAATATATTTTCAGGAATCTATACAGTTGATCCTAATGGAATTATTACTCTACCTGAAATATATGAATTTAAAGCAAAGGGCAAAACAATAAATGAACTTAAAAAAGAACTACAAAAAGAATATCAAAAATATATAATTAATCCTGATATTAATTTATTTGTTTATAAGTATAGACCTATCTTTGTTTACTTAACTGGAGAAGTAAAAAATCCCGGGCTTTATAAATTAGACTACATTAATGATTCTTCAGATAATGATTCTCTAGGGAATCAAAATCAAAAATTCGGATATTTTGCAAGTAAATCTGTAATAGCTCCAAAATTATTTGATGCATTGAGATTATCAAGTGGAGTATCCAATGAAGCTGATTTATCAAAAGTAAAAGTTTTCAGGAACAATTCTGTAACTAACGGAGGTGGAAAAATACAAGCAGAAATAAATTTATTATCAATGATTTTATATGGTGATCAAAGTCAGAATATAAGGCTTTTCGATGGAGATACAATTCTTGTTGAGAAAAATATTAAACCTATAAGAGAGCAAATTTTAGCTATTAATAATAGTAATTTAAGTCCAGAAAATATAAATGTTTATATTACTGGAAATGTTGTAAATCAAGGAGCTGTTGTTTTAAAAAGAGGGTCGTCACTAAATCAAGCCATAGCTAGCACTGGAGGAAAGAAAATCATGACTGGTAATATCGAATTTATAAGGTTTAATACTGATGGAACAAAATTAAAAAGAAAGTTTGCTTACCGACAAAATGCTAAATTAAATTCAAAATGGAATCCTATTTTAATGGATGGAGATGTAATAAACGTTAAAAGAACTTTTTTAGGTAATACAACAGAGGTACTAAATGAAGTTGCTTTACCTATATTCGCAGCGCGCGGTATTCTGGAAATTTTCGATTAATAAAATATGGAAAAACAATTTACCCAAAATTCATCTAATTACAATAATGAAGAAATAGATTTAAAAAATTTTCTCAATTTATTCTTAAGAAATAAATTTTTTATTTTTTCAATAACATTAATTTCTACTATCCTAACTATTTTATTAACACTAATTGAGCAGCCGATTTATAAAGGAAGTTTTAAAATAGTTGTTAAAGATAAGGAAAAGTCAGCACCATCAGCTGTTTCTTCTAGGCTAAATATGTTCTTAAGAAATAACGATGATATTAAAACACAAGAATTTATCTTACAAAGTCCTTCCGTTCTTAAACCTGTTTATGCGTTTTCTAAAAAATATTATGAAAGTAGAGATGGTTCAAAAAATTATTCAAATTATGAAAAGTGGTTTCAAAAAACATTAGAAATTAAATTTACAGAGGGAACAAGTATTTTAAATGTGACATTTAAAGATGCAAATAAAGGTCATATTTTAGATGTATTAAATTTAATAAAAGAAAAATATCAAGAATACTCCAAGCAAGATAAAAAAACTCAATTAAATAAAGCGAAAGAATATTTTGAATCTCAGCAAATTATTTTAAATAAAAAGGCATCTCAGGCAATGACTGAATTAAATGAGTTTTCTATAAAAAACGGATTGGGAGATGTTGATGGCTTTGTTTCATTGGGGAAATCTAATGCCCCTTCGCGTCAATTGTATGATTCAAATTTAAATCTAAATAATGATTTAGCTTTTTTCAAAAACCTTGAAAATAATATTGGTTTAAGAAAAAAACAAGGAATCTTTAATTCTGGGCAAAGATTTGCAAATCAATTTAGACTTCTTGAAAAATATGAAGCAGACTATATTAATTATTCTTCTGTTTTGAAGCCAAACTCTCAATACTTAAAAAATTTACGAATAAAAATTGATAATCTTAGAACATCTTTAAAAAGGCCAAATCAGATACTTCTAAAACACAGAGAACTAATTCAGACAGCAAATAGATATGAAGGTCTTTCAGAGGATATTGAAAGAAATTTAGCAAAAACTAATCTTGAAATTGCAAAGCAGCAAGATGCATGGGCTTTGATTTCAGAACCAACAATTTCAGATTCTAGAGTTTCTCCACAAAGAACAAAAGCAACAGTATTCACTTTCATTCTGTCAATTATATTCGCAAGTTTATTATCATTATTTAAAGAAAAAAGATCAGGATATGTTTATGAACTGAATGAATTAAAAAGTTTAGTAAACTGTGAATATTTGGATGAAATCGGATTAGAATATGGAGAACTTAATAAGGAACTTTTATTATTTATATTTAAAGAAAAAAATATAAATGAAAAAGATCAAATCATATTTCTAAATTTTGCAGATACTCTTGATTTTAATAAATTTGAGTTGAGTAATAAAAATATAAAAAGTATCAACGTAAATATTAATAAGCTA